>Ga0194037_1000403_pt1 | contig 33945 bp, 56 predicted proteins | sample JunL306m_MetaG_FD_148653 | JGI IMG/M metagenome (GOLD analysis project Ga0194037, IMG submission 148653) | Anoxic zone freshwater microbial communities from boreal shield lake in IISD Experimental Lakes Area, Ontario, Canada - Jun2016-L304-6m | ecosystem: Environmental > Aquatic > Freshwater >... | reverse complement strand
AAACATGAATTGGAGTCGGCTCAAGGTAACGCCAATAAGATAAAAGAAATTGAAAGGAAGCATACCCAAGATACAAAGGCTAACGAAGAGGCAAGGATAGAAATGAAAAAAAAGGCTATTGAGTTTGCAGGGAAGGAAGTAGGAGCAGTTGGTGATGCTTTAAGTACAATATCTAAGATGGCAGGTGAACATACAGCAGCAGGTAAGGCATTAGCTATTGCATCTACTACAATGAAGACCATTCAAGGAGGTGTATCAGCATATATGGGAATGATTTCAGAAATACCCGGACCTGTGGGAATAGTTTTGGGAGGAATTGCAGCTGCAGGTGTTGTTGCAAGCGGATTGGAGTCAGTAAAACAAATTTCAAGTGTTCAGGTGCCAGGAGGGGATAGTGTAGGAAGTATAACAAATGTGACACCTCCAATTTCTCCACAACCACAAGTTAATACCACATCACTCAATGCATCATCTATACAAGGTATTGGCAATGCAGCTAGTGGAGGTGTCAACAGGGCATTTCTATTGGATAGGGATATAAAAGACAATGCAGAAAGGGATGCTACTTTATCCAGACGTGCGAGGCTGGGATAATTCCTGAAAAATACTCGGAAGGAAATATCCCCTGTGGTATCTTATAGTTAAAAATTTCTTTATAGTCGGTAAATCTTTTGCTCCATGTAACACCTTTACCGACTACTTTTAAAATCCATACGTTATCCTCAATCTTACAAACACTAAAATTTATACCTTTTCTTTTGTAGTGCAAATCAATTGAAGGGAAGTCGGATATTTCAGCGAGTGAAAGTAACTCAGTTAGGCTTTTATTGTGCGCCATAATATTGTATTTACTTAATTGCTGAAATATGAATTACCTTATTTAATTGGGGAGAAGTCTGTTTACCAATATAATATCCATCCTTTTTCTCGATTTCAAACTTCACCTCAAAAAAAGGGTTTTCATTTGTATAGACACCTTGGGTTTCAGTTTCGTCTGTCATATCGAATATTAGACCTGCAAGTAATCCATCTACCATCACTAGTTTTTTAGGTATTAGCTTAACCTTAATTTTCTTTCTTTTCATTTCTAGTATTTTTCTTTGATTTCTTAACCTTTTCTAATTTTTCCCTAATTGCATCGTCGCAGAATTTATAAAGCTTCAAACCGTTTTCGAAGCAGTAATTTGAAGCCTCTTGATGCGTTGGTGTGAATATTCTTACGTTTGTTCCTTCCATGCCATAAAAGTACAATAAATAATACAAATTAACACCTTAATCTTATAAGAATACACTTCTACATTTGATAAATGTTACCAACTTACGAGTTAATGATTGATGATAATGCAGCTTCTGATTTTGCAGTTGATGCTATTTCATTAGTTGATAACCCGGCTGTAAAGAAAAGCTTTTTAGTATTCTCTGAATCCAATAAGCCTGTAAGTTTCAAATTTTCAGAGGTAGATATGGAGAGGGGAATCATTAGCGGCGTAGCAATGTTGGCTGATACTCCCATTTACAGAAACGATCCTACACTTGGTGAATGTAATGTGGTGATTAGTCCTGATACCATGTTCAAGATGGTAACTAAGTTCTTTCAGATGGGATTTCAGAATAATTTTAATATCATGCACAATCCACAGGATAAGTGCGAAGGTGTTACTGTATTTGAAAGCTTCATAAGTGATAAGACAAGGGGCATACAACCAATGAAAGGGTTTGAGGATGCACCGGATGGCAGTTGGTTCATTTCTGCAATGGTCAATAATCCAGATGTTAAACAGGCTATCATCGACGGTCAGCTTTCAGGATTCTCAATCGAAGGTGTATTTGCTGCCATGAATATTACACCTACACAACCAAAACCAGACGAAACTGAAGAGGTAGAGATTCATAATTTACTTGATAATATTTCAAAATTTCTAAAAAATAAAAAAGATGAGCACACCAGCTAAAAAGTCTGTTAAGGATAAACTTAAGGAAGTATTTCAACAAATAGAGGTTGCATTTGCACACCATCCTGCACCTGTACAGGTAGTTACACCTACACCAACTCCTGTAGTAACACCTACTCCAACAAAGATGGATGGCAGTCAAGAATATACTACAAATGATGGCACTGTATTATCAATTGATAATCTAGCTGTTGGCGGAGTAGTTACTATTGGTGGTACACCTGCACCTGATGGTGAATATACTTTGCAAGATGGAACTGTATTGCAAGTTCAATCAGGTTTCATTTCGTATTTAACTGCTGCTGTAGAGCCTGATGGAGATGAAAATATTGGTATTGCAAATCTTAATACTCCAGAGCAGTTCAGAAAGGCAATGCAGAAATTCATTGATACTCCTCCTGGAGCGGCTAATGTTCAAGACCTTGCTTTGATGGTGAAGGCTTTGATGGAGTACAATTTTGGCTATGAGTTACGTCAGGCACAGCAACAAGCTTCTCAGCAAGCTGCTATCAATGCCTATAAGACAAACTTTGAGGCAGCAGGTAAAGCTGTGAAGGAACTGGTAACAGTGGTTACTGAATTTGCTGAAAAGCCAATTGAAAAAACTATTGAGGATAAGGGTATTGAGCCTGTTACTGCATGGCAGAGATTTCAGGAAACAAGAGGTTCAAAATAATTTTATTACCGTTTTAAAAACACCATTTAATCATGGCAAAGTATAAATTAAAGGAAGGGATTACACTAAGTCCATTTGGTGAAAATTCCCAAATTACAAATAAGAATCTTACTGATAGTATAGCTGAATACCTAATTAGTGAAGGTCGTGCATCAATTGAGGATTTTGAAGTAAGTGAGGAAGGTTTCCCACCTGCACCACCAGAAGCAACAAGTGAAGTAGTTCCTCCTGTAGTGAATGAAGATGAAAATACAATCACTGCTGTAGTTGAGGATAGTGTAACCACACTAGAAGGTAAGTTAAGTAAGGCAAAAGTAAAACCTATTGAAACTATTCCTGTTACACCTGCACCACCAGAAGCAACAAGTGAAGTAGTTCCTCCTGTAGTGAAAGGGTAGGATTGAAGCATTACAAAAAAATTAATTTTTATAAATCATTTATTCATTCAATCAAATAAAATAAAAAATGGCATTAGCTTATAACAAGGTAGATATTCGGGGTGTCGCCTTTAAAGATGTGATGGGAGAAATCCTTTTCACTAATAATACCCTTGAGGAAGGTTTGGTGACCTTCGCTGAAGATGTGAAAGCCAATACGGTATTCACAGATACGGCTCATGTAGTTGCGTTGCAGCAATATACAAGTGGTTCGCCAACAGCATCAGGAACAATTGGTGTTAATGATTATCTAGTAACCCCAAAGAAATTTGTTGTCTATGATGAGTTCAATATGGAAGCATTACGTACAGGACGTTTTAATCGTGACATGAAGCCTGGTGCATGGAACATGACATCAACTGAGTTTGAAGCAGCAGTTCTGAATGGTATTGCTCCTTATGTATCAATTGCTGCTGAACAGGCTTTTTGGAATGGAGCTACTACAGCTACAAAAGCAGCTGTAGCGGCATTGACCCCTGGCACTCCTATTACAAGTGTTGGAGCAGCTGAACAAGCTTATGTTGCAGCAGCACCAACCCAATTGTTTGATGGAGTAATTACCAAGATGATATACGATGCTACTAACTCAGTAGTTGGAGCTCGTTCTAAAGTAGCAGGTACTACTATCACAGCATCTAACATCTTCACTGAGTATGGTAAATTGTATACAGGAGGACCGGCTGTAGTATTGCATAGTAAGGTTGAAAAACCAACAATTTACGCCCCGTACTCACATTTGGCAATGATTAATCAGTTCAATACTGCAAACACTTACAAGAGTGATGTATTCGTTGTTGACCAAGTTGCTGGTACCTATTATTTTCAAGGAGTAAAGATTGTTTTTGTTCCAATTCCAGAGAACTGTATGGTATTGGGCGTGAAGAGTTCTATCGTTTGGGTTACAGACCTTACAGATGATTTGACTTACGTTCAGATTGAAAAGAAACAGAACAATGCCGATGACATGTTCTACAAGTTTGTTTTCTTACTTGAATCTCACGTAAGGAACAGAAAGTTCCAGACTTTATATCTTGGATAATATAGTCCTTTAAAATCGATGAACAATTTTTTAATAATTAAAAGGGCTGAATCAAAACAGCCCTTTTTTTAAATTTAATTTTATGTCAGATTGTGCATTAACACAAGATTACGAATTAGGATGTCAGGATTTCTACGGTGGTGTAGTTGTATCATATATCATCGAAAAACCAAATTTGACAGATATAACAGTTACAACAGGTACGGTTTCCGCATTGACTAAGGCGACAGGTAAGTTCTTTAGAAAGTACGAACTTGAAGCTCACACTGGTGATGGAAAGGAAACTAAAACTGTCAACCCTGCCAATGGTACTAGTAATACCAAGCAGGCCATTACTTTTCCTATCAATGGAATGAGTCTTACAGTTAGAAACGAACTCGAGAAACTTGCAAAAAATAGGCTGGTAATCATTCTTATTGACAATAATGGGAATGCATGGCTTTATGGGAAGGATTTCGGTTTGAGGCTTGACACTACTGCTTCCAATACAGGAAAGGTATTGGGTGACAGGAATGGATATGATTTGACTTTTGGCGGAGATGAAAAAGAACTTGCTCCTTTGGTAGATCCAACAATAGTTGCTGCACTTCAAACTCCTGGAGATTAAAATGCTTAACCTGAATCTTAATGCATCTGAAGAAAACATAGTGGTTACTTTGACTGAAAAAAATACTTCAAGTGACCCTATCTATCATTTTGTGTTCAAGAGTGTTTCCACTAATAATGAAGTGACAAAGGACTTTACACCGGCAGATGATTTGAGTGCCTTTCCAAATAGGTTTAATGAGTTTGCAATAAATACATCCTCATTATTTAGCGGACAGACACCCGGGCAATGGCAATACAAGGTTATCGAAACGAATACAAATACCTTACTAGAGCAGGGTAAAATGATTTTGAACGGTACACCACTTTCAACAATAGGTTATCAACCAACAGTGAACTATCAAGGATATGGAGGAAACTAAAGGAAAATATGAGATTGTATCATTGGAATTCTCTGATAGCCCTATGCCTATCTTCAAGGAGGATAGAGTAGGAAAGTTCATTAAGTTTGGTGAAGACAATAAATATCCTGACTATATTCAGCATCTATATGATAAAAGTCCTACTCATGGAGCTATTATTAACGGGAAAGCAAACTATGTATATGGATTGGGTTTCAAGGCAGATGATGAGACTGTACCTGGTGCAACTAATTTCATTGCTCGTGCTAACAGGATAGCAAAAAGATGTGCCATTGATATTGAGAATAATGGAGGATGTTATCTTGAAATGATTCCTAATAGGATGGGGCACTATTATTTTAGTCATATTCCTTACAAGCATATTAGGAGTGATAAGACGAATACAATGTTCTTTTATAAGGAAAATTGGGATGATAAGCAGGAAAAATATATTCCATATAGGGCATTTGAACCTGGACTAATGGAAAAGACTATACTTTTTTATAAGGAATATCGAATTGGTGTTGGAACTTATGCTATGCCAAAATGGTGGGCAGCTTGCAATTACATAGAGGCTGATATTGAGGTTTCAAAAGGTGTATTAACCAATGCAAAAACAGGATTCAGTGCTTCAAAGCTTATTACTTTTAGAAATGGAACACCACCAACCAAAGAGGCAAAACGAGAAGTAACAAGGCAGTTTAAGAATGAACATGGAGGTGCTACTGGAGAAAAGATAGTAGTTGCTTTCGTCGATCCTGGAGTGGATCCTCCGACAGTTCAGGACTTAGGTGCAAGTGATTTGACTAAAGAAAACTTTACGCCTGTAAATAATCTGATAGATAATAAAATATTTGTTGCCCATTCTGTAACACATCCTTTGCTATTCGGAATTCAAACGCCTGGAAAATTAGGAAGTGCTACTGAGTTAAGAACAGCCTATGAAATATTTAAAAATACTTACGCATCTCCCAAACAACAGGACTTGCAAGAAATTTTTAATTATATAGCAGAACTTAATGGTATCCAAACAACATTTACTATTCAGTCATTACAACCTATAGGTCTTGAATACAGCGACCAATTACTTTTACAGGCCGCTCCTCGTTCATGGTTATTAGAACAGATTGGTATTGACCCTGCAATTTATACTGATGCACCGGTGCAAACACAGCCACCTGTAAAAGCTGGCACTCAAATGGAGACACAGCAAAGGATTACACCTGCACAAGAAGTAAACGATACATTGACTAACCTTACAGGCAGACAACGGCAAAATATTATGTCAATTGTAGGCAGATATGCTAAAGGTAAACTTACTTATAGTCAAGCTTCCATTTTATTGAAGTCGGGATATGGTTTCTCGGATGAAGAGATTTCTTCATTCTTGGGTGAAGTAGATACGCCAAGTGATACAGTTTCGACAAAGCAAGGATTTTCTTCTCAAGATGATGAAGATATCATTAAGGTTTTTGAAAGCTTTGGCGAATCATCATCCAATTTTAAAAAAATTACTAGTCATAGAGCTACATTCAGGGATGATGAGGAAGTTACTTTGGTAAGTGATGCAGTAACTGAAAAAAGTCCATTAGTGAATGAGGCTATCACTGTGGCAAAGAAGGCGAAAAAGATTTTCCCAAGTTTCGAAGTTCGGTATTCTTATGAGAAGAGACCAGATGCAGACGGACCGGAACTATTACCAACAAGCAGACCTTTTTGTGTGAAGATGATTGCATTGGATAGGTTTTATACAAGGACAGAGATTCAAGGTATCAGTCAGGTTTTAGGTTATGATGTATTTAACAGGACCGGAGGTTATTGGAATAATGACGGAACAGTTGAAAAACATTGCAGGCATGAGTTCAGAAGCAATGTAGTTATTAGGAAATAAATCATATTAAATGGCAACGATTACAATCATTACTCTTATAACTCCAGAAGTACTGAAGGACAGAACAGAGCTTCATACAGATGTGGATGAAAAGTTAATAAAGCCTAAGATAAGGCTTGCACAGGATTTGTATGTATTGCCATTATTAGGTACCACTTTATATAATAAGATAATTCATTTCATTGCAACTGCAACTTTGGATACAACTCCTGCAACTCCTTATAAATTTCTACTAGATAATTTCCTAGTTGATATTATGTGTAATTATACAATGGCTAAGTTGCTTCCATCATTGAATGCACAATATTGGAATTCTGGAGTTTCAACAAAAAGTATTCAGAATAGCACAACTGTAACAGGAAATGATTTGAAGAATCTTATTGCTGACTTCATATCTAATGGTGACAACTATTCACAAAGGGCAAAAAGGTATTTACAACAGAATGCCTATACTTCTTTCCCTGAGTATTATCAACAGGTGGCTGGTATTGATATTATCATTCCAGAAACAAATGTTTGGGAGAGTCCTATTTCAATGGGAGGAATCAATAATGTCAAACCTCATAAATATTTTAACGACTAATGACGCTGAATCAGATAGAGGCTACAATTAAGGGGTTTGCCCAATCCCATGCACAGATAAATACATTCTATTATGGTGACCCTTTAAAGTTACTTACTAAGAAGGATGTCATTTATCCTGCAATGGTTTTGTTTCTATCAGACGGCATTGAAATAAAAAGGAGTATGCGTAAAACCATATATCCATTTCAGGTTTACTTGATTGACTTGGTTAATACGGCACAGAATAGTGACGAGAATTATTTGGATGTTGAGAGTGATTTGGTTGCCATTGCAGAGGATTTATGTGCAATGGCAACCAATGAGTCAAAAAGAAATAATGATTTCAATTTTGATGGGGATGTTACCTGTAAGATTTTAGAAGAGGAATTTGAAAGTTTGGCAATGTGTGTAAACTTTCCTTTTCCTATTGGAACTATGTTTAGTTCAAACAAATGTCAGGTACCACAAAAATGATAAGTAATGGATTGCTCACTTACACAGGATTATACTCTTGACAGTCAGGATTTTTATGGAGGAATAACGACAGTATATCTTATTGAAAAGGCGCATGTATCTATTACAAACATAGGAGCATGCGTTATTTCAATTACTAAGAAGTATGGTTCTATTTTTAGAAAATACGAATTGGAGGCTCACACCGGAGATGGAAAGGAATTAAAAGTAGTTAATCAGACTAATAAGACAGCAAGTGTAAAGCAACAGATAATGTTTCCTGTAAATGGAATGAGTCTTTCCGTACGTAACGAAATAGAGAAACTTGCTAAGAATAGATTATTAATTATTTTGATTGATAACAATGGAGACGCTTTATTATACGGGAAGGATTTTGGGATGAGACTTTTGAATGTAGGTGGGGATTCTGGAAAGACTTTGAGTGACAGAAATGGATATGATTTGACATTTGAAAGTGATGAGAAGAGGGAGGCATTATATGTGAATAGTGATTTAGTTAATTCATTACAAACTCCTGAAGGAACGACATATTTTTTTATAAATGGAAGCAACTTAAGAATTAATAGTAATAGTTTTTTAATAAATTAAAGATGGCAGACGAAACAGTTTTTGATATACCTGTAGCAGCTAGTGGTTATTCACTTGCAGGAAAGAAGATAATGGTTCACGACCTTTCTCAACCAGAGACAACGTCAACAAAGCTTTTTGATGCAGGTATATTACTGAATACTACTGACGATGAAACTATTATAGGAAATTGGCAATTCAAGGGAGATTTTAGCATTGATGATACATGGAGTCCAACAGGAATGCAGATTGATAAGTATTGGGGAGCTACAACTATTGGAGATAAGGGTTATGGTGCTGGCACAAGTATATCGGTTATAGATGGACATGATGCGGATATTAAGAGAGTACGAGTATATGCAGATGCACTTGAAGGATATAATCTTAATCCTGAACCACAAGACCAAGAATTTACACCATCTCAAGGTTGGAGTTTAAATTCAAATGGTACAGCCATATTATCTTGTGGAAAAAATACATTTTGGGATGATGGAGAAGTAGATTTATATGGAGATTCAAGTGGTCAAAATCCAATGTTTCATATAGATGGTGATGGTTTAAGATTGAATGAGGTAGGTAACGCAACTATCTACTCGGACAATTTTGCAATCAAATATGATGGTAGTGCAAGTTTAGCAAATGGTACAGTTCAAATTTATGAAGATGGACACATTGATATAGCCGAAGCAATAGACCTATACCCAGATGGTTCAGCTAGTTTTGCAGGAAATAAATTTTATGTAGATTTAAACGGAAATATTACTAATGGTACTAATGATAGTTGGAGTATAAACTCAAATGGCTCTGCATATTTTGCACATGGTGGTGTAAATGTTAATGGTAGAGGAACTCTATCAGGTTATGTAGTAGATGACCTTACTAACAGATACTTATGGTCAATTAAAGGAAACGGTGAAACTAAGCTACTAAGTTGCTTGCCTACTTACACGAAATATGACTCTCAAGGATATATAGTAGAACAAACTAGAGGAAATGAGAGTATGTTTAGTTTAAATGAAGATGGAACGTTTAAATTAGGTATGCAAATAAGTGATGGCAATCCTGATAATAATACAGATAATGAAGATAATATACCTCATAACTATTACTATTATCCTGTGTTAGATTACTCTTATGGAAGTTTAAAACTTTTAGGAAGATACACTTGGCAGCCAAATGGAACGTTTGAGTTAAATTCTGGTAATGTAGGTATATATAGTGATGCTACTAATAGTGTATCGCAAATAGGAGATTACAATAACAACAATTATGGAACTCAAATAATTGTAAATGCAAATGAAAATGACAATGTTATATTTCAATCAAACTACATAGGTTCAAGTATAAACGCATGGAGTATTTATGATAATGGAACAGCAAACTTTTCTGAAATTAATTTGAATGACGAGCAAGGTGCATTCTTTACTGCAAATAGAAGTAATCTTTCATTCAAATCTCCATTAGAAATGAGATATACTAATTCTGAAACAAATGAAGATGTTTGGCTTCATACTATCTATAATGGAAACGAGTATGATGGAGTCTATTATGAAAAACATGATGCTTGGGGAGGTTTAATATCAATGAGTGGAATGGCAGCAAGTTATTTCTTTGCTTATGACCCTAGTGATGGCAAAGGAGCTAATTGTTCCTATACTGGAGTTTATGGAAATGATAATGACCCATCCAACTCCTACAAGTTTGGTAGTGGATTTGGTGTATATGATGCTGCCGATATAACTATAGATGGAACAAGTATTTTCAGTATTAGTAAAGATGGTAAAACTTCTATAGGTAGAATAAATGAGACAGGTTTTGTAAGAATATCTAATCCTAATGGAGGTTACACACATATTGCTGCTCAAGATGGAGGTATTGAGATAAAAGATGAAGTAAGTAATCAACTATTATCACTAGACTATAGTAATATAAATACATCCGGCATTGGTAGAACTGCAAGTTTCAGAGATAAAGATATAACAGTTGCTGGATTAGAGGATTTAGGTACCTACAAGTCAGGAACAGTAAGTTTAAATACAAGTCATTACATAGAGCTAAAACTTGCGGATGGTAATACCTATAAAGTTCTAGTTGCAAATTAGTTTTCTTAACAATTAAATATAAAAAAATGAGTAATGTAAAAACGCTTACAACTCCAGTAAACTTTTGGGGAGATTTATGTGATACGTTGGTTATTAACCCTAGTACACAAAACAACAATGCTACAATGCAAGTTGTAGCTCAAGTTTCAATTGTTCCAGCAGCCAATGTAGTAAATGGGGCAGCTCAAGTATCTATACCTAATCCACAAGTTCAAGGTCAAATGAGACTTATGAAAGGATTTGGTAAACAAGTAGTTGTGACAGTTACGTCTATGGAGCCTACTGCTATATATGCAGCAATAATTGCGGCTAGTGGATATGCTGTGAATAATTAATTAACAGTCATTAACCTATCCGATATAATAATAAATCGGATAGGTTTAAATTCTAACAAAAAAATTAATTAGAATGCAAAACAATGAGTTAAAAGATTGGCTCGAGAAAATTGATGGAAAACTTGATGAGACAATCATTCAGACTACAAAGACTAATGGTAGGGTGAATAAGGTTGAAGGAAGGCTTGATAGTGTAGAGAAAGTATTATGGGTTGCATTTGGGGCAATTGTAACAATGGGGGGATTTATATTTCAACATTGGATAAGTAAGCAGTAATGTATTTCATATTCAAGATATTAATAATTGCATCATGGATGTATATTGGTTATCTTGTTATAGATGACAATTTTTTAACCACTAAAAAATAAGAATGAGACAGTTTTTTATTGAGGCTTATCAAAGGTTTAAATTACCAACCCCTATTTTCTTCAAGAAGATTCAAAGACTTGCAGCATCATTGGTTGTGGCAGGATTGGCAATACAGGGTTTACAATTTGTTCCTCATGTAATTGCTTCAATTGGTGCTACAGTTGCTTGGGCTGCTGGTACTTCTGGTATATTGGTTCAGTTAGTTGTTACCAATACAGAACCTATCACTCCAGATAAATAAAAAAATTTCGAATTAAAGTTTATATTTGGTCTTTAAATTAGATTAATAATAAACTAATGGCGTTTGAAGTTCCATTGAAGGTTTTTATAAGTGGGGATCCAGCTAATCAGGATATCATTGATGAAGCTGCTTACTTCCTTCACAAGAGGGGATATAAGCTTTTTAATAATGATAATAAGGTACTAGCTGAAACTATTGCAATGATTATGGATTGTGATGCCATTTACATGATTGATGGATGGGAAAAACATCCATATTCTCTTATACAGAATTATGTAGCTGTCACATTGGGAAAGGAAATCATGTTTCCATCAGATGGAATTTTTGTACAATAAAACATAAATGATGAAGAAAATACTTTTATATCTCTCTATTTCAATCGCTACTTTCTTAGTAGCTAACTACTTCACAGGTTGCAATGTTATTAATAAGTCACGTAAGGTGGAGCATAGCAATGTTGATAGCGGTCATGTTACAACTGCGGATAGTGCTCATGTTGTCAAGAATGATAGCAGCGCTACTTCATCAGAAGTAAAAAGCGATTCTACTTCCGAAAAGCATATCAAAAAGAAAGATATCACTATCAAATTTGACACAACACGTAAGTCTTTCAACACTGATAAGCCTTACAAGTTTGATATTGGTGGTACAACTATTAGTACACCTCAACCTATTCAGTCTGCTACAATTGAAGATAATAGTGAAGATGACAGTTCATCAACAATCAAAGGAAGTAATACAAAGGCTGTTGAGGTTAAATCACTTGACAGCTCTATTCATAAATCTTCAGACAGTACTAAAGTCTTAAAAACTTCAAAGACTGTTGAGACAACTAAAGAAAGTAAAGGCTTCCCTTGGCAAATTACTCTTATCGGAATATTGGCAGTTATTGCGGCCGCTTATTATTTATACCGTAAATATTTTTAATTATGACACCACCATTATTTCAGCAACTTAAACCATCATACACAAATCTATTTGGGAAGATGGTAGTTAATCATGATGCTATTCCTGATTTGAATGAAATAGTTTTTACCATTCAAAAAGGTGAAGCACAATATAAGGAAGTAGAAGCTGCAACAGGTGTGCCTTGGAGATTCATAGGTATTATTCATTCAATGGAATGTGATTGCTCCTTCAAAGAACATTTGCACAATGGTGACCCACTCACTAAAAGAACCGTTCAAGTTCCAGCAGGAAGACCATTAACAGGAAATCCTCCTTTTGCATGGAAGGATAGTGCCATTGATGCAATCACAATGAGACATCTTAACGGAGCGAATGATTGGAGTATTGAAGGTATCCTGTATCAATTGGAAGCTTACAATGGTTGGGGTTACAGAAACTTTCACGGAATTAACACTCCTTATTTGTGGGCTGGAAGTAATAATTATACTTCAGGTAAATATGTAGCTGACGGGAAGTACGACCCTAATGCTGTCAGCAAACAAATTGGAGGTGCATTGCTGCTCAAATACCTTTTGTAATGATACATTTTATAACTCTCCCATTTACTGTTTTAATTACGGTTGTTTGGGTTTATTTTTTTGATAAAAAAAGTAAAAAATAAAATGTTTTATGGAACAATGTAGCAACTGTATCAAAGTAGAATATTGTAGGAAGCTATTAATGTGTTTCCCTATTTATTGGATTTAAAATTATAATTATGAATAAGATACTATTTTGTTGTTTGTTTTTGGTGATATCAATAATGGTATTTAGTCAACAGGTGGATACAATTATTCATGAAACTAATTATACAAGTTATTACAACTATAAGCTTCATGAACCTTTGATTGTAACATATACTCTTTATCATGGTGGTGGTACCTGTAACCGTTCAGACGATAGGTTTATTACTAATGGATTACCAAATAGTGCAACTGCTGCAGACTATTCTGGAAGTGATTATGATGAGGGTCATTTGGCAAATAGCAAAGACTTTGCTTATGACTGCAATAAACAACAAGCCACTTTCAGGTTTTATAATTGCGTTCCACAAACTCCAAAATTAAACAGAGGAATTTGGAAACATTATGAAACATTGATAAGAGAGCAAAGTAATAGTGAGAATCTTTATATTGTATGTGGTTCTTTTTTTGGAACTAAGACAATAGGTAGCAATCGTATTGCAGTTCCAGATAAATGTTGGAAGATTGTTTACAGCATGGATAAAAAGAAAGTTATTTATAGTCTTATCTTTCCTAATGATAATAGTGATAAATATCATGATATTGATTTCGTTCAGTTAAAGGGATTGGTAACAGAGCATTATTCATTTTTCAAATTCACCTTTTAAATTATAAAACTCTATGCGATTATTCAAACTACTGATGGTATTGCTGATTACAGCCTTCGCCGTCAGCGTTGCGTCCGCACACGCACCGACAATCAAACGAACGGACCAGATTAGGTACGTTAAAAAAGTGCAAAGTATTGTGAATATTCTAGTTGTTTTAAACACTGTACAGGACTGTAAGTCTTTGCTAAATGCAAAAGTCTTAAATAGCAGCTTCAGTAAAAGTTGTGATAAACACTATAATTACACTTGTATTAAAAATTACTACAAGCAAACTAATGTGATTGTTGACAAACGAACGAGAACTATTTACGATCCTGGTTTGACTTCTTATAATTTACTTTCAAAATGTTATAAATGCAATCAATTAGTAATATTGAAACTGAATGATTCAAGACACATTCGACCGCCAGTTGAAAATAGCTTATCATAGATAAAGCAATCGTTGAGGTCAATCGCCTGCATATTTATGTAGGCGATTGTTTTTATAAGGTATCCCATTTATCCATTTCGATATCAAGACTTTTATTTTTGATATGGTAATAAATTGATGTGCTCCTTCTATCCTTATGTCCTAGTAACTTTTGAGCTCTTTCTATTGGCACATCCAACTCTGCCATTGTAGCTCCAAATGTATGTCGTCCAGTATGTGCAGTCATATTAATATCTATACCAGACATTGTGGCAAGTACTTTTGTATAGCTATTAAATTCTTTGTTACTAATACTAAGGGAGTGATTCTTAATTAAATCTAATACAGTTCTTAGTCTTTTATGAATCTTTATATTTACTTCAGTATCACTTTTTTGAGTGTCAAATACGATTCTTTCATCATCTATGACATGGATATCATAATTAAAAAACTTTGTAGCATCCTGAAACCGAAAGCCGGTATAGCACATGAACAAATAATAAATACCAACCAAACGAAGCCGCTCGGGTATGTCTCTCTGCAATAGTTTATGTATTTTATCACAATCAGTTATATCCAGATAGTCTCGCTTCCCTTGTTTATACACTCCCCTATTGAATTCTTCAAATGGATTTTCCTTTATCAACTTTGCTTCCTTAGCATCATTAAACATAGTATTCATAAACTTGAAAGCCTTCCAAATTGTATTATCACTATTTTTTCTGATATTTATCATCCAAGCCTTATATCGGCTTAAGAAGTGGGTATCAATATCACCAAATGAAATATCATTTTGGAATTCATGTAATTTGGAAACTTCACCAAGATAAGACCTTCTGGTTTCTTTTTGAGATTCTTTAGGGTATCTTTCAGGAATACGCTTCCTGCAGTACAAGATAAAATCCTTTCCTGGCTCTTCACCCTTGGATATTTCCATTATCCTTTGTCTAGTTAGCTTTATTCCAAGTAGTTCTGCCTTAGTTAGTTCCTGTAATAAGTCATTTCTATTTTTCTCAAGAAGGGCATTTAATAACTTATTGGTCTTTGATAACCTTTTCTTTTCATCCCAATCAGTAAGTTTTACTTTTTTATGTACTGGGATATTTACTACAGGTTTATTGTCAAGTGTTACACATAATGTTATTGACACTTCACCATTGGCATTAATCCGATGTTTGTAGACCTGATGGAACACATTCACGTTCTCCATTCAATTTTCTTTAAAATGTTAAAGTAATTGTTCGAGTAATGTTAAAGTAGAAACGGCTTTTTATGCCTTTTCTTGCTTTCTCATTCCTTGAAAAAGGAGGACTGTTTTTCCCTTAAATACAAAAGGCACGCTGTAAATAGCGTGCCTTAAGCGATATTGCTTGATAATACAAGCGGACCGGACGGGACGCAGTGAAACTCCTTCAATTACTTATAAATCAATTACATACATTATTACGTTAAAGTAAAAAGCTGTTTTTAGCTCTTTTTTGATATTCCTTTCAACTCATTAAGTGATTTCAATATTTCCTGTAAGCTTATTTCATCTTTGTAATAAACTGACCCTTTGCTAAGGAATAACCAATTTGCAGAGTATCCTGCCTTTGCACATAGTATGATACCATGTTCTACAGTTGGCTTATTAGATTTATCCATGACCTTATATAAACCCATATAGCTTAATCCTAGAAATGCAGCAGCTTCCTTCAATGTTTCTAATGATTCCTTTGCCATCATTATTTTAACTCCCTCTATAAAGTTATTTTGGTAGCTGCTTATGTTATCCATTATTTATCATTCGTCTAATTATTATACTATTTATCTTTGACTGAAAATTACACAATGGCAAAGAATAAAAAGAAAAGTTTGGCATCATTCATACTTTGGGTAAAAGGTCGTCTGGGTTTACGGAGCTATATTTTACATAGAGATTTTGATAAATCTCATCATAATGCCTTTCAGTCCGAGCTATTGCGTCAGCGTAGAGCGAGTCGGCTTCTTCAATAGTTGTAGCTTTATTATCACACAAGAATGCTAGTATTTCCTTTTGATGTGCAAGTACATTAATCAGCGTATCCAATTGTGCCAATGGCATCGTAATGTCATTAAGCTCGAGTTTTATTTCCATTGTGAACTATTTATCTAACTTTTGAAGCATGATTCCAACATCTTTATAATTAATATCTTGTGAATAAATCTTATTGAACCATTGCTTTGCATTTTTATTATCATTTTGATTTATGTATATCTGACCAAGTGTATAACACATTTCAAACATATTTTTATTAAAATTTCGCTTTCTTCCAATGTAGTTTGTTAAAGTAAAAATTGCACTTTCATAGTTACCTAAATTGAAAAAACATTTTCCTATATACATTGTCATCAACCCTTGGTCATCATAAACAGATGATACCTTTTGTAAAACTTCTAAAGCTCTATTACATTCACCTATATTAAAAAGGGATATTCCTAACTTTGAAAGAGCATTATTCTTATCTGAAATATTAAATTTTTCTAGTAAAATATCAAAATATGTAGCAGCTTCTTTATAATTAAAATAGGTATAATTACATTCTGCCTTTTCAAGTACAATATCCAAGTCGCTATCATCTTCTTGATTTAGATACTTCAATGCAATATCATAGTGTTTACTTCTTTTTGCTTGGTCTATTATGTCTCCCAAAAGATAAGGACTTGGATAAAGGGAGTATGCATTTTCCAAAAACATTAAAAGACCTACAGATTTTCTTGCTTTCTTAATAAAAGAAACTGATTTTCCTGCATTACTAAACTTCCATCTTATAAATAATCCTATTGAGGTTGCAAAAAATAGTACTGCAATAATTTTTTGAATAAATAGAAATACTACTCCTAAAATCAGTGGAATTAAAAATAGGTTATAACTACTTTGCTTTTTTGTCCATGATTCAGATTGAGAGAATAAGCTATTATTAGAGAAAGAATGATTAGAAGAATAATATCTTTTTGGATTGCCTGAAATTTTATTTCGTGAATAAAGACCTGTTCCTGGAATCCCTGTATTTAAAAACGTTCCTTTTGACCCTGTATTTACACTAAACCCTTTTCCACCAAATGTTGTTGACACTCCACTTTTACTAAGATTAAGCTTAATTCCGGGAGCTATTTTTATGTATCTTCTAAATCTCATATTTGAAAGGCTTTAAATTCTGAACATTAAAAAATTATGTTGGTAAATATTTTTACCTTAGTTTGCTAAATCTATTAGTATTTATTATTTCTTTGCTGCCTAAATTAGTTTTTATGTCCAACAAGAAAAAGAAAAATAAAATTGAATCTAAGAAGATTTTGAAAGCTCGACTATTAACTTCATGGCTTCTTCGTCCACTTTCATCCTAACCTCTTCCTCTGGAATCTTGTAAAAGTCTGCATACATCTTAATTATATAATTTGTTGTCACCCTTTGTATAGCTCTATCTGCTATTGAAATATCTTCTTTAGCGGCTTCCTTATTTTCCCTTTTTATTATCTCACCTTTTGTAACTTCTTCAAAATTTCCATATTCTGCAATTAATTTTTTAATGAACCCCTGAGGAATGACCTTTCTTTCACTCATCATATCTGATAAATAGCCTTGATTTACCCCCATAGTTTTAGCAACTAACCCTTTGTTAATACCATTTGATTTCAAAGCCCTTAGATATTTTTCAAGTTTTACGCTGTCCATTAAATAAAATTTAATAAAATGAGTGCATTTTAAGTTATTTTCTAAATTTTATATTTATTTATCCTTTTTCGCTTTTTGTGCCTTTTATTCCTTTATATTTGCAATGTAAATACAAAGTAACATAAAAGTAATGATAAAGAGAAAAAGAGTTTCAAAGAGTTTGAAGCTAGACAAAGAGCAAAAAAGATTATTAAAAGAATTTGTTGCTAGTCAACCTACTAAGGTTGATGTATGCGAACGTATAGGCATTGGAAGGCCAACACTTGACAGGTTGCTTTTTGCTGGTACAGGTAGAGGTGATACAATAGAAAAAGTTTTAAAAGTTATTTCAACTGAAAAAACTATATCATGACACCAGATGAAAAAGTAAAGTTAGACCAACTTGGAAAGGCTATAACAGACATCACTATTGAATTGGTAGAATTGAAAAAGATGAACTCAAACGAGGTTACTTTCTTAGGAGCTGCAAATGATAGTGAAGTAACGCTTGCTGAATTGGAAGCAACGTGTAAGGTTCTAAAAGGTTACAAGGTAACAGGTTTCAAAAATATAAGACTTTAAAAAATGAGTGAGATAGAAATTGTACTAAAAGAATTAAGGTCAGTTAAGGCAGATATGAACTTTCTAAAAACTGTTATTTCCCATAATGCTGGAACAGCTATTCAAGCGAAATGGGTTTATAAGGATGAAGCTATGATGATAACAGGATTAAAGGAAAGGGCTTTAATGGATAGAACTGTTTTACGCAATCCAAATGGAATTTTTAATGTAAGCCAGACAGGTAAAAATATCAGGTTTTGGAAGGCGGATTTGGAGAAATATGTTTATGAACATTCCACTCTTGCTGCTAAAGTAATTTCTAAAGAATTAAAAACAGCGTAATCATGAGACAGTTAATCCCGATTTGGTACAAGGAAGAAGTTTTCCCAATGATGCTTGAAGATGCTAGGGAACGTGCAAAGAATAATCCTGATAGTGACTACGAGACAAAGAGAGTAGCATACTGGAGACAACAAAATTTCAATTTAAAAAAAATACAGATGACACATCAAGAAAGGTTACAGATTCAAGAGGGATTATTATCACGATGCAATAAGATTTTGGTAGAAAAATTTGATGCTATTCAAATTGGTTTACCAGATGCTTATTTCGAGAGGGCAGATGGATTATTGAAAGATTTGGCAATAGAACTGCTTCAAACCATCCCACATGAGGATGAAGAGTTTTGTCTTATGCCAGACATAAAGCTTTCCAATTGCAAGCCACTTGGAGACTTTGAAACAATAAAGCCAATGAGTGCTGTAGAGTTGGCTGAATTGGTAAAAAGTATGAAAAATGATGTAGATAAAACAAATTGGGGCAATAATTTAGGATTGACATAGGTTTTTTGGATTTTGATTATTTATCCTACCGATGTTTCTACATGCAGGAGGTTTCTTTAAAATTATTTTCTAACGATAAAAGCACAAAGTATGCAAAACACATTAATCACATTGTTTATAGTAGCAGCAATAGTATTGGTTGAATGGGATATGATTTGTTCCATTTCGGTAAGAGTTTCGGATGATGACGAGACTTTCTAAAGAGCTTTCATAGGTTTAAATTGAATACGGGGTTATATGTCTATATCGACCCTCTTTTTTAAAACCTTAAATATTTTCATCATGACAAGCAATCGTTTACGGAGTGGGTTTCTACTCACTCCTATTTTAAAACTTACAATTATTAAAAATGCAAAAAGAAATTGTTGAAAAATCGAAAGTTATCGCAGACTTCATGGGAATATCTACCAAAGTAATTGGCGATAAGCTATACAAAGTACACCGTGGATGCTATACTGGAACCGTGTACCATAATTCATGGGATGCAATACATGAAGTTTATGATAAAATCAAGTCTATCCTTCATCATGAAGATATGGATTTGTTCGTATTACAATCATACTTAACATCCAACACTAAGGAACAGGCTTTCAATGCGATTTATAACTTTCTAAAAAATAAATAATATGGCACAGACAACGGATTTCGTAGAACTTATAGAGTTTTCAGGAGAGGAAATTGAAGTGGTTTTCTTCGGAGATATTTCAACCGAAGAAAGCGGACACGATGCAGGGGAACACTTCGGAGTTAAATACGCATCAACCATGCAAACACACGATGTGGTTGAGGTTATCGAATGGGATAGAAGCTTATACTCCTTGACCGATAATGATACCATACAGCAGCACCTTGACAGAAATAGGGAGCAAATTGAAAATGATATAATCGTTGATTTTCAAAGGTGTTGTAATGACAGATTTTGAAATAGCAATTATCAGAAAGGCGTTACTTGTATCAATAACTGCAACGCTTATAATAATGGCAGCAAGTAGTTTTTTCTAACAATTTAAAAATACAATCATGTCACAAGTAGTATCGGAACATCACGAAGGCACAAAGCCCTATTCAATTTTTCAAATCAATTTTTCATTAATTGAAACTCGATTTGTAGGCTTTATGGAAGGTTACGAACCTAGCGAATACTTTAAAAGTATTTCGGTTTGTAGGTTTAATGTCAAGTGGAAAGTTTAGAAACAAAAATGGGATGGTAGCAGCCATCCCCAATTAATCAACAATTTAAAAAGCAAATATATGAGTTTAATTAAAAAGCCGCATGAGCTTAAAACACAAGTTTTCCCATCCGTACTAATTTACGGACAGCCAGGAACAGGAAAGACAACACTTTCACTTTCCGCACCATCCCCTTTGATGTTCGATTTTGATAATGGCATCCACAGGGTAAATACACGTCATCAAGGCGACACTGTTCAGATTGATTCTTGGCAGAACATGATTGATGTGTTGAATAATGAAGATTTATCTTCTTACAAGACCATCATCATTGATACGGCAGGAAAGATGCTGGATTATATGGGAGCATGGATTATCAAGAATAACCCCAAGATGGGTAAGGCAAACGGTGCTTTGGCTTTACAGGGTTATGGAGAAAGAAAGGCAGAGTTTAGGAACTTCCTTAAAAAGATTCGCATCATGGGCAAGTCAATAGTTTTCGTTGCTCACGATATGGAAGAAAAGGACGGCGACCAAAAGATTATCCGTCCTGAAATTGGTGGCAGTTCGGGTAGTGACCTTGTTAAGGAATTGGATTTGGTAGGCTATATTGAAATGATAGGCAAGGAAAGGGTTATCAGTTTCGACCCTTGTGAAAAGTATTATGGGAAGAATACTTGCGGATTAGAAGCAAAGATTAAACTGCTTGATGTGGTAAACGGTGGGCAATCAAATGACTTTCTTACAAGAGCTTTTGTTGACTACCAGAACAATCTGGAAAAGCGCAAGCAGTTAGGTATTCAATACCTAGAGTTAATGGAAGTGATAGAGGGTAAGGTTGAAAGTATTGAAAGTCCAGAGGATGCAGACGAAGTGGGGGTTTGGGCCAAAAATTTTACAGAACACATTTGGGATTCTAAGCTACAATTGATGGCAAGATTCTCAAACAAGGTTAAGGAGTTGGGATTTACCCTTAATAAGTCAACAAGATTGTATGAAGTTAAAGAAGCGGAAACCGTATGATAAAGTACAGAATTTACCCTAGCCTTTTAGATAGCTTTTCATGGTACGAAAAGAACGAAAGTCCTACTGCCCTAAATGAGTTTTTGGATAGGATTAACCGTGTGCAGCAGCCTTATAGTGAGGCTGCTGACAAGGGAACCAAGTTTAATAGAATAACTGATGCTATGCTTGTAGGCAAATTGCCTGATAGTGTGTATCTATCTAGTGATGCAAAAAGCTATATCTACCCTGCTGAAGGTGAAGCACCCGAATTTTATTTCCCTATTCATATATGTCACGAAGTAGTGAGGGAATTGAGTGGAAGCCTTACGCAGGTTTATGTTAAGGGAGTTATTGATACACGTTATGGAGAGGTTGAGCTTTATGGATATGCCGATAATGTTTTGATGGATACCGTTATTGATATTAAGACACTTGCAAAGGCTTATGAGTTCCCAAAATTCCTGCATAATTGGCAGCATATAGTTTATCCATTTTGCTTGAGACAGAAAGGGATAAAGGTTGAAAGGTTCAGTTACTTCATTACTGATTTTACGGTAGTTAATAATGAGGATTACGAGTATAACGAAGAAAAGGATTTGCCACGATTAAGGGAGCATATAGAAAGTCTTATTGAGTTCTTAGAAACATTCAGGGATAGGATAACCGACCTTAAAATATTCAACCTGCTTCCTGATACAATAGTTGCCAGGCGTGACAATGAAGTTAACGCAACTCTAATCGAAAGCTTCTAGATATGGCTAATATAAATGGACTTAAATGGAAAGAGATTAGCGGAGAAATGAGGCTAATGAAAGGAGAACAGGAGTGGGATTATTTCCGATTCAAATACAAAAACGCACGTTTAAAAAAACAGGCACAATGGATTCAAAGTATCAGACGGCTTAATTATCTCAATTACACATTTCAAATTCAATTAAAGCTTGACGAACATGTACTTAACGAAGAATATTAACAGCCACTTCAACCCATCACATATATACGGTTTAGCTGGAGATGAAGTAGAGATAGTATCAGACTACGATAATGTCAAGGTAGTTAGGCATCTAGGAAAGAAAGTTGGCTTTCCTGTTCAAAGCGACAATTTAAGCATACAAAAAGTAAAATCGGAGATTCCGACAATAGTTCAACCGATAATTTATAACAAGGCATCCACAAAAAAACAAAAGGATGTTGAATACAAACCCACACTATTTTAATTATGGAAAAGGTACAAATTGAAAGCCAACAGATTCAAATAAAGGCGGCTTCATTAAAAGCAGATTTCTGCCATTACACTTATGAGTTTGAAACAGAATTCAAGAATGGCATTACTTCAAGTGATAAGATTAACCGTCAAGGTTCTTTAATCATTCATGACGATATGCGTAGATGTTTCAAGCGTTTAAATTCTCACTTAGCAATTATATGTGAGGAGATAAACGCAGATTCAATCAATGACATTGAAACCATTGAAGATTACAATACTGATATTCATAAGGAAGGGAGTCTGGAACATCAAGTGTCACATTTCTATGTTTCTTCTTTTACCACTTCAGGGATTGGAGAAAATGAAAGTGTCGTATTACAAGGGAGTAAAAGATTATCTACAGGTGATTATGTTGAGTTGAAATCTCCAAAGACAAGTTGGGATGGTAATTATCTATTCATCAATGAATTGAGGGTTGCAATTGATGACCTTAAATCAGAAGTTGAGCAATATATGAATGGCAAATCACAACCAAAACTTGTACAAGGTAAAATTGATTTTGGAAACGAAGGTTTCGGAGAAGAAGAAAGATAAAAAAACGGTTATGAGAATCATCGATTACGGCACTCACTTTCATATTAGTTGGGATTTTAATTACTGGCATAAGCGAAACCTTGAGCAAGTTAAGAAAATAGGTTATACTAATACAATAGGTGGATTTGTACAAGAGTCAAAATACATAGTAGGAAAGGATGGCAAGAAGTATTGGCTTGTTTCTTCCAATTATAGAGCATTAGTTTTAGAGCTTCAATATAGTTGTAGAGCAGAGCTTATTGAGTATTCTAAGATTAAGCCTGAACATATTGGAGAACTTCCACCATTTGCAAAGCTTGACATTTCTCTACCTTGGAAGGAAGGTGTTAAGACTCGCCCTTATCAAAATGATGGCATTGCACAGGCTATAATGTTTCAACGCTGCCTTATTGGTGATGAACAAGGTCTTGGAAAAACATTGCAATCAATAGGAGCAGTAATTGGTTGGGAAGCAAAACCAGTATTAGTTGTATGTCCTGCATCTACAAAGTTAAATTGGGCACGAGAATTTGAAAAGTTTAGTCATTATCGTCCTCTTGTTTTAGATGGTAAAATGAACTCTGCAAAAAAGCGAAACTGGCATCAATATGTGAGCTCTGGATTAGTTGATGTTGTTATTATTAATTATGAGAGTATTAAAACTTTTATGGTTGATTCATATCCACAGGAAAGGACTAAGACTGGTAAAAGAAAGCCTTGGCATAGTAAGGATGTGGTATTAAAGCCTTTTATGTCCATGTTTGTTGCAGGCATATTAGATGAAAGTCATAGATGTAAAGACACTACTACAGACCAAGCAAAGTTCATTCTAAGTATATTTAAGACATTAAAATATCGACTTCTACTTTCAGGGACTCCAATAGTAAATAAGCCAATGGATTTGTTCCCACAATTATGCATATTAGGCAGGATTGAAAGATTTGGAGGGGTTGAGTATTACAAGGAACGATACTGTGATGGTGGGAAAGGTGCTAACAACCTAAGGGAATTGAATTACCTACTAAACCTCAATTGTTTCTTCAGAAGGGAAAAAAAAGATGTTGCCAAGGACTTACCTGACAAACAAAGGCAAACTATTCTTTGTGAAATTACGAATCGTGAAGAATACGCAAAGGTTGAAGATGATTTTAAGAGATGGTTAGAAACTCAAGGACTTACTGAGGACGAAGTAAGTAAAAAAATGGAAGGTGAAGCAATACTTAAGATGATGAATCTTAAGGCTATTGCTGGAAAAGGAAAGATGAATGAGGTAAAGGAGTTTGTCAACGAGGTATTGGAGTCAGGAGAGAAACTCATTCTATTCTGTCATCAACATGCAATTGTAGATGAGTGCCTTAAACTATGGCCTCATGCTGTAACAGTTACTGGTAGGGATGACACACAAAAAAGGCAGAGACATATTGATTCATTTCAAAATAACCCTAAATGTCAGTTGATAGTATGTAATCACAAAGCAGCAGGCGTTGGTATTACACTTACAGCTTCAAGCCGTGTGGCATTTATTGAATATCCCTGGACTTATGCTGATTGTGTTCAATGCGAGGACAGAGCACATCGTATTGGTCAGAAAAACAATGTCATGTGTACATACTTCCTTGGACAAGATACTGTTGATGAACGCTTATGGGAATTAATTACCGAGAAAATGGTGATTGGCAATACTGTTACTGGTGCCACAGATATGATGGATAATATGGTTCAAGTTGATAAGACATTAACCCTTTTCAACTAATGACTATATCCCCACAGAAAAGATACCGCACAATACTTGGTTTCCTTGACCAGAATGGCTATGTCATCCACATCAATAGAGTCAAGGAAAAAAGATACGAGCTGCAGATAAATTGGGAAATAGTCAAGCAATATCGAAAACGAGACAGCTGCAATAAATTCATTTTAAAACTACATAAAAAAGTAACAACGATGGCAAAAGAGAAAAAAGTGACAGAGATTGTGGAAATACCTATCCACTTCATTTTACCTGACCACAATCAACCTAGAGCAAACTTTGAAGAGGTCGATTGTATTGAGTTGGCTAAGTCAATCAAGCAACATGGGTTATTACAGCCTATTATGGTCAGACCTATGTCAGGCATTGAGCCACTTAAGTATTTGGTTGTGTATGGTCACAGAAGGCTGTGGGCTGCTAAGTACTTGAGATGGGAGACAATACCTGCACAGGTGAAGGAATTAACAGAGGATGAAGCTTTTGAGTTTCAGATTATCGAGAACCTTCAAAGGGTGGATATTAATCCAATGGATGAATCCGATTCATTCCAAAAACTTGTAAAAAAGGGAATGTTCAATGCTGAAATCATTGCAGATAAGATTGGTAAAAGTCAGAAGTATGTATATGACAGGTTAATACTTCAGGAGGTTATTCCTGCAATGCAGAGTGCTGTAAGGGTGGGTAAATTCTCCATCAGTCATGCGAAGCAGTTGGCTAAGATTACACCTGAAGACCAGAACAGGCTTTGGGCTGTGATATCTAACAAGAACAGCGCAGAGATTGAACCGGCATATATCCGTAGGCTAATCAATGACACTTTCAAATTGAAGCTTGGAGATGCTATATTCCCTACAGGAGATTCACAATTAAAGCCTGCTGCAGGAAGCTGTTTGACATGCAAAAAACGTAGTGGTGCTCGTCAGCTTTTGTTTGATGACTTTGAACAGTACGATGTGTGTTTTGATTTGGATTGCTGGAAGGAAAAGGAAACAGCACAAATCGACAGGATGATTGAGATGTACAAGGCAGAAGGAAAGGAAGTTAAGTTATTAGCTGCTGGTTATTCACCAAAAGACAGCATGTTGATTGAAGAGCCTAAATGGAGATTTCATGTACAAGAAAAAGAATCTAATATAATAGGTATTATAGTTGAAATGCCAGCATGGAGTCAAAATAAAGTAAAGATTGGTGACATTGTTTGGTTAAGTGACCAAATCAATAAAGTTGATTCTTCTAATGAAGAGGAAGAGATGGAGGAAGATGTTGTTGACGAGTATGAGGGATTAACAGAGGAAGAAACGCTTGTCAAGAAAAAGGAAAGTGGAATTATGATTAAATTTTACGACATGCGTACACTATTATCAAAGAAGTTACTTGAAAAGGTAATTGACAGTTATCAACGTGGTGCATTTCAGGTAGAAGCAATCAACCAATATTTGAGAATGCAGATTTCAAAGCAAAGGTTAAATGATGAAACCATTGAAATGATTTGCAATGCAATCGGTTCTGAATTTGTTGGAGATAATCAAGACAAAAACTTCGATGTTGATGCTATTGATTTTGAAGTTAAAAATTGTGAGGATAACACAGAAAAGCTTTTGGAACTTCTTGCATTACTCGATATGTCCAGAATAGCAGAAGTTATCTATTCAGAATCTGATTACAAAAAACTCAACGACAATTTCCCTGATATATTATTTCACGAATCATTGGCAGAGGTGGAGGAATTAGCTGGAAGAAAAATGTTTCAATAGTCATGACAAGAGGTAGAAAGAAAGGTGGTATTCCTGTTAACAAGGTTGTCTTCACAGATGAACAAATCACTTTCATCAAGGATAACTTTCACAGTATGACTAATTTACAACTAGCAAAAGCACTTGGATTAAGACTTACAACAGTTCGCACTAAATGCTACGAACTTGGATTAAAAAAAATGGAAATGGAATACTGGAACGAATACCACATTTCTTTTCTCCAAGACAACTACAAGGAAATAGGAGATTCTGAAATTGCAGATATACTTCAATCAGTTGATCCAAAGAAAAAAGGTTGGTCAAAAAAGCATGTTGAAAAGAAAAGAAGGTACCTGGGTTTGAAACGTAGTGAACAGGAGAAGATTAATATCAGAATTAGAAATAATGAAATGGGTTGCTATAAGGACTGCGCAAAGAAAAGGTGGGCCAAAACAGGGATGGCAGCTGAAGGAGAAATTAGGATTTGGAAACATACTTACACGCCACATGCTGCTAGTTTCAAAGTTATAAAAACTGATAGTGGATTTGTCAATTACTCTAGGTGGCTTTATAACAAGCATTTTGGAACAATACCAAAAGGGATGCTGATAGGTTTCAAGGATCGAGACAATTTGAATGTAGTTCCTGAAAACCTTGAGTTGATAGATAGAGCTGAACATGCAAGGAGGAATAATAGAATTAAATTTTACGATCCAGAATTCAAAGAATTAATTACCGCACACAAACAATTAATTTATAATTTAAACAAGGTTAAAAATGAACAACGAGATGCAAATTGAAGTGGTTAGTGAGGCAAAGTCAGTGTCATCACTAATGATTAAGCAAATGGAAAAGCTTGCTACCTGCTCAAAGGTAGATTTAAAGAATGAGATTGACAGGAGTTCTGCTATGGCTAAGGCTGGAGCTGTCATCATCAACGCTGAAAGGGAATTGAGAGAGCAGATTAAAGCTGCAAAGCTCAATAGTGGTAAACCTGCAAAACAGTTGGGCAATGGGTAATTCATCATTCACATACTTCGAGATGATACTCATCAGGAATGAGTGCCGCAATAAGACCATCAAGGAGATTGCGGCACTACTTAACAAACCTGTTGATGATGTATCTGATTTCATTCTTGCTCTTGCTAAAGAAGAAGGCTTGACACTATTTGGCAAGGAAGTAGAAAAGGAAAAGGTCACACCGGCTAAAGTGAAACCTGAAAACAAACAAGCAGCTATCATAAGCAGAAAGATTGAACTTACTCAAGAGCAACAAAGGCGGAAGAATAACAGCCCACAGTATAAAACTAAAGAGGTTGATTATAGTAAGTTGATTTGTGTTCGAGTGAATGATAAAACTATCATTTATGTTAAGCCTGGTGCCGACATTGAAGCAGAAAAAAGAAGATGTCTGGAATCATTGAATAAGCCAAAGGAAGAATTCCTTCCTAAACGAGTAATCTCTAAAAAGGAAGAGACAGGTCACTTCGCTGAATTAAAAAAGAAAAGGAATTTATTAATCGATTAAAAATAGAAAAATGAGAGCAGATTACATATACTCATTGGAGAAGTATCGTAGAAAAGTGGATTGCATAGTGATTGAAGATTTGAACCTAGGTTCTGTATCCGTTACCAATGACATTGAGAATGTTATAAAGGAAATATGTGACACTGAAAAGATAGAAAAGGAACAGTTTATGATAGTCTATAAGGATTCCACTGGTCAGTGGGATGGTTATGATGCTTCAACCAATGAGTTTGTTGGGCTTGCTGAAGAAAGCTGGTATGATGCTATCGCATTGTGGATTGCTAGAAAAACAGAGCTGTAGCCATGAAAGAGGAAGTCAAATTAAAGCAGGAAGAGTATATCGAGATACTTAATATGGTTATCGGTGCAACTAGCCTTTATGATTCATTGGTAAGCATTGCCAGAGTAAATTTTACAAAAGACCCTAAGATTCTAATAAGGGCAAAGGATTTGATAAAAAGTTTACCTCCAATTGTCAATGGCATTGGTGAACAGTTATTCAATGCTTCACTTGAAGAGATGGAGGCAGTAATTGAAATGCGTACTAATCTGCTAAAGGAAATTGCAGCAACAAGGCCAGAGGATTGGCAAATAATAGCTTATGTAGCTAAATGGGTAAATGATTCTAAGTGTCCACAATATCAACAGCTAATGGATATGTGTATGGCTTATGATAAGGAATTGGACAATAAAGAAGGGGAATAGTCTATGGAAGTTAATTATATCGAAGTAATAAATAAGTTTTGGTTACTAAGGAGAAGTCGGCGAATAACCAGTTTACAAGCAGACCTCTATTTCTTTCTATTGAATGAAAGTAATAACAGAGGCGAAGGACGTGATTGGGAAAACCCTCTCGAATGTGCCAACGGGTTAGTCTGCTCCAGTATCGGATGTAGCGAAAATAGTCTCGCCGATGCCAGAAATGTACTACAGCAATTAGGGCTTATTTCGTTCACTAAGGGAATTACAAAGACAAAATCACCTACTTATTACCTCAATATTTGCGGTATTGACAGGGGTAAACACAGGGGTAATGACAGGGGTAATGAGAGGGGTAATGAGCCAAACATTATAATAGGAAAAACGAAACATAAACTAAACGAAACATCTAAATCTCATTGTGGTGACGAATCACCACCTCTGAAAAAAAATGTTACTGAATATTGGAGTGAGTTGTTAGAATGTTGGTTTATGTTTTATGGCTCTAAATTCAAGGATGAATATGGGGTATCGGTAAAACCAACTTTCAATGCTACTCAAGGGAAAATTCTTAAAAACATCATTTCAACCCTTAAAAAAATTGCTAAGGACAAAAATGAGGAATGGACTCAAGAAAGGGCAAAATTCTACTTGAATCATTTTCTAAAAAAAGGTTTTGAGCATGATGAATGGCTTAAAAACAATTTCGAACTAGGTAATCTACTTGCAAAGTTCAATTCGATTACAAACACAAAAAAAGCAGATGGAAAACAATCAGATAGGAAATTTACTAAACAAGGGTCTGCAAGTGAGCAGCAATCAGCAATTAGGGATTCAATTACCCAAAGCAATAGAGAATTCTTTGGAGAAAATTCCCCAGGAGTACTTGGAGGTTTATAAGGCAAAATACAGCGGACTCCGATTTTGCGATATGGATAGAAGTCAAGTCATCACTGCATCTGGAGAAATTATCAAGACTTGGAATCTTTATACAGGGTGGCCCATCCCAACAGGAAAAGGTTATGAAGATTTGATAAGTCTTTTCGCAGCAGAATTAAAAAATGAGTATGGTCACCTGACAGTCAGTGAAGTGATCCTGGCATTGAAAAAGAAATCTCATCTTGTCAATAAAGAATACACACTTCCATTGTCAATTATCCTCTTCCATCAAGTGATGAATCATTATGCTGATATCAGGGGATTAGCAATGGAGCATGAAGATAAACTCTGTAATTTTTCAGCACAAACCAAATTGTTGGAAAAAGAACAGATTGAGCAGTTGGAGTATCAAAATGCAGAAGAGGCTTATCAGGCTTATAAGGATGGAACTTATGATCCTTTGTCAAGTGCTTCAGGTGCATTCGTATTTGATACTCTTTTCAAATCAAATTTTATTGATACTGCTTTATTGAATGAGTTTTTTGGAAGAGGCATTTCTTCATTAAGGAGGCAACTTGAAAAGGAAAAGTCAACCTTACTTCTTACAGCTGATAACACAAAAAATATAAATGCTGCCAAAGCTGCTAAAATTGGAGAAAAGATTGCGTTAATAGTGCAGATTGAATCAGATTCAAAAAAGTATGCACTGAAATATGTTTTTGATTTTGCTATCAAAAATAAGCTGCCAAACTTCTACGTTAAGGATTAAAAAACAAAAATTTATAATTATGAAATTCATACCGATTTTATTTAGTACACAGATGGTTCAAGCAATCATTGAAGGTCGTAAGACAATGACAAGAAGAGTGATGAAGCCGCAGCCATATCCAGTAACATCTCACGGGGCATCAGTAGAAAATTATTATGAATGGGATGCTAGTAAAAATGTAAGTGATTTACCTTTTCAAGAATGGGTTAAAAATTGCCACTATGGTAAAGTAGGGGATGTGCTTTGGGTAAGAGAAAAAACTTGCTTTGTAATGATAGAACATGCCCATGTTTTATTAGAAGGATTTAGAGAAAAAAGGCAAACTATTTACGGTACAGATTTTCATGAAGATTGGATGAGGTATGCAAAAGAAAAATATCACTATAAATGGCAGCCATCTTTATTTATGCCCAAAGCTGCCTGCCGCATCTTTTTAAAGATTACTGAAATTAGAGTTGAAAGATTACAGGATATTAGTGAGGAAGATGCAAAGAAAGAGGGTGTTGAATTTACAATTGCAGACAAAGAGAAATTTGGGTGTAGAGCTCAAGGAATGAAACTATATAGGAATTATGAAAGAAAGGATAATTCACTTACAACTCATCCTTGCAATGGATTTGAAACATCAACTTTATCATTTGAAACACTATGGGAATCTATCAACGGTGAAAAAAGTTGGGAAGCTAACCCTTGGGTTTGGGTAATAGTTTTTGAGCGTATTGAAAAACCCACTGATTTTTTATGACTGCACTAGAAACAATACTTAAGAACAATCCCTCTTTAGCAGCTCGCAATCCGCACCTAACTAAAAGTGTAATCAAGCAAATTAAGAAGGTTGAAAAGGTAAGTAAATACAAGATTCATATTCAGCAAGTACTTACTGACTACTGCAAGGCTAATGGATATGAGTTGCTTACTGAACATCGTTTCCATGAGGCAAGGAAGTTTCGGTTTGATTGGGCTATTGAAAAAGGTGATTTTAAATTAGGAATAGAATATGAGGGTATTTTCAGCGAAAAGAGTAGGCACACAAATGCAAAAGGATATTCGGTTGACGGTGAAAAATACAATTTGGCGCAACAATTAGGATGGAAGGTGTACAGATATACAGCTTTGACTTACAAAAATATTATTGAAGATTTAAAAGTATTGAAATGAAAACATACGAAGGTTCGATGACAATAAGATGGTATAAAAATGACAATGGAGGTGATAGGAGACCATTGACATATTGTTGCGAAAATATAGGTGAACTGAATGATTATTTAAAAGAGGTTGAATCAGACTTTAAGACAATCCCACACCCTGACGATATTGAACGTTACAAACGATATGCAGGCCAATTGGCTTATTCTGTAATGTTTGATATGAGTGAAAGAAATTAAATAGGTATTAAATGGCAAAGATTGAAATTGACATAGTAAAAAAGTTCCTGTTTGAAATGGAATGTCTGATTGATGGCATTCCAGAGATTATCAAGATGGGTGAGGATAATTTAAAGGACTGCATCAATGATACATGTGAGGATATTACTAACCACATTAAGACATTTAAGGCAATCAACCTTACAATTCCTGAAAAGGAAGTTAAGAACAAGCGAAAGAAGTACCTTGATATTCATGATGAATGCATTGAAAAGGTTGCTAATGAATTGACTGATTATGAAAATAAGTGCATAAGAAAGACACAACTTTATCTGTACGTTAAGAAACAGATAAGGGATACCATTAAGGCAGAAGATATGGCTTCTTGGAATAGCGAAAGTCTTCCTATACTTATTGAGTCACATACTATTGATTATGAAAATTATTATGGTCAAATAGTAGTCAATCACTTCTTTGATGCTGTTGAAGTATTTGAAGATATTGCCAATGAAATAAGGGAACACAGGAAATTGAATCCACAACAAAAAATGTTTTAATATGATTGATAAGATAGTAATAACCCTTGCAGAGACAGGATTTGTAAATGTGAATATTGGTGATGTTCATTTTATCCATTCCAACGACATGAAGGATGTGTTATTGAATGTTAGCGATGCCATCAAGAAGCTTGCATATTTCCCAAAGTCACACAATGATATGTCTGCACCCATTACAAGGGAAGAATTTTTAAAAAAATACAGCAATGGAAATAAGAAACGGTGATATAAGTATTGGTGGAGATATTGAAATAGTAACTGCACACTTGGAATTATTTAAAGGGATTATAAATAAGCAGGAAACCTATTCTGCAAAGTTGCGATTCAACATGAAGATTAGTTGTGAAGTTGATGGAGTGCCTATTGAGCCGTTTTACACCGAAAGATTATTTGAACTATCAAAAGATGATTTTGATAAGATGAAACAAAAAGGAATTATAACAATTTAAAATAAAGTAAAGATGACAGAGAAACAGTTACAACAGGCGAATGACATTCATAAACGCCTTGAAGCAAAGAGAGATGAGTTGAAGGTATTTGAAAACGGTAAAATCCTTTCTATTACAGTCAGAACATTCAATGAAGACAAAACAGAGTATGAAGATATTGAGTACTCTAGTAATTTACCACGAGTAAAACTAAAAGGTGTAATGCTTGAATTATTGAAAGCAGATAGGGATGGACTTCAATATCAGTTTGATAATTACCTATCAGAGGGCAATCAGATTGTGGGGGGGGGGATAATGAATGACTTAGGTATTTATTACACTCCAGAAAAGGTAGACAATTTTTTAAAGGTTGCAGTTAATGAACTGGCAAAAGAAAAGGAGGTTGAAAATGATAAGTAAATTAAAGATGTGCTGGCAGATTATAACCAGCAAGGAGTATGTAGTTGCAACTGAAAATGGAACGCACATTAATTGCTCTGGTGACTTTGCTGCGAATACCATGTTTTCGATATCAAGGATTATTTTTCTGGAAACTAGGAAAATTGAGAAACAAATGGATAGTGCAGTAGATGAAGTGAATCAAATTTTAAATAGTAATAATAATGTTTGATTTAGAATTTTTCCCAACGCCAAAGGATGTCATTGAAAGAATGATAATCGGCTATGACATATCCAATAAGGTGGTATTGGAGCCAAGTGCAGGAAGTGGTAACATAGTTTCCTATCTGAAGCAAAACGGGGCAAAAGAAGTTATAGCAGCAGAAAGAAATACTGACCTTTCCAAAATATTAAAATCAAAATGCAAGGTCATTTCAGATGACTTTCTAACTGTCACAAGCGATGTAATTAGTCATATTCAAATGGTAGTAATGAATCCCCC
>Ga0194037_1000402_pt1 | contig 34007 bp, 31 predicted proteins | sample JunL306m_MetaG_FD_148653 | JGI IMG/M metagenome (GOLD analysis project Ga0194037, IMG submission 148653) | Anoxic zone freshwater microbial communities from boreal shield lake in IISD Experimental Lakes Area, Ontario, Canada - Jun2016-L304-6m | ecosystem: Environmental > Aquatic > Freshwater >... | reverse complement strand
ATGCAACAGGCTGCTCAAAACCGGAGTTCCCTTCTGTCCTTCAGGGAGCTCCGTTTTTGTTTGTGATGTCTGATTCTGTGTTACAGTTTTATTGTTCGTCGTATGTGAACCGCAGAACCCGATCCCTCGTCTTCAACAAGCCTGCCCATTTCCGCTTCAAGCTCGGCGAGTCCGCTGACCATACTGGCCCTCTGGCACCCCAGATCCATTTCGATAGAATACAGATACTGCAACAGCCTAGTATAAAGGTTTTCAGATATGATAATTGTGCGACTCTCCTCCTCTAAACACTCCGAGGCTCTTGACACGAGCACCCGGCAATCAGTTACAAAATCAATTATTTTCTCGATGAATGCTTGAAATTCCTCATTTTCTACAGTGAGTTCGGTTGCTAAATTGTGTAAGATTTTGATGTCACGTTCGAGCTGGGCGGTACGTTTAAACTGGAAAATGTCCATCTTTTTTCTCCTTTAGTACATGTCGATATCTTCCTTGAATGAAAATAGAAGCGATAGCTTAGTCATGTGAAACAACGAGCATCTGTTCAGAGAACTGTGCACTTTTATTTCGTCCGGTTGTTGCTTTTGCTATCTGCTTTTGTCGTCGCAGGTGCTGCTCCTGGTTCCGGGTTGAACACGCCTTTTAGGACGTTATAAGCCGTCGCCATTGAGATGACGCGCATATCCGGGTTTGTGGTCTGCTCATAGACCATGAATCCCGCGAAACTCATCATGATGCCGAAAGACATCTCACGGTTGTCCACAAAATGTTGCTTCCTCTGATCATCCGTTGGGCGGAACGAAGGGTCTTTCGCGAGTTCATAAACCAGGTCACTGTCATGTACGCAGGATCTTTCTGCAAACAGGCGCTCAAAATCCAACTGATTCAGCTTCATCGCAGTTGTGTAGATGAATCGGTAAAGCGCGAAATGGAAGTGGCTTGCTGTTTCCAGCACTTCAGAAATTGGTGATGATGTGGTTTCCTGTGGTGAAGGCAAATCATTTGGATCGAGGTATTCTTCTGCGAGCTGTGCAAATGTTCGGTAATAATCTCGGTTATGTCCTAGCTGAACCCACTCTTCTGAACGTTCCATTGAAAAGCTTTCGTCACGTGCAAGCTTCCTGGTAACAAGCTCACAGACTTTTGCTTTCACTACGATGGTTTTATCAGCGCTGCTATCATACATCTGAGTGAATATGTTTATCTCCGTCTCTGTCAGTAAATCGGCCAGATTTTTCCGCTTCTCCACTTCCATGCCGCCTGCTTGAAGATCGGTCAGGGTTACTACTTCTTCGACGGTTTGATAGCGGCCAACTCTGAGGTGCATCGGATTATACTGAAGTGCTGATAACGACATGATATGGGCTCCTTTGGAGGTTCTGCCTCTGGTTAACGTAAAAATGATATTTTTGACTTTCTTTGACTGCTTTGTGATTCCGCCTGCTTCATTGCTAATTTTAGTATCTCGGCGTCTCGGCCTTCTTTTGAACGACGATCCGGCACTAACTCCATCGCTTTTTGTGGTTTTGCGGTTTCAATTTGTCGATGTTTTCCGGTAATTGACTGATTTCGGGTTACATCTCTTTGCGGTTTTGTTTCACTTTGTTCCGGGGGCACGCCGCTTTTTGCTTGTTGTGACAGGAGCAATATCTGCTGCCTGACGGCTGCGGCATAATCACGGCGTTGCTCATATTCATCGATCAGCACTGAGAACTTGTCCGTTGATGTTGGTACTGGTTTTGATACTGCTATTGAGAAAACTCCTGTATGTGATTCATATTCTGACAGCATCTTATCGAACGAATTGGCCGGTCTCGGCCTGATTGTTTCTGCCGCCTTGTCTTGGTCATATCTGTCAATTGCCAGAACCTGGCGGATTTCGTTGCGGACAAAAGCATCTGCAATAGACTCAAGCGGGAGATTTCTGAGCTGGGCGTTGGTATGCCTGCCGATGATTGCTGCGGCGGCTTTTGTGAATTGGTCGCGTTTCGGCCTGTCCGGGTCTATTGGCACTCGGGTGCGTGTCCCTGTATCGTCAATTATTACCTGTGAATGTTTTGTAAAGCTCTTGCCGATTGCCTCAGTGACAGCATTCTCCACTTGTTCTGCAAGATCTGAAATGCGGTGATCATCGCCTTTTTTTGGCGCTACTGGTTCGTATGGGCTGCTCCATTTGCGGTCTTCAAACGTCTTAGTGCTGATCAACCCTTGGATGTGGATATTTTTTCTGAGTCGTACTGCGTCTTCAATAGAGACCGGTGTACGGTCGCCTTTCGTATGAATTGTGAAGACAGCGGGGAGTGTCGTGGGGAAGATGTCACGCACTGCTTTTAGCGCATTCATGACTTTTTCAACAGCGTCTGGATCGTCTGCTTCGGGCAGTGGAATCGGCTCCATGATCATTTTAAAATGTTTGCCCTCAGTCTTATATTGCATTGTCAAATCAGCATCGTGGATAAGTTTTGCAAGGTCTCGAATTTCATCCCTGCCGCCCCATTTGAAGTTACCTGAACGTTGTTCCAGAAGATCGTGGTGGCGTTTAATTCTGTCGCGGTTTTGCTGCACCTTTTTTGACCCACTCGGCTGAAAATCAGACGCCGCCATGTTCTGATAATGAGTCGCTTCCGTCGCCTCAAATTGCTGTTGATGCTCCTCTAATAGCAGTTGTATTGCCTCCCTGAAAGCCGAGTCATGCATGATTTCCGTTGTCTCAATAATTCCGGTTTCCTCTTTTCTCAGCAGATATCCAACGGCCCAGGAGGCGTTTCCGGTTGCTGAAGAACAACGCATAATTTTCATCTTCTGCCTCCTGTTGAGCGATTTGATCTTGAGAATATTGCTCGTTGAAGTTTTGCGCGTTTTTGAATCGAACAATTTTCGTCTCTGCTGGTGGCCGCAATGTCGAAAAATGTACTCACAGAAGAAGTATCGTGAGTATGCATCGGGAGTCGGAAAGTCGGAAAATAGTCACATGGCACCTAACCATCCGAAGTACGTGAACGTACTTCGGGTAAAAGCCTCTGCGGCGGTAAATGAAATGATGCCAAGGGGCTATGCCAACGAAGTCATGCTTTTCGTTGCTGTCGGTGTTCGCCAGCCTACGAAAAAGTTGGTTGGCATCATCAGCACAACGTGTCGTGATATTTCATCAGTATGAAATATCCTGCAAAGGGGGATCTGACGATGGAAATAAAAGCAAAGCCGCTGCGTTGCATGAGGAAAAAAGACGTCCAGAAACGTATCGTGGACAAATCATTCCGTGTTCATCCGGATGATTTGCGCTATCGGACTTTGACCGTGCCGATTGACGTTTATGATGCCGATGAAATCCGTATTTTTCTTAGAAATACTTCTTCCATGTGGTCACAACCACAAGAGACACGGATTGCAGCGCGACTGCTTGAAGCTGTAGCGTTGAATTTGCCTCTGGCAGAATTTATAGGCGAATCATCAATCATTCCACCGATGCGTCACTTTATACCTCGGAAAACAATCGTTGCGGGCTTCTGGTTTCCGGTCGCTATAGCCGAACGGCTCTCTGCTATGAAAGCCCAGAGACCGAGACTCCGGACTGCCAGTGATACTGATGCTGTCGCGATTTTCCTCATTGAAGCAGTGTCCCGGTACATTCGACCGCTGCTACAGATAACAGCTCCTGTTGCTTCGCGAACTGCTCACATAGATCAAACTCAGAACGACGAAATTACCGCTCTGCGTGGGGAACTCCATCTGCTTCGGGCAATGTACAAAGTGGTCGAAAGTGATTTGATTCAGGAACGCAGAAAATGTCAGGTAGCCGAAACTGATGTGGTATCAATTGACGAGGATATTTTTGTCCAACTTGCCGAGGCTGTGTATCATCGCGATGAATACAAGGCTGCTCTCGACAAGGAGAAGCTGCGGACAAAAGCACAATTGCGGGAAATTGAAGAGCTGCAGCAAGTCACAATCAAAATGAAATATTCCAGTAGAGAATAATTCATCATAGTGCTACCACGAGGGTCATACTGGGTTGACTCTGGTAGTTCGGTTAATAGGAATCATTATCGACATCGCTTGAAGGTATTCTGGGACAACGCGGGAAAACCAGATAGTGTGCAGGTTGAGTGCAATATAATCTATATGCAACGGCACTATTGTTGCGGATATATAAGTTACTTCATAAATTATGTGAAGAACAAGTATAGTATATCTTGAAATAGCATAATTGGCACCGACCTTGACGCAAAACCCGCTGCTTCCTGTAACATCCCTTCTCCAGCACTCAACACCCAGCACGCCATGTGACATGACACATGCGACATGGCTTTTTCCGAAGTAAAATGTCTCGGAATCAAAAAGGTGGTGGGTGGCTGCTTCTGTAGATTATTGATCGAGTTTAAAAGTAGTTACCTACAGTTGATTCTCCGGCCAACATGACATTTGGGATGTTGGCCGGATCTTATGAATAACGAGTTGAACTCTCCAAAACTGTTCAGACAAATAAGCTTCTGACAAACTGACGTTCTCGACGTTGACGCACATCACGTCGAGTTGGGTCACGACACGTCACCAGCGTTTGAAGAGCGTTTTGTGAGAGCTTGGCTTCCGACTGCGATGGTGAGCGCGACCACTATCAGAATCGCTGCAACTGCGAATGTAATCTGCATACCTGTGGCAACTGCCTCAGGACGTGCCTTTGTGATATCACTTGCTTCCGACGCAAACGCAAACACAGAGCCCATAACGGATGCACCGGTGAGGCGCCCAAGATTACGCGACAGATTAAGCATGCCGGAAATGACCCCCCGCTGGTCCGGGCGAATATCTGTCATGACGGCTGTGTTGTTGGCCGTCTGGAACAACGAATAACCGCCGGTGATGATAACGATGGGGGTTATGAAGCCGGAGATGCCGAGCGTCGTCGGAAGCATGGCTAAAATAAAGGAACCGCCCGCCATTATTATGAGCCCAACGATGGTCATGCGTTGTGCACCAAAACGGTCCGCAAAGCGACCGGCGGGCACAGCAGTCAGGGCGGCGGCAAGCGGGCCGGCCGACAAGACAAAGCCAACCATTGCCGTATCCAGCCCCAGTGCAAGGGAAAGATAAAACGGCCCGACCACCAGCGTCGTTGTTACCACAGTCGCCACGAGTGTGCTCATGGCGAGGCTCGCACTCAGAAGTGGCTCGCGGAAGATTGCCAGTCGGATCAGAGGCGATGTTGCTCTTGCTTCGGCAAGCACGAAGAGACCGAAACCCAATGCAGCGGCCAACAACAGGGCCATGTTGAGCGAACCGAAACTGCCGCGCCCGATCGTCACGGCCAGTGCATATGCCGCGAGCGTCAAAGCAAGCAGCAGCGTCCCCACATTGTCGAATCCGGTCCGTTCACTTTTCGGTTCCTGATGATCAATAGGCAGGTAGTGCTGCGCGAGAAGAAAAGTCAAGACGCCCAGTGGTATGTTGATGATGAAGATTGCCCGCCAACCGAAACCTGCGATCAGAACACCGCCGAGCGATGGTCCTAGCGCAGTGCCGATAGCAGACATCGTTCCGAGCAGCCCCATGGCGGTGCCGGTCTTTGCCTTTGGAACTGTCTCGCCGACGACCGCCATGGTGAGGGCCATCATAACGGCTCCTCCCAGGCCCTGCAACGCCCTGGCGGCAATAAGCAGCCAGAGTGTGGGGGCAACGCCGCTCAGAACCGAGGCTGCCGTGAACAAGAAGATTCCGGCCAGCAGCAATCGGCGGCGACCAATGATGTCACCTAGCCGTCCTACACCGACGATCATGGTGGTGATGGCAAGCAGATAAGCGATGACAACCCATTGGACTTCCTGAAAGTTCGCGCTGAACGCCTGTGCCAGAGTCGGCAAGGCAACATTGGCGATACTGGTGTCGAGCGAGGACAACAGCATGGATAGTGACAGGCTGGTGAGCGCCCACCGTGCCGCAGGAGTCAGTTCCGCACTTCCAGCGACAATTTCAGTTTGTTCTGCAATGAGTGTTTTCATCATGCCCACCCTCTGTCGGTAACACCCGAAACTGAGCTGTCCGTTCCGGATTTTCAGCGGCATCCTCACCTCGTCCTTTAATGGAACAGTTGCACATGCACACTTGATTTTTTAGCAGCCAAACAGCCTCATTTACGCCATATGTTCCCTTCAATCCGCCGGGTACTTTTTTGGTTGCCACGAGATTTATACGATAACTGTCCCCATAGTGTTGCTTGACTTCCTCGCCGTAAATTGAAAATGGAGGGCCTGCCATAAGGTTTTGGTCGTACTCATAGCAAATCAGCAACTGCGGCGCTTTATCCGTAATATCCGTTAAGTGTGCAGAGTATCTATTGCGCATCTCTGCCGGAAAGGCCACTAAAGCAGCCCTGTCATAAACAGCATCGACCTGCCCAAGTATCTCTCTGGACAAATTAAAGATGTCCCCGACAAAAATGTCGATGTCTTTCGCACAGTAAAGTTCGACAGCTCCAACCCGAGATATGTCCGGTTCTATTCCAAGCTCCATAAATAGTTGTGCAACGGCCATTTTGCTCAGTTCAGCTCCGGCAACGCGAAGGCCATTGGCAAGCATCCAGGAAATATCCAGGGATTTGCCGCATAACGGTAGAAACACACGAGCGCCATTCTCAAGGGAAAGTTTGTTGAAATATTTGACCAGTAGTGGATTTGCTTCAGTTTCGTGAAAAGCGATTTCATTTCTTTCCCATTTTTGATGCCAAAATGATTTTTCCATAACAAATATTCTCCTTGGTAATTTACGTATTCAGGACTTCTCTTCAGGCTGCTCCCGAACGGGAGCTGTCATAAATATAATATAGCCCTTTACGAGACACAGCGGAAGGCGCACCATTTGCACTTTATTCATGCGTTTAACGCCACATCTTGATTAAACTGTGCTATGGTTGGAGCATGTCAAATCCAGATTTCAACCTGCTTGTTACTCTTGATGTCCTGCTTGAGGAGGGCAGCGTTGCAAGCGCAGCAAGGCGGTTGCGCCTTAGTCCGTCTGCGATGAGCCGGGCGCTGGCGCGATTGCGTGAGACGACAGGCGATCCACTGCTGGTCAGGGCCGGTCGCGGACTTGTTCCCACACCGCGAGCGCTCGAACTCCGCGAGCGGGTCAGTCAACTCGTGCAGGACGGAAAAGCGGTTTTACGTCCTGCAGAGAAACTCAACCTCAAAAAACTTGTCCAAACGTTCACGCTTCGGACCAGCGAAGGTTTTGTAGATAACTTTGGACCGGGCCTCATTGCTCGCATTAGCGATGAAGCCCCGGGTGTGCGGCTGCGCTTCTTGCAGAAGCCAAACAAAGACAGCACCTCACTTCGCGATGGAACCGTCGATCTTGAAACAGGCGTTGTGGAGCAAACGACTGGTCCAGAAGTGCGTGCGCAGGCATTGTTCCGGGACCGTTTCATTGGCGCTGTGCGAATTGGCCACCCGCTCAGTCAAGAGGAGATCACTCTCTCACGTTATATTACTGGCAGACACATATGCATCTCGCGGCAAGGGGACTACCAGGTGTCAATTGATGACGTCTTGAAAACCTTAGGACTGGAACGACAGATTGTCACGATCGTCGATGGCTTTTCAACTGCGCTGGCTTTAGCCAGGGCCTCTGATCTGATCGCCACTGTTCCCGATCGACACACCGGTATCTTGCGCGCAGGAATGCATAGTTTTTCCATTCCGTTCCCCACGCCGGAGTTCACGGTTTCATTGCTCTGGCACCCGCGAATGGATGCCGATCCAACGCATTGCTGGCTACGCGGGTGTGTTAGGGAAGTTTGCGCGGGACAACTCACCGATTCATCGCCATGAGGCTGAGGGGACGCTGCTTGCTATGTTGCTATTAAATATATCCGAACCGTAACCAACCGAAAAGAAGACGATTCAACAAGGCTTACGGCCAGCCCTAAAAACCGGCAGGTCAAAGTCATGCCCGTTGAACAAAATAATGATTCGATACATGCAAAAACAGATTGACATTCAGTATGGCTTTGCTTATTTTGATTCGATATACATCGAATCAGGAGGTCGGCATGGATACCGAGCAGAGCATCTCTATCATGAAGGCCCTAGCAGATAAATCGCGACTAGCCATCATAAACTCCCTTCTAGAGCAATCTCAGTATGTCGAGGAAATCGCAAAGCGCCATGCGCTTGCTACATCGACAGTCTCGTTTCACCTGCGTAAGCTGGAGCAGGCTGGTCTTGTCAGTAGCCACAAAGAGCAGTATTACGTTGTCTTCCAGGCAAACAGTTCAATATTCGATACAACTCTAAGGGAAATAGTTTCTGCACCAACTGTAGAAAAAGAACTTCAAGACGTACGAATGGATGAATACCGACGTAAAGTACTGGAGGTCTTTTTTCAACACGGTACTCTGGTGAAGCTACCGACTCAGCATAAAAAACGGCTCATCGTGCTGGAGCAGTTTGCAAGAATGTTTGAGCCGAGTCGTCGTTATACTGAGCAGGAAGTAACTGAACTCATAAAGCCACTGTTTGACGACTACTGTACCATTCGCCGATTGCTGGTGGACGAGGAGCTAATCCACCGGGAAGAGGCAACTTACTGGCTGGAGATAAAAAAGGGCGATAAAGCACCACAACAGGCTTTTTCGAAAGGACCACGGATCATGAAGAAGGAGAGCAAACGAGCGGAAATAAAGCGAACCTACAAACAGAACATTCCTGATATGGGAATTTACCAGATCAAAAACAAAGTAAATGGCAAGATCTATATCGACAGCAGCAAAAATCTGGAAGGGACACGTAACAGCCGGTTGTTCCAGCTCAAGATGGGAAAAATTGTCTTCAACAGAGAGCTACAGAAGGAACTAAATGAATTTGGTGCGGACTGTTTCGAGTTTTCTGTGTTAGACGTTCTCGACAATCTGGAACCAGGAGACAATATTGATCGTCTGCTCTCCTCGCTGGAACTGCATTGGCTGGAGAAATTGCAGCCTTTTGGAGAGCGTGGATACAACAGTCTTAAAGGATTTCAGCGCAACATGGGGCTGTTGACAACTAAGAGTGAAGCCAAACTTGACTGACTGACAAAAGTATAACCTACGCTATTTTGGTTCGAGCAAACACAACTCATTAGGAAAAGATATTATCAGGGTCATCGAGGTGGGTATGTCGAAAGCGCAAACAAATGAGATAGAGATCGAGTATGAAAGTTTCGGGTCGATAACTTGCGAAGCAATGGTTCTGATTTCTGGACTTGGGGTGCAAATGACTCGATGGCCGGTGTCATTTTGTGAAGACTTAGCGTCCAAAGGATATCTGGTAATCAGGTTTGACAACAGAGATATTGGATATTCTACTTCTTTTGCACACTCAGGAGTCCCAAACCTAGAAGACATTGCTCGGTCTGTCTCAATTGGGGCTCAGCCAGTGGTGCCATATACACTTCTTGACATGGTCGAAGATTTAGCGGGATTGCTGGATTTTCTTAGAATCAAACACGCTCATATTGTTGGAAGATCAATGGGAGGAATGATAGCTCAATTGTTCGCTAGCCGATACCCAGACCGTACACTTTCACTGACATCAATAATGTCAAGTACTGGAAATCCTCTTCTTCCTCCATCCACCCCAGAGGCAATGTCTACATTGACTAAGCGGCCTCCAAATCCTTCAGATGATACGGATGGGTATATCGAACATTGCATCAATTTTTCGAAAGTGATTGGTAGTCCCGATTTTCCAACAGAGGAATCGGTATTGCGAGAACAGGCACTCGCCGAACTGCAACGCTCCTACACCCCATCTAGTTTTGGAAGGCAGATAGCAGCCATAGCCGTTACTGGCGATATTCGAGGGTGTCTGAACTCCATCGTTGCCCCAACTTTGGTGATCCATGGGAAGTCTGACCCCTTAGTGCCTGTAGAGTGCGGTGAGGATTCGGCTGCTAATATCAAAGGTTCCGAGCTTTGGACTATTGAAGGTATGGGGCACGATTTCCCCGAACAACTTCATAAATCCTTTGCGGAAGCCATTGTAAGGAACGCACGGAGAATGAGAAACCTGCACTTATGACAAAAAAGAGATAAAACAAACTAACTTATAAAAGATGATTCCAACAAGGCTTACGACCCGCCCATGAAACCTGCGGGGGCAAAGCCATGCCCGTTCAACTAAAATACGAATGAACCAATATCTTTTGAATAGGTTCCTTTTCCGCCCAAGCGTTTCACCATCGGAGAGAGAGATTGTGAAATGCCTGACGAAAAAGTTGATACGGCTTGTAAAGCTTGAACCAACAGACAGAGTCAGCTCATATCACGCCGCGCTCCATTCCACTTCGTTTCAGCATGTTTTGCACGAAGGCCTGTGCTGAACACGCTTCCACTCAGTTCCATTTCGGCGGCGTCATATTCGCCCAGGCTATCAGACGGTCTGACAAACCAGCTGGAAGTGCTGGATTGCCAGCCAAAAATCTACCGTCTATAAAACGATGACGACTGTTATAGCATCGACAGCATTTCTGAGCTTCCTGAATAGTCTGAGAGCTTCAGTGGAACATAATCGAATATGATATTGTTATCAGAAAAATCGAGATGACCCTGGATCGTTTTTGAGAACAGAGCAAATTCAGTCTTATTGCTATCCGTAACAGTTGTCTTGCGGATTACTAATAGCGGAATAACTTCCCGCCCGGTCCGAATAGGAACCAGATTCTGGAAGAGACCGCGCGGGATTCTGATTGATGCCAACTATATCTAGGATTTGGCCGAAGTTATTAACTTGACCGATTCTGTGAAACAACAAGATGGTTGGTGACACCTTATTTTAAATGTCTTCCGACGTTTTCTGTGTGCAATCCTGAAGGACACGGGGTGCGGCAAGCCCAAAACTTGCAGCACAACCATCGTGCCGTGGCAGTAACGTATCGTTTTCCGAGTGCCTGCCGGTCGGCCCGGCTATCTTTTTCTTTTTAATTTTACTTTCTGTGAATCACAGATTGATAGAGACCCCGGATTCTGGAGGCTGATTCACACGCGCGGAAAAAACACGGATAGAAGTAATAGTTTTCACGGACAAAAGTAACAACTATCTGGGATAGAAGTAACAACGTTCACGAATGCGGAAGGTACAAAAGTAACAAGTGCCCCAAAAAGGCCGGAAAATCTCCCGACCTTTCGGCAACGGATTTGTCATCAACTACGCAGCTTCTGTTTTCATTATTTTCTGAAAGTCAAAATGGCTGTAATCAACTGAGTGGTCGCATTTAATGTCTGCTTCGGCGAGATCTGCCGCTATTTGTTCAACGATCTTTCGGGGGCATACTTTCTGTAGCTGTGTCCAGCCGACTTCACGTATCAATGTCTCACGATCAATTCGTACTACCTGCCCAGCTCGGAACTCAGACGAAAACTGTAAGCGCAGTACCGTCCTGAAGGTGCCTCGGATTTGAAATAAGCTCCGTTTTGCAAATAACGCCGGGAACGCCGGTTCATCGAAGAGTGACAGTAATTCATTGGAAAGTTTGGCTTCCAGAAAGGCATTCCGCTCTGTTCCTCTCCAATCAAAAAACTTAAACGGCGATTCTTTCTGTGCTCTTTTATTGGCAACGAAAATAGTTGATCTTGATAGTTTCTTCAGGCTCTGACGCGACGCTTCCCTGTTTTTTGCTTGATAAGGATCGATACCTCGTGCCTTTAAATACCCGGTAATCGGCACTTTCACAACACGATCTCCGGCGCGAACTCCTTCGGTCAGCAGAACATAAACCAAATCCTCTTCTGCTTCGGTGAGACGGCCATCGAATTTCACGCCGTCAAAGTCCTTTTCACTTGTTGTGCTGGCAATCAGCATATATCGGTCTTTTAAGTGATATTCGACATTCGGAGTACGAGCGGCGGCGAACAGGTGATATAGAATCTCCGTTGTCTCGTCTTTGGCAGAAACAACGGCTCCGCCGCGATATTCACTGATATGTGTTCCACCGTAGACGTTCATTGCCGTTGTTTCCGTTATAAAATTTTCTTGCTGGAATACCGCAACTCTGTTAATCGGAAGCTGGATCACTGGTGTGTCGCTGTTCAGTGTTTGTGATGATTCTTTTGGCTGTTCAGCGGCTTTGCTGCATTCCACATTTAGAGCGGCAGGTGGTATTCCATTAGCAGCCACTCTTGCCGAATCACGGTAAATCCGAAACCGTTCATCTATGGACATTGCAGCAAGTCTGCTGATTTCTTCAAAATCGGGTTGATGTGCAATCATCGCTGCACCATCTTCTCTGTTATGATTGCGTTCAGTAGAGACCGGCAAGCCAAACTCTCTGTGATATTGAGCGATTCGGCATACGTTTTGAGCCACTCGATCCGTTCCTCACCGTTTACAAAAACGTAGCAACATCCGACCGTCTGACCGCTTTTCTTCGTTTCCAATTTCAATTCACCGTACATGGTCTTTCTCCTTCACATCCTATTGATTTGATATCTACCGGAAGATAGTGAAAAGAGACGACTTAAATCATATGTTTTATACACAGCGACTTTTCTTTTTTTCAGTCGCTCCAACATTTTTCGAAACTCTCAGCATATCCTCCAGGTCACTACTTGTGGCGATGATACCGCTTTTTATGTAATCGGAAATCTGGCCGCATTTTGTGCTTTCTTTCAATTGGCTGTAAACCTTCTCTAAAGCTTCATCGGCGTACCCAAACTCTCGGAGCTTACTTTTTACTGGGTCTTCTTTTTCTGTCTCGGCTTTTTCTTTCGATGGAGTATCCAGCACAGGTGAGATCGGTACGAGTGAGATGGTCGCCGCTTGGGATGATTTGATGGTCTTCTCATCCGGAGCGACTGTCTCATCAATTTCCAGAGCCAATTTTATATCGTCCAAATCTTTGGTGATGAAGTTAGCAGCTTTTTGCGCTTGTCCTGCTGCAATCACCAACAACTTTTTGTCATTCTGCAACGCTTTCATCCAGCTTTGAATGTACGCTGCACTGTTATCGATTGTGTTTTCAATTCCTGCTTTTGCGCATAAAAAAGAAGAGCCCATCTCTGCGACGAGTTCTTCCTTGCTGTACTCTTCATCGCCGAATGTACGGACTTCGCAGCTGTTTCGGCGATTCAAACGTGATTCATGCCCTGTTGAATGCACCATTTCATGGTAAAGTGTGCCGAAGAACTTTTCAGGGGTTTTGAAGTGCTCACGCCTGGGCATGTTGATTTCGTCTGCTGAAGGTTTATAGCAAGCCCGTGTAAACCCATACTTTACGGTTGGTCCATCTTTATAATGTTCGGCAATCATTGCTGCTGGAACGATCTCTTCAGAAACTTTTTCTGTTTTCTGCTGTTCAAGTTCTTCCTGAAGCTTTTTCAAGTCGAGGCCGTCACACTGATTGCTATTGAACACAGTATAGTAGCGAAGCATCGGCACTGCGCCGTCTTTGCCCCTCGATGTAGTTTCTGAATCTGTATCAACAGTTTTTCCGGTGGATTTATCGAGAAATTGCCAGAAAACGACCATCGATCCTTTTTCACCTTTTTTAACGTTCCCTCCTTTATCCTGGCACTGCTTGTAAGTAAGCCAATATTTAGAATCGTAACTCTGGTTTCCGAGGAGCAGAATATTTATGCCGTTGTACTCCTTGCCTGAGACTATGTTGCAGGGGGCACCGACTTTACTATTCCAAGGCTTTTGCCAGGGGATTACTCCTTGTTCGAGTTTTTCGATGATCTGGTTGGTCACGGTCTCGTACAGATCGAATTTTGTTTCGGGTTTTTTGTTGGCTGGTTTTTTGTAACTCATAGTAGCCCCTCCGCGCGAAATTTGATTCCATAAGGGAAATACGCGCAGAAGCTGTGATGGCTTGACGTTCGTTGAAATCTATTGAAGAAAATGCTGGGGAGGGTGTGCCTGCATCTCATCTTCGGTGTACCGAAGTTTGTCGGAGATTCATCTTTTATATCATCTGGTTACAGGCTTTATATTCACAGTTTTTTGTTTTTAATGGATTAATCTTCTTTGGTGGGGTGGTTTTGATAGTTACTCGTGTTTCGAGGATTCATTGAGGGTAAACAGGTTTGTGCGGTATATAGGAAACCTTATCCATTTTCCGGGTGGATGTTCTGGTAGCAGGCCAATCCGCATATTTTCAGAAAAGTTTAGTTTTTGTTGTCTTCTTCGCTTCTGCATCTTTTAATTTAACCACATCTTTTATTGAAATATCGAAGTTAATTGTTTCAAGTGCTTTTGCGAAAGTTTCTCCTGCTGCAAGGTGCTCCTGTAGGAGTTCAATTCCATCTGCTCCGGTTTGTTGAATATATTTCTCGATCTCAAGATCATTATACTCAGCGATGATTTTTACTGCGTTATCTTTTAGCTCTTCTTTTGATTTCATAAGTACTGGAATTATCGAATTTCTTTCCATTGCAAATTCATCATATATCTGTCGCTTTCTTCTGGTTATTAGCAGCTCATACAGCTTGTTTGCTAACGGAGGTGCTGGTGGAGGCATAAAAATCTCGTCAGAAAAAAGTTTGAGTTCATCTGGAGTCGGTTCTATGCTTAGCTCGATTACCTTTTCAAATTCCTTCATCATGTGCTGGTAATCTTCCAGTTCCATCCGAACTGGTTCTTCATCAACAAAACCGCGTTTAGCGGTCGATCTGTTTTGATTTCCACCGCCGTGCCGTGACATGAAACTGATCAATTCTTCTTTTTCAAAAGACATGTCTAATTTAATTGCTTTCTTTGATTTCGGTTTACTGAAGACGATACAAGCATCATTTATCTTTTTTCTGAATTTTTTGTTCTTTTTAAGCCAGTATTCAATGGCTTTTTTATAATCTCCGCCGAATTCCGTACCTTTTAATGATCGCAGGTAATCTTCTTTTTTGTGTGGTGGTTTGTACGGTGCACTATTGCTTGCTTTTTGCTTTTTTAGCTTAATCTCATTCTTTATATATCGCTCAAATGCTTCACGTGAGCCATCTTTCTCAAATTCATCCGGCCATTCTCCACCTTTCATCAGGTTTTCAAATTCCTCTTCAATTCGCTCAACATAGGCTTTGAAGGCCGCTTCAACGACCGCTTTGTCGTCTGTTGCTAGCCGGAGAACTTCTTTGTTTTGAATATGCTCTGCCACTTCCGGGAAGAATGTTTTTAATTCTGTTATTTCGGAATTTGATACTGCCGGAAAACCAGTAGATGATTTAAGTTTTTCAAGTTCTTTATATGGAACCCCGATCAGTACATCTTTTGATTCTTTGTCTGATACCAAGGTAATGAATTTTTTGTGGCTGATTGTCCTTTTTGCTAAGGCTCTCAGCAGATGAAAATCTGTAAGGGAATTTAGTGGTTTCGTTTCAAATGCTACAAAATCGTATTTTTTTCCATGAAATCTGAATGGCTCCACTGTCTGTTCTAAAGGGATTCGTTTCATGTCGAACGAAATATTTACTTTTGCATCGTTAAACGTTACTTGTAGTGGTAGCGTGTCTCTTGTGTGCTTTAGCTGTTTATTCGCCATCATTCTTCCGAAGAGCTTTTCAGCCTCTTTGAACTGTATTTGTCCTTTATCTGTACTAATGACCTTGACACTTGTTGATGTCAGGAGTCTCTTTGCTCTTGTCAGCACCTCATCAAAATCATATAAATCATCCAACTCTGCGCGCCAATATTTACGCTGATTTGGTAGGCTTCTCCATGAGACTTTGTCGCACTTCCCACGTTCTGTTATTTTCAGAAATGTTTCTATTGCCTTGATATGCTGCTGTTCATGGGCGTCTATATCGGCTTGTAATTCCGATTTTGGTTTATTTCCGGCATACGGTGTCTGCGCACCTACTCGTGCCATCTTTTGTAGGAGATTTCCTGTTACCAGCAAATAGCCACGCGTTTTTAGAAAAAGCGACTTTTCTCCTTGGCTATCAATGCCGATAAATGGATTCAGATCTTTGACACGGTCATGTACTCTTTTACAGAATTCTCCTAAATTCAGATCCTCACCGCTGTGTGGTGGCTCTAAAGCAGGATCTCGGTCTTTCGTTATAACACCATGTTCTAAAGGAGATATAAAGCCGTCTGTTGTTATTCCGAAACATTCGTATTTTTGCAGTAATTCTGCAACTGCTGCGCGACAGAACCCTGTTATATAAGCTGCTAATGGGTAGCAAGTCACCGCACTAATATCCATGTTTTTTTGAAGATCATGTGATTTGAGGGAAGTTGATGCATCCGCAACTGCTTGGGCTGTCTTTCCATAGAAATAATTCATTAACTGTTTATAATAACTGTCCATCGGCTTGTTATCTTTGTTTCTTTTCTTTAATAAATCATAAACTTCGCCAGATAATTTATAGGTGCCTAGATTCTGAAATGTTGCAACCGTATGGATGGTGAGTTCTTCTAAAAGATCTTTGTGCACACCATCTTTTGTTGGTGTATTTCGAGCTACCCATAATTCTGGCCAAGTGACAGTCGTATGGCCAGTTACCGGGAAAATAAGCCCATCGGTGTCATATCCGCGTCTTGCTACCGGCATATTCGATGGTTCGTCTATTCTCACCGGAAAAATTGGTGGAACTCCTTTTCTAAACTTGAACGATACTACGATCCCTGCTACTTGGAACGGCCCGTCTCCTATTCCATCACCTTTTGCATCTGCTTCCATTCTTATAACCGCGCGCTCTGCGTCTTCACCATGAAACGTCTTAGCACAGCTAAAATCATAGTCTGGCAACATGATAAGCGATGTTGGGTATGCACTCCGCAAATCGTAATATACCGCTCTTTTTTTTGGGCCAACTGCCAGGACTTCGTTTCTCCCACCATGATAATATTGCACAAAAACACGGTGCGCGAGTGTCATATGATTTTCTGCGTCATAGCCTAAATAGCGCTTCCAATTTTTAGCCGTGTACAGCTTCTCAAATATATTCTGAAACAACTGCGAACTCAAACCGGCTGCTCGTTCTTTCTGCTCCATCAAACCGAGCTGGTATCTTCCGACATTGTTGTACCAAAGATGGGTCTCTGCTGAAATGATGCTATCCATAATGCCGTAATAACAATAGTCGTCAAAATCTGTGCGTAAAAAGTCTTCCATTTTCTCAATATTCATATGTGCATACTTTACTTTATGGATACCGATTTTACTTCCAAGATCTTCCAGAGATCCGCCTCCGGACAAGTTTTTGGAATCGCAATACATCAACCTCACTTTCCATGAAAGCATTTTTGGTGTCTTTTTTTGTGAGTGCGGATCGGGGATTTTTACTACGCGCAATACGGATGTGTTGCACCATTCTTTTTCACGTTCAGTTATTAACGGCTGAAATTCTGAGCGGATATATCCGAAAAAGTCTTTAAACTCAGATGTTAGCCGCATTGATGGCTGCATCCAGCCGCTCTCTATTGCAGAAAAATGTGCATATATCCGAACAAGTGATAACACCGGCACTGCTGTTCTTTTACCAGGCGGTACCCATAATTTATCATTCTCTGGTACTATTGTATTTATCAAACGGATGAGATCTATGGATCGGAACGTAACATTTGTTATTATAATGACGCCGAAACGATGCCCTGCAAAATTAAAATAGAATTGATGCGATAATAATTTTGCCGGATAGTCCTTGTGCAGCTCGTCTTTGTATTCTTGTAGCTCTATATCGTAGCCAATGATGTAGGTATTCGGATAATGCTGGAAAGCCGGCTTATCGTCGTCGGGGAGAGTTTCTACTTTTCTAAAGTCTTTTTCTATGTTCTCAAATGCTTTTATCTGCACTCGCTTTGGGTATGATGTGTTTAATTTAACTGCTGTTGGTGTGACGTGCTCTAATACATACACCAGAAGCGATCCTGTACGTTGAGGTAGTAATTCATCTTCTTCCCTGATACGCCTGATTGCGTTTCCGATACTTCTGAACAAATCATATTTTTTTTGTGAGGGTTTTCTCTCACGATGATCCGATTTCTCTGCCATTCGACCTCTGTAAATTATGGTTTTTCTGTGCGTCCGTTTACTCAAAGGGTCGCAGCATTAGTTTAGCTATAACTATCTGTAATATCGATTATTATGCTTCAATTACTTACAATATTTTTAGTCACTATTATTGGAAAACAGGCGTACATGCCCGCGCTCCCGCGCGAGGCTGTCAAGCTGGTTGCTAGGCAGTGTATATTCGATAGCGCCTGGCATCTCAAAACGCTAAAACGGCTAAAACAGTTTCTTTAAGGCACTGTAAACATTTGTATGAGGTCAAGCTATGGACTGTGCAAAGAAAAAGCCTCTGTAGATTAAACAGGAGGTTTTAAGGGCGTATTTAATTGTTGTCTGATGGCCATTTAAACTTGCTTGTAATTCTATTCAGGCTTTCATTGTCATCATCTACCCCGAACGTTTCTGCTTTTTGCTTTCCTGACTCCACTGTGCCGAAGCCTTCCATATCGTCTGACTCCACTTCATCGTCTTCTTCCACCAGCACCCGTGGTATCCGTGGCGGCAGCGGCCCCGGAATCCGACTCATTGACTTCACTGCACCACTTGCACCGTTTGCATTCACCTCATCACTCTGTATGTTTTCAGCATCTGCATCGGCACCTGTATCTCCCTCCGCTAATTCGTTCGGCAATGCAAAAACTCGCCGGTATATGCCGAATGCCGGAACCTTGCTGTTCATCATCCCCTTGCCCGGCGTTGCTCTTACTACGGCCTTTTTCTGGGTCGCTATATAGTATGCAACAGGGATCAGCATTCCGGCATCCGACGCAGTGACTTCGGTTTCGCCTGACTTCATTGCATCGGCATCAGTGTCCGTTCCAGTGAATTCAATGTCATCATTCTCCGCGTCCTCCGAGCCATCGGCGTCATCAGTGAAACCGGAACCAGATTCAGTGACTTCATTGCCACCGGCACCGGCGTCTGTTACAGTGACATCTGAATCGCCCGAATTCACCGTATCGGCGTCTGTACCAACATCGACGCGCGTTTTAGCAAATTTAACGTCATTCCCCTCCGCGTTTTTTGAGCCCTCAGCCGCATTCGTGTAATCGGCACCCGATTTAGTGACGTCACTGCCATCGACACCGGCATCAGTCGCAGTGACATCAGCATCGCCCGAATTCACCTCATCGGCATCCGACTCACTGATTTCAGTGTCTTTAATGTGTGAATTTATTCTAATGTAAAGTGTGGTAACTGGCTGCTCGTTCTTTTTATCGACCTTCGACGTGATTTTCCAAACTAGCCCTTTTTCTTGCAGTATTCCGTTTTCATCTGCGCAAAAAAGTCGGTAATCTGCGGCCTCGTCACTTAGATCGCCAGTTATCCGGAATCCCAAATAACTGACATTTTCGAGCAGAACACCAAGTACACTGTGACCTTCGATGGATTCACCAGGAGCACCCTTGTTAGCTTTTGACTGCATTACCCAGACTTGGCCGACTTCTTTCCGCTCGGTGACTAGCTTTGGTTGTGGAGATGCTGGAACGGGTGATGTTGGTGAAGCGGAGGGGTCCAGTGATGTCACTGCGTCGGAAACTGATTCAATGGCTTCATCTAAATCCGCATCCGTTTCGGTGATGTCTGCCTCGGTTGAATTCATTACGTCGGTGTCTGTTTGGTGATTTCGATCAAGGGAAACCTCAATAATTCGTTTCATCTGTCTTTTACAACTTCCACTTTTCTTTGCACTGCGATTCCATAACGAATATTCCACCACTGAGCCAGTTTTCGATGCCATTAGCCTCTTGTATTCGTTTTACTGTCAATAGGTAATTCTTGCATTCGTCCGACCAACCATTTATCTCAAAAAACTGGTAGAAATGATAACTTCTATGGGCTCTATTGTCTGTAAGTTCCCATTGGTCACAGTTTCGACAATCGATTACTTGCTTAGATTTTTCTATCAGATATTTAACTATCTCCACGCTATTATCGTGCGCAGCATTTATTATTGCCGAGTTACTATATATCGCCAAGTCTATCAGTTGCTCGAATTCTTCAAGAAGATATTTGACAATCTCAAATTGCTTGCCGTCTATTGCGCTTAAAAGCAGTTCGCTGTAATTTACTGTTGTGTTTAAGGTAAGTTCGCTTTCGTCTAAGTACCATTTAAGAGTTTCGAAACGTCCATATTTTGCCGCTTCTTGTAAAGCCCAACCGTATTCCTCTGACTTGTTGACCTTGTACCCTGAATCGTTTACCAGCCATTTGATAAAATCTAATTCTCCATATTTTGAGGGTGTATTTAGCAAACGTGCAACGTCATATTCTGGATCATCAATATGCAGTAGCATCCACTTTACTGCCTCGTAATGTCGATCATCCGCAGCGAATGTAAGTGCGTCCCAAATACAGGGCTTGGGGTTTCTTGGATTTACCACTACACGAATCTTCTGTTCACATTCTTCTATTAGCCATTTGATAACGTTTAAATGGCCATATTTTGCAGCGTGTATGAGTACATTGTTGTTTTTAGTTGTGTAATTGTACTGCGTTCCTATGAAAAGCTCTCCGGATTCAAACCATTTCTGAAGCTGTTTTAAATCGCCAGTTTCGAGAGCTAAATGAAGTCTTTCAATCTTTTGCTGTTTTGTAGGCGCTTTTTGTGACATTCAAAATCTCAATTCTTCCACTGGTTTTGGTGAGACGTAATCCTGATTTTATGTAACAGCGCTGTAATAACGGCATATTACGTTGTAATCTTCGGCATGCCGAAGATTGCCATGAGAGCTATCTATGACTACGCAACGAAAATATGTTCACTTAAACATCGCTAAATTCAGCTTGAATCGCTTTTTCAAACTTCATCACTAAATCGGAATTTTCTATTACTCCAGTAAGTAACATCAACTCATCCGCAATTCTTGTCCGTTCTGCTTCTGGTATTACAATGTCGTTGAAATTCGTGCTTTCTATCTTTTTTCTTAGAGCGGTGATCATCGACATAAAAACGTCGTGCACTGTGCGATGATATGACTCTTTTTTACCGCCGGATTCTCCTTTAGTTTCTGCTTTAATCAGTTTTTTAAATGCTTTTTTCATTTCATCTTTGTCACCAAGTTTTGCTATTACGAGTAGCTTTCTTCTGGAAAATATTTTATCTGACCGATATTTATCGCGTAACTTTTCCGGAATTTCCATGAGACTCATGATTTCTGAAACTGTGGATTCAGCTTTACCCATGATCTCGGCTAATTGGACTTGCGTATAATTTGCTTCTTTCTGTAATCTTTTGAGCGCTTCTGCTTCTTCAATCGGCGTGAGGTTTACGCGCAGTAGGTTTTCAACTAATGCTATTTCCGCTGGGTTTTTATCGATGTAAATTGCTGGTATATCCGTTTGCATGGCGAGTTTCGCAGCCTGATATCGCCTTTCCCCTGCTACAATTATCAACTTACCGTCAATTTCCTGAAACAATATTGGTTGCAAGATGCCGTGTCTTTTTATCGACGCCACCAGTTCGTCCAGCTCAATACTGTCAATTTTCTTTCGGGGTTGGCTTGAGTCTGGATGTAACAGATCGATTGCAATTGAATACAGCGTACGTGGTGTATATTTTTTTGATTTCACAGCTGGTTTTGGTGGTGTCACTGCTACTTTGACTGGAGTTTCTTTTGGCGTTACGACTGTTTTCACTTTTTCAGTTTTTACGATTTTAGTAGTTGGTGTTACGTTTTTTGCTTTAGCTGGAGACACTACTTTTACCTTTTGAACTGTTTTCGCTTTTATTACAACTGCTGCTTTTGGTACTACTTTTTCCGACTTCACTGGAACTTTCGCTTCTGGTTTAATGCCTGGTATGACGCTTTTTGATTTCTTTGCAGCTGTTTTTTGGGCTTTCGCGGTTTTTGTCTCAACTTTTGGCTTAGCTATTGCGCTTGGAGCCGTTTCTACAGCTTTAGGTGGGATTTGTTTTTTATCTTTCGAGCTACTGGATGTTTTTTTCTTTGTATCAGTCATCACGATTCCTTTCTGTAAGCCGAATTTGTCTTGCATCTGCTTTACCGATAACAAATATTCTTTGACTTCATCAGACCATTCTTCAAAATGAGTTATCGCCGATTCGCATTCTTCGCCATAAGCGTTATTATCAAGATACCAATTTTCGCATCCACGAAAATCTACAATCTGGTCAGACTTTTCGACTAAAAACTCAATGGTTTTAATGTTATCAGTTGCCGTCCGTTCTGAGGATGTCGATGTTAATATCACTGATTCATTGTTGTTTGCTGTGATCTCGCTTGTAAGTTCAAATGTCTGGAATAACCACTTGATTTTCTCTAGCGTGCCGTATCGCATAATATTAGAAAACAGACTATCTCCGAGCTCTGGCTTTTTTGATATGTCCGTACGCTTTGACGCGAACAAGCAAAACCATTTAAAGAATTCAAAATCATAATCGCGAGCTGTACGTTCAAGCATTCCAGCAAAATTAAGCTCTGAGTAATCTTTCGGCTGCTTTAACAACCATTTTGCGATGTCGTAATGTTTATGATCTGCTGCTTCATCAGCATATTCTACAATACTTTGCTGCATACAGATCATCCAACTATCTTCATCCGCAATCCGATCAGATATTATCTGTATATTCTCTTTTACTAGCCACTTGACCGTACTGAATCGCTCGTTTCTCAGTGCCTGGTATAGTACCGAATCAAAATCTGCATCCGACACACGTCCACCATTCTTTTTCCATTCTTTCAGCAACTCGATATCATCAGATTCGGCGGCTGTGTGTAGTTTGGCGGTTTTTTCGATATCTGTGAGCATATTGTCCCTTATGCAAATTGGTCATTTCGCGCTCTTCTTTTCATCGCCGCATTTGTATGTGGTATACGGATGACCGTGACAGCTTGACTCCGGCGGGGTCTGTAGATTTAGAGTAGCTTCAGTGTCCTCACCGCTGAAGCTACTGGTACACACGCTATAAGCTCTGCAATTTTCTTAGTTTTTAGCTCAAATGAGGCATCCTCGTTGATTACCCCGAGTTTCAGAGCTTCGAAAACCTGCTCCATTACAGCAAAGGGCTCCTCAACTAGGTCCAACTGTGAAATCAAAAACTCAGTCATCGCGTTTATTTTATCGTCATAGTCGCCGTAAACCCATTTGTCTGGTTTGGTGTTCGGTATTAAGCTCAGGAGTATCTTGAAGAATACCAAATTATCTGCTCGCAAGTACTGGCAGCATCGGCGAGGTACATTATTAATGTGGCACCGATTATCAAATGTTGAGGAATCAACTATGGCTATACTGCAAAGTCTACTTTCCTCTGCCTGGTACGGGTCTATCTGTTGCGCCATCGTTGATTGTCCGTCTTTTCTCGACCATGATAGTGATGATGGGACTAGGTTCCTCATCAACACACCGTAACTACCTCTTAATCCTAACTCTGCACTAGACTTGAATTCCTCCACTCCGAATAGATTGTAATTTGATCCATATTCTACGCGAGCTCCTGTAGCGCTCTCGCTATTCATAAATTGTTGGCGGATTTTTGCTACATATTGCTCAACTTTTCGTGGTAGCTCAACGTCTCTATAAAACCTCAACACTTCTTCAAGACACTCCGTTATTCCTCCGTCTAGAGTCTCGACTACGCTACCTGGGTGTTGACTTAACCTCAGCTTACGCTGCTGTAGCTCACCACATGTGACCACCACATAATTCAGAGCGTTCCGATGGTGAGATCCAGCGTGTAATTCTTTTGGCGTTTGCATACCGTGGCAGTACACGATATCTTGCATTACTTTTTTTTGTCCCATTATTTGTAAGCGATACACAATTTCGACTTCTGCATCTTTAATGGTTCTGCTACAGTGCGCGCATATCAAACGCGGCAGTCGTGGTTTCTTGTTTTGACTAACGCTAGTCACGGATTACACCTTTCACGCTTGGGGTTGCACGAATTGTCTCTAGTAAATGCTTGCTTTCACCGAGACTTCGAAACACTGTAACGGTTGGCCACTATTCAAGCTCTATTAGCCCCAATCATGCACTATGAAAGCGATCCACAGCCGTGGATCTTTAGGAAAACCGTAAAGACGATTCCACGCTACAGCAATCCAAAAAGGGTGAATGAGGAATTGATGCGCTCCAAAGAGTAAAGACTTCGTTCCGATTTTCATTGTTGGAGGTCTGGGTCAAAGTAGTTTATGGTTTTGTTATGCTCTTTGGCGTATTTAAGCTCATTGCGTGCTCCGTCTCCTAGACGTTTCTTGGGCTTCAGCTTGCCTGTAGGATCTGGTTTCAGAATAGCTAGTATTTCGTGTGCCATATCCATTTTCTGGTAATGTAATACACCTAACAGCATTTTCTGTTCGGATGTAAGCGAGATGCCATCACTTGTTGAATACACGATTAACGGAAGAACTATTTTACCTGCCATTGTTTCACGATATCCAGCTGCTTCGAAATCAATTTTCTGCGAGGCAGATCCGCACAAACAAACTATTGTAGTGCTGCCGTCTATCTGTGTGTCTCTTCCATCAGGCGTTTTTGTGTGCATTAAATTTCTCCTGTCCACTCAGCATGAAATTGTTTCAGAAAATTGATCATATAATTATGTCGTTTCTGCGCCATCTGTTTGCCTGTGTCCGTGTTCATGCGGTCTTTAAGCAGGAGAAGTTTTTCATGGAAATGATTTACAGTACAGTGGCGGTTTGCAAAATAACTCTCTTCATCACTGTGCATTTCAGGTCGCTCGTCGGGTTCGTATAAGTCATGGCCTGTCGCTCCGCCGTACGCGAAAGCTCTTGCAATACCGATGGCACCGATCGCGTCCAGCCTATCCGCGTCCATAACAATTGCTGTTTCGATATCCGGGACTATTTGTTCGACTGAGGCTCCTTTGAAACTGACGTTATCAATAATTGCAACTATATGGTTGCCGATTTCGATTTCAAGACCACAGTCTGAAAGAAACACAACAAGATCGATTGGCTCAACACCTTTTTTCAGCAACTTCTTATCGTTGACATCATGTAAAAGTGCCGCGATACATACCTTAAGCGGATTGCCACCTTCACTCGCTTGGAGTGCAACGGTGGTGTCATGAACTCGGAATGAATGATAGTGGCTATGTCCAGTGGCATCATTACACTGCCGCTCTATACACAACTTACGGGCTGCTTCGATGATGTCTTCACTTACTACAGGTTTACAGTTCATGAGCTCTTTCTCTGTCGTTTCATTGGTTTTGTTTATGATAAGCAAAAGCTCTGACGATTACTGGTGTTTAGTTGGTGCGCACTATAGTAGTAGACTATAATGGTATCTTTGGTCTCGCTGCGCTTGCTTGCATATGTTGTTTCGCTTGTATAGCGGCGGACTTTGAGACACCAGCTACTGTACCTAATCGGATTTCTTCATAAACAACATTGTGTAGGTATTTATTGGCTGCTACTTGATTACGGTGTATTTTTTCGAAAACACCTTTTGCGCTAATGGAGGTAAATAGTGTAATTAACGATTCCACTAAATCATAGTCATCGTCTGTCAATTGAATGAGCTCGTCTAATACTTGAACTCCAAACATTTCCGTTAACGAAACAAGATGTGGTGAAACTAGAAATCGTTGGCCTTTTGGTATTGGACAGTTGAATCTTGATGCATTGTTCTCTTTGTAAGGATACGGTTCTGCGTGTCCAACATAAACATTTACAAACTCTGTGCTTCGTCCTTTTTTACTCGCTTGCTCTTCTCTCGCTATCTGTTCAAACGGCCACCTTAGGAATCTTGGATCATCAAAATAATCATGTTTATTGTTTGCCATAAATTTCTTGATCACTTTTAGCCATGCTTCAATTTCTACGCGCGTATCTAACTCACCCAGATTTTGTAATCTTCTAATTTCTTTGTCTTGTTCAATTTGTGAACTTCTCGTTATGATGACATTCTTATCTGACATTGCTCGCCCCTAAATAACCGCTGAAATATGCGCTTGCAGTTGTACCTCGTTAAATGTGCCCATCGACACTCTGATCCCGTTAATCGTTGGTCTGCTTCGATTAGTGCTTAATTGTCTGAGTAACACCGATAAATTAACAACCCCTGCGGCTCCCGCATTGATTGCAGCCTGTTTGTTGTTACACGCTACATTTAGGAACGTGCTGATATTGCCAAGAGGCCATGACTTGTTTCCGTTGTTTTTAATCCACCTAGGCGTGTTGGTAAGTATAGACAATTTTTCGAGTACTTTAATAAACACTTGCCCGAAATCGGTCATACCTTCCGCTGTTGAATCGAAGATTGTGTACGTAGTATAAAAAAGCCTTACGAAAGGTGTCTTTGCTGTTAGTGGCAAGTGCGTGCTGATAACTACATCGGCGAATCCGGGGGTGTCATTAGGAAGTAATGCCGGATTGAATTGGGGTGTTAATGGCAATGGTGGTTTCAATTGCCCTGAGGGTAAAGTAGCTAAAGCTGTTAGCGACGCCAGTAGCATTTGCGAGCTTGGTGCTGCTACTGGAGCTATCGGCGGGAAAGCATACGATGACATTTGAATGCTTTTATACACATGGTATGCCGTCCAGCCGCTAGGATTTCCATAGCTCTGCCCTAAAAACTTGAGCATTACATGCGGATCAACATCCGTTATTGCGAATCCAAGTACACCCTTGGCATTTGTTAGGATGCCCGAAAGTTGCAGTCTAAATGCACCGCTGGTGTCGCATCGACTGTGCAAAACGAAGATGTCTTGGATGTCAGGTGGAGAATTAGAAAGATTTACGACGTACAGAAACTTGGATGGAATAAGCGTGGATTGACTGCAATTGTTCGCTTGGCATTTCGGCATGGCTTTGCTCCTTTAATCAGGCTTGATCTGGTAGGATCAATCACGGAGCATTGCGCAGAGTGCAAGAGCATTGTCAATGAATAACGGTGTTATTTCACGACAGATAAATGTTGTCAATGGATATTGAATATATTCCAAGTAAGGAAACTCAGTTCACTGGGTTCTCTCATTGACCGTCGAACGATCTCGTCAATAGAAACACTTCAATACAACCCTCGCATCTCACTGGGATCGCCTCCGTCTTCTGGTGCGTTTTCTCGACTCAAAACGACAAAAAGTTCATAGCCGCTCGCTCTAAAACGTTTTCAATCATTATGTTGTCTTGTCTAAGGTCGCGGAGGGAGGACGAGTATTATCACGCTGCCAGTCGCATGTGTACTTCATCCGCAATCTTTTTGCCGATTTTAATTTCCGCGAATTTCAGATCGTAGCTGGTTTGCAGGTTCATCCAGAATTGCGGTGTGGAACCGAAGTACCGTGCCAGTCGAAGAGCGGTGTCAGGTGTGATAGAACGGCGTTCCCTCACGATTTCATTTATACGTGGGGCTGGAACACGTAGTGCCAACGCCAGGGCATGAGCACTCATTGCCATTGGAATCAGATATTCCTCACGTAATATTTCGCCTGGATGGATGGGGCGCATTTTATTGGTCGGGTTCATTAGTAATCTCCTCAATGGTAGTCAACTATTTCAACATCAAATGCATTACCGTCTTCAAAGCGGAAACACAAACGCCATTGGTCATTGATGCGAATACTCCATTGGCCTTTACGATCTCCGTGCAATGCTTCCAGGCGGTTACCCGGTGGTGACCGAAGGTCTTCAATTGCATACGCATCATCCAGAATTTGCAGTTTACGTTCAGCAACCGTAGCAAATGCTTTAAACTGTCGAGGACACTCGCATTCAAATAAAGCTCTGGTCTTTTTGCAATGGAAAGTTTTGATCATGGGATACAATATAACGCCACACGTTAAACGTCAAGCGGTTTGTACTCCGCTAATGGGGTCTGGGTCTGTGCCCCTCATGATGGATGTGGGGGTCCGGCAGGCGATTTCAACGCGGGGTGGGTGTATCAATCAACCGTGGAGGGCGATGGTACAGTACACAGAACATGTAAAACGCTCATATGTAAGTGTGATGATGAACTTAGGCCGGATCACTGTTTGAACAACGCGGCGGAGCACATTACACAAATTCTGTAGTCACAGTACACAAATCACGGAACTCTGTGCATACAGCAAAGGGCGACATTTCCAGCAGCCCCTTCTTTTGCTTTACGCAACTGCATCAAAGCCGCTCAGGCCGCGAAACGAGCAATTTCTAGTATTGCTTTCACGACCTGAGCTGAACCTAAAACCAGAGAACGACAACCGCTACCGTTGCCGGGTTTTTGTCGCTGATGGCCTCTTGCTGGCAGATGTTAAAACTGATTCAAGATCTTCCCTCGTTGATATTACGCCGCTCTCCAGGTACTTCTTAACGTCAGGCGCTTTTGCCACTTTCGTCATCGTTTCGTAAAGTTCCGCACCTTGAAAACCGATTTCATTTAGTACAGCTTTTACTTTGTTATACTCAAATGATTTTTGGCCGGTTTCTTCGCAACCATTTTCAAATTCGCAATATGCTGCATACTGACTTTTTGTGAGCTCAGTGTCAGTTGGCTTTCCGTATCCTGCCTCTATTCCATGTGCAGTATCCCGCAATATTTTTTCATGCCTTTCGGTTTCTATGTTGTTTCTGATCGTCGCGCTTACGCTGGTTTGCATCAGCCCGGACTTGGATTCCTTGCGTCCAGTTCCTCGTGTTACATCGTATCCAGCTTCTCTGGACATGCGTTCGCCGATCAAGCGTGTTTCCTCTTCTTCCTGATTCTTGATGAGGCTGTTGGCTTCCGGTTTGTAAGTGTGTTGAAGGTTCATAGCAAACTCCCGCGCGTTATATATATTGTCTGCCGTTTCTTCACAAATTAGTCTCGATAGCTGTAAAGCCGCCGACTTCACCAAATCCTGGCGCATTAATCCTCTATATCCGCCGTAAGTTCTTCTCACCCCCCACATGTAATAGTTCCTCAAATCCGTAACCGTCAGGTCTGTAAAACGCGTGAACCAGGTCCCAAGCGTTGCCATTTTGTCCCCACAATCTGCAACCGTCGCTCTGTAGTTTTATAGCGCATACAGCCAAGAATGTTAACAGTTGTAACTGTTCGGAATGATTGAAAATAAATCAATAAAAAGTGAAAAAATGTGTGTACATGCAGAGAGAGAGGTTCATACTGTTTTTAGGTTAGCTAACTAGCTGATTTAAAGAGATTTTATGACTGCAAAGGAGGATTAACCAATGAGCTTAATTCATTCACCTGAAGACAAAATTGCCCGACCGATACTGCATGCAATTACCAGCGCCATCATGTCACTTGAAACCGTTACCGGCAGCTTGAAAGAGCATGAAATCGGGAAAGGAGACGCAGAATGTTTTAGTCAGGCAAAGCGGCTTTTGTGGAGGATTCTCGAATCGAACCACTACACCATTGATATCGATACCAACAGGCTTAGAAAAGCAGTCAAGTAATAAACCACCAACCTGATACCGGCGTTGCACCGATTGCATCAACTTATCAAACAACCCAGAAAAGGAAAACAAACCATGGCAATTCAACCGCAAAACCTGAGCAACCTGATCATCGGTACAATCCGTCTCGACGAACCAACACTTGAGCGCGACACAAACAAGAAAATCCTTTGGAGCGGCACCTGCGTCTGCGGGCACATTGAAGTTGCTACAAAAACAGATTTCCTGAAATACGCCGGATATGACCAGTGTCCCGGCCATCCGTTCAAGGAACTTGCTCTGAAACCAATCAACGGTTTCAACGTCCACCCGGATGACAACGATACTCCTGAGCATGCTGCAGCACTGGCAGCATGGGACGCTAAAAGAGGCCAGACACATTCAGAAACCGCTGAACTAAATGATTCGACAGTATCGCCTGCACAACTTATTCCGCAAGAATTGGCTGACCTGCCAAACCAAGTTGAACAGCCGATAACCCAGGTTACACAGGAATCACCCAAAAAAGTAAAGGATAGTAGTCTACCTCCTACTGAGTCTTCGATCCTCCAGAAGAGACTAGGCTTGACAGGCTACGTCACTACGTCACTGCCGCTGACCATCCCGATTAGTATTCTCGGCTGCACCGCTGAAAAAGTAGTTTTTGCAAAGAAGATCACCGGTGACGATCCAGATCTTGTTCTTCTGCACCTGCAACTTTTTGACACCGCAACCCAAAAGCACTCAATCGTTTCGTCGAAAAAGAAGATCCCCGCTGGCGAGTGGACTGCCTTGACTGCGGTACTCGCCGAAATGAACGTTGCCTGGCGGGAAAAGTCCCAGCGCACGTCGAGCAAAGAAAACATACTTGCAAGCAGCAAACCCGTATGACGATTTATGCGTACATCGTCCACAAAGATCAACTGACCAATGTTGCTCTTGAATGCCTACAGGGTGGAAGTGACGTGCTGTCGTCGCTTCCGCCTAGACAGCTCAGAACTCTTTTCTGTGCTGACTTTCAATTTCCCACCGGTGATTCAATCACGCTTCTACCTGAAGCTATCGATCTGACTTCAGCAATTGCAATTTATTAAGGACAACAAAATGAAAAGCATAACCATCGATACACTTTTTGGACTTGAAACACTGACTGTTCCGCGCAAACCAATCAAATTTCGTCAGATACGTGCTGTTATGGAAATACTCACTGTACGTGAAGAAGTCGCTCAATATCTTCCGCCAGATCGCCGCTATACCTCACCAGATCAGGTTGCAGAAATTTTCAATTTTCTGGTTGATGAGGTTAAAGAATTTTTCTTCACATTGCACCTCGATGGCAAAAACAGGATTAATTGTATTGATCTGGTGTCTGTAGGAAGCTTGAACCAGTCCATTGTCCATCCACGTGATCTTTTCAAAACCGCGCTGCTCTCGTCAGCTGCCGGAATCATTCTGATACATAATCACCCCACCGGCGACTCAAATCCAAGCAACGAAGATATCGCCATTACTCGGCGGTTGAAGGAAGGTAGCGAGATTCTCGGCATCAATCTACTGGATCATATTATCGTTGGACGCAATGAACACTGCTCTTTTGTTCAGCGAGGGTTGCTATGAGACCTAAATCAATCCCAGCATTCGCACGGGAAATGAATGAACTATTTAATCTGAAAGACGGTCACACATACCTGGATGCTCAGCTGATGTGCATTACTGGACGGTTGGAGCTGGACATCTTCAAGTTGGACGATTTGCTCCATGAGCGTCACGGCATGTATGAACAGGGCGGAAAAAGTATGAGTGACATAACAATTCAAGAGTACGGAACTCGGGCAAACGATTTTGTCGATCTGATGATTGATCACAAGGTAACAACCGCACCAACGAACGGTCATGGATTCAGGAAAAAAAGGGAGGGCTGCTTGTGAGCAAAAATTTCATGTCAATCGACCAGCATGGCCAAACACAGCACGATTTAGGCGCTCATCCGCGCAAAACTTTGATGGAACGACTCGGCTGTAAGCACGTCGGCAAGATGTACCGTGATAAAATCGACGGCGGTGCCGTTCACGTTGGATACGTAATCGGCCAGCATTGGTGCACGCTTTATGAAGTTAAGCCATTTGAAGGAACACTATGACTGCCTATAAACTCAAACGCCACGCACCAGCATATAAATTACCAGACGCCGTAGATCTTCCACGAATCTCCTCTGCACTGCGCCGACTTGCTATTGCTGCAAGCGGGAACTGCGGGTCTGATTGTTATATCCACGCCGCTATCGCCCAGGCAATACTTGATCGACTGGGGGTGAAAGCCAAGATTATTGCAGGGCATGCTGCTTTTCGGGTTGGCAATGGTGACTCTGATGTCATCCTTCACGCGCCTGCTCTTGGTATGCCACATCAACCTGGTGCCGTTGCTTATCACGCGTGGCTCGAAGCATACGGAAATATCATCGACTTCACTACATATTCTCTGAGAGTAAAAGCGGATCAGTTAGACGCTCTCGATGGCGGGACTACAAGTGTGACTTGGTGCCCTGATTACCTATTCGTACCGAAAGCGTCCGTGTCGCCGATGCGCGACGTGATCCAGTTGCGAGCTGGAATGTTCCATTACCTACGGGTGCCAGCACTCGAAGCAAAAATCATCGCTGCTGCTCATCCACTTGACCGAGATGATGTGGAGACCGCCTGGCTATTGTACCAACATCAGGATATGCAGGTATTTGGACCAAACCACATACGGCTCAGTTGATTTAAACATCTTCGGCATGCCGAACTGTTTGCTGTAACTACCACATATATAAGTGTTTTGTTTTAGAAGATGGTTAAACTATATGACCGGGAAAGGCATAGATTGCGTTAGTGACTTCAACACCAAGGCTCATGCGGTTGAATTTGCACGAGCTCTTGCGGCTCGTACTGGGATTGCGGTTTACGGGAATCTGTGCAGCGTTTAAAGCTCTATGATCTTCTTCTTTGCGGCGTACTTCCGTTTTGCATAATCCTGAAACCCCCTACGGTCAATCTCAGGCTGAACAACCTTCAGACCGTACTTGAATGCTGCAACTTTCTGCATTCGAGGTGCTACGTCCAGGAGCCAGTCTGCAACATCTTTCTTTTTCGCGGCTATTGCTGCTTCAATCGCGCCGGGATCTATTGCAACTCCTAACCTGGATTCAGTCAACAACCATTTTAAAAAATCGAGATTACCTTCTCGTGCTGCCGTGATCTGTGCCAACGAGATATTCGCCTGCGGCAATGCCTCAGCGACCAACCATTTTCCTGCTTCCACGTTACCTCGCCTAAGTACCTCACGCAATTTTTTATCCACACTACTCTGTAAATCAACTACGACACCGAATTTCGTTATTATCCACTTTGCTGCACTGAATGAACCGTCGCTGTCGGCTGTGTCGAACGCATATCCTACTTCCGCCGTTGTCAGATTTGTCAGCTTTCCAGCCAAATGCAAATCATCCAGCGTAGCGATGTCACTGTTCTGGCAAGCGCGAATGAACTGTCCTCGTGACGTTATCTCGGTTTCATGCAACGGGAGCAGTAGTGCTGTGTTCGCCATTACTTTCCGTAACGTCACAAATTCATCTATACCTGCGATAACGAAGCGGTACTTCAGGAATCCGTAACCGGTTTTAGTTACGTCGGATGCTGCCGGTAGGTCACAACAAACGGTTTCCATTGTGCCTACCACCTCAAAAGTAATACTTGATCGTTCTGCCTTTTTGACGACACAAATTCCGTTTTGAACGCTAAACTCTGGCTGGATTTCAGCATAGGAGTTGTATACTTCCCAGTGGTCGCCGCGTCTGAATATCTCGCGCATCTTTTCAAGTGATATCATAGACGGGCTCCTTGGTCGTGTTTTGTCCTCATCCAAGGTAGTTCGAAAAGCCGTATCGATAATGTACTCGCCGAAAGGAATGATATCCGGGCCATTTGGTAAATGGAGTTTGATTTACATTCTATGAAATCATGAAATAACCTGTCTAAGTCGGTTGGGGGGTTCTGAGGTTCCTCAAGGCAACGCGGAACCATTTATTCATAGTAACTCTTATCGATATCAATAATCGGACTTTGGGGATCGTCTGGTGAGTCGCGTGTTTGAACGTGGAAAATAAGCTTTCATGTGATTTACGATCATTCCCCGTTTGACGCCATCAGCCGGAGTGTGTATACTCCTCGCCTTGCAACTTTTTGATTTTAATGAGGAAGTTATTTGGAGTAATTGTGGGAGACCAGCTTTATCTTGAACGTTTTGTCTGGTTCGACCATGAGGCTCGTCGCGAACGTTTTCCAAATGCAAATACGCTTGGAGAGCATTTTGAGATTGCTCAAAAAACAGCTCAGCGGTCGATAGATCATTTCCGTGACCGTCTTCTTGCGCCTCTTGAATATGACAAATCCCGTAAGGGCTATTTCTACACTGATCCAACTTTTCAGCTGCCTGTTCTCCGAATCTCTGAAGAAGAGCTGCTGGCACTCCTTATTTCCCGTAAACTGATTACTGAAGCTTCAGCAGGATTTTTGGCTGACGAATTGGGAAGTGTTTCTGCCAGACTTGGTTCTTTGCTGTCTGCTAACCTGCCTGGGAGGGCACGGCCTGAAGATGCTTTCTCTTTTCGCTGGAAAAACATTAGCCCAACTGACCCGCTGACTT
>Ga0194037_1000400_pt1 | contig 34040 bp, 31 predicted proteins | sample JunL306m_MetaG_FD_148653 | JGI IMG/M metagenome (GOLD analysis project Ga0194037, IMG submission 148653) | Anoxic zone freshwater microbial communities from boreal shield lake in IISD Experimental Lakes Area, Ontario, Canada - Jun2016-L304-6m | ecosystem: Environmental > Aquatic > Freshwater >... | reverse complement strand
CGGACATTTGCAATGCGGAGGCAAAACAGATCATGCACCGCGCCAGTGCAGATGAAAAGTATTCTGGGCGCTGTCGCTTGCTGGCGTCGTATCTGATATTTGGCGATCCCGGGCAGGGCATCGGCATCGTGAACCGTTCGTATCGTGCCCCCAAGCTGAGTCCGCAAAGGCTGCCCTGCCTCTGCAGTCATGCTGCTTGCAAGCAAGCATCCCGCCATTGGCAGAGCATCCATTGCTTTGCGTAAGCCTGCAGCTCTCGAAGAGGGAGTGGTCAAGATAGATCCCCCACGGAATTTTGGGGTGACAGGGAGCGGATATTCGTTAACCATATTATATATCATATATCGCCTTGAAATACCTATATTTTAAGGCATTTAAGAACTTTACAACAAAATCAGAATCTATAATTTTTATGAATGAAACTGCCGATGTAATTGTGATCGGCTCCGGTATAGGTGGATTGACTGCCGCAGCACTTCTTCAGGAACGAGGTATTTCAACCATCGTGTTTGAGAAAAACAGTTATCCGGGGGGTAGTTGTTCTTCTTTTCAGCGGGAGGGTTACTGTTTTGATGCAGGAGCATCAGTTTTTTACGGCTTTGGCGAAAACAGTAAAAGTGGAACTCTCAACCTGCATACGAGGATTTTCAGAAAGTTAGGAATTGAGGTTCCAACAATTCATGATCCGGTCCAGATTCATTTTCATTTGCCGAATGGTTTTGAGATACCCGCTTATTTTGATCGTCATTCGTTTATGGAAGCTCTTGCAGTTCGTTTTCCACATGAAACTGACGGTATCAGAAAATTTTACAAAGAACTCGAGGAGGTATATGATATTCTTAGTTCTCTGCCCGCTGGATCGCTGGAAGATTTGGTTCATTTAGCTTCATTGGGTGTTAATTCCCCTGCTAAAGTGTTTGCACTTGCTGTTAAGACGTTTCGTTCAATGGGTAAAACAGCAAGAAAGTATATCCAGGATGAGGAACTGCTTAAATTTATTGACATTGAAGCCTATTCCTGGGCATTACAGGATGCTATATCTACACCACTGGTCAATGCGGGAATCTGTCTCGCTGATCGACATTATGGAGGTATCAACTATCCTGTTGGTGGTTCAGGTGCGATTCCCCGAGCTTTATGTAAGGGTATTGAGAATTCAGGAGGAAAAATCCATTATAAATCTGAGGTTACATCTATTCTGCTTGATAATGGAGAAGCTAAAGGTGTCAGGCTTGCTGATGGAAAAGAATATTTTGCTAAGGCAGTCATTAGTAATGCAACAGTTTGGGATACCTTTAACTGTCTTATAACAGATGCGCGCTACAAGGTAGACGAAAATAAATTTTTAACTGCACCAAGCTGGTTTCAACTTTATCTTGGAGTAGACGCCTCTGTTATTCCTGATGGATTTAATGTTCACCATATTCTTGTTGATGACTGGGCTGATTATAATCAATCAGGCGGTACTCTATATTTTTCTGCACCAACCATTCTTGACCCTACTCTGGCTCCGCCAGGGAAGCATATTGTTCATGCATTTGTTACAGCAGAAGTCGAACATTGGCAACAGTATAGCCGAAAAACTGGTGAATATGGTAATGCCAAAGAAGCTTATGCCGCAAGCATCATAACCAGGACTGAAAGAATTCTGCCTGGATTGTCAAAGGCGATAGAACTCAAAGTGCTTGCAACTCCTTTGACTCACGAGCGCTACCTTAATCGTTTTAAGGGATCCTATGGGCCGTTGCTTAAACCTGGTCAGAATATTCTTCAAAAACCTCAGAACAGAACTCATATAAAAAACCTGTATGCTGCTGGAGACAGTACCTTTCCTGGGCAGGGAGTTATAGCGGTTACTTACTCGGGGGTATCGTGTGCATCCTATATTGCAAGACAGTTCGGCAAGCCGCTTGATGAATTGAAATAGCGTCGCCACTCAGCTGGCAGCAAGCAGCATATCTATTTCCCGGAATGGGTGGTCCGTTAGTTCGGAAATAATTTTTTTAGTGACGTAGCTTTTGAAAATGTAGGTTCCCTTTCTGAGGCTATGATTTTTCCATAGTATATCTGAAATAGTCTCATGTGAGGTAAGTTTCAGAAGAAAAGGCAACAATGTATTGGTAAGCGCAAAAGACGCAGTCTTTGCTACAGCAGATGGAATGTTTGGGACGCAGTAATGCGTAACACCGTGCTTGACGTAAATCGGATTAGTATGGGAAGTATGCCTGCTGGTTGCAAAACAAGCCCCTTGATCAATAGATACGTCAATGATGACTGAACCGGGTTTCATTGTTTTTACAACCTGTTCACTGACAAGGGGCTTAGAAATTTTTTGTCTCGGACTTAAAGCACCTATCAGTACATCTGACATTCTTGCAAGCTCCGCAATATAATGGTCGTTGGCAATAGCGGTCACGAGATGGCGATTGAAAAAAGCTTCAAATCTGCGCAGACGGTTGATCTCCTTGTCAATTACTGTAACTTGAGCACCAAGGCCAAGTGCATCCTGCGCGGCAAAAAGTCCAACTGTTCCAGCTCCGATAATGGTGACATGAGCAGGCGGAACACCGGCAATTCCTCCAAGCAGAATTCCGCTTCCACCATAACCGGTTTCAAGGTATTTAGCAGCGGTTTGAATAGCAAGCGAACCCGCTATTTCGCTCAATGTCCTTACTATCGGCAACTCTCCGTCCCTTGTTTCAATAAACTCAAATCCGAGAGCGGTGATGTTTTTTTCTAGAAGAGTTTTTATTAAATGCTGGCTGACTGTTCCAAGATGTAAGGCTGAAATAAGCATCTGGCCCGGGATGAAAAGAGAAAGCTCCTCAGGCTGAGGTGGAGATACTTTAACAATAACGTTTGACTGTTGATACAATTCTTCTGGAGACTCAGCAATTGTTGCCCCTGCTTCAGCATAATCGACATCACTGAAGTTGCAGAAATTACCAGCAGATCGTTCAATATTCACTTTTATACCATGCTCCACCAGTATTTGAACTCCTGGCGGGGAAATAGCAACCCTCCTTTCATCCAGAGCCCGTTCTTTTGGAATGCCCAGGACTATGCACATGGTTTTTTCCGGTTTGATCAACCAGCGTTCAAGGGTTTTTGCACCTAGCTCAAACTCAATGTTTTCAATTTCAGAAGAATACCCCATCAGAAGTCCATGGTTACTTTTCTCTATACCCGATCCAATGAGATGGAGAAAACTACTTGATATATATTTTTACCGATTCAATAACCGGAGTTTTATGAGATTCGCAAAAGGAATCATCTGTTCCTGGCAAATGCAGGCATCCACCTGAAACATTGCAGACAAGATTAGCCGCACTGTTATAGACTCCTCTTGTACCTTCAGCTATGGAGGATAACGGGTACTCCATGAAAGGAAAAGTTTTCATAAAAGTATCTGCTACCAAAAGAGATCCTTGAACAAGACCCTTGCCTATATTACTAAGGGAATCAGCAGGAGTCATTTTACCATCTTTAATGCGGTCTAGAATATTAGATGCCCCATCAGGCAACTTGTTGACCACATTATAGGCGATTGTCTGTGCATAGGTTACAAATCCTGGAACATTCAGGCCTAAAACAAGACGTCTGAGATATTCAGCTCTTGAAAGTACCTTTAAATTTCCTTGTTTGACAATTATACTCTGACAGGCAAGTCTCCCGCCTTCCTGAAAAAGTTTATCAGAAATAAATGCATTTTCCATATCACTTGGTGCCGACAGGCACTCGCTTCCTTCCTTTACATACACAAAGCAACTTTGACAAATACCATTTCCACCACATACATATCCAATATGGCACTTCTGTTTTTGTGCAACCTTCAGCAGTAAGTCACCGACTTGTGCTTCGCAAGGCCTATCATTAATATAAATGATCATGGTTCCCAGTAATTAGTTGTAAGGTAATTAACCATTCATAGTCTGCTCATGTTAAGATAAAAAAAAATTAACGTCAGCTTCAATCAAACCTTGTTCTCACAGTGAGAAGAACAAGGCTTGGTTGATCTGTTTTTTTTACCGGATAATCAATTTTGATCCTACGCAGCAATATGTTTTGGCTCTTCAGAGTTAACCTGTTCAGTATTTCCGTTGCAGCATGCTGATAATTGAAACGGATTGCAAGATGTAATATTCTCTCGACAATCGTTTTTTGGATTTGTTGAAAACTTTGGTGCTAAAACCTTCAGCACTAACTGCACAGCATCTCCAATTCCATGGATAACATCCGAAATCAATTGCCAGAGATCAAAATCTCTTTGTGCCTGCAAGCGCATGGTATCAGGAAACTTTGCAAGTGACTCCGATCCCATTTTTGCAGCATATTCAGTTAATTGCAGTGGATTGTTTTCGAATACCCTTTTCACCTCCTCTGCTAACGAAATGATCCGGATTGAGCCCTCTTTTTCAATAGTAGTCAAGCATGCCATTCTTGTGCCTTCTTGAACCAACGTGTCTGAAAGAAGGGCTTTTTCTTCATCACTTAAAGGCGAAAGAAGCTCAGCACCTTCAAGAACCTTTATGTAACATGTTTGACAGATACTGTTTCCCCCACAGAAGTAGCCAATATGTTCCTGATTACTTCGAGCTATGTCAAGTAACCGGTTGCCCTTCTCCGCATCATATGAGTGATTATTTATAGTGATCTTCATGAGAACTAAAGTTTGTGTTTATAAGACTATTTTTGTCCTATTACTTAACAATAGCTAAGTTGCAAAAGTTGCGGATTCTGCCCACCAAAGTTTGAAAGAGGTTATTTATTTACTCTAAAAATGAGATCACTTGATCGAACTCCAATTGATCATTTTCAAGATTGAGACTATTCTACCGAATGTGTTTTTGATGCAATGTCAAGTTTTTTCAGCAGTTCTGAATACTCATGAATCACATGTTCAGGAGATTTATCGATACCGGCTGGATGGTGTAAAATCAGTTTCATTTTCTTATCCATCTTGAATCCGGGTTTATACTTTTGCATCCAGGGCTCCTGAACCGACACAATGAGGTGCTGGAAAAAATCTCTGTTGCAAAGATTATCATCATTCTGATCCGGGAGATATATGGTCAAATTATGTTTTTGAATATCAATTTTTTCAAGTCCAAGAGACGACCCGGTAATTTTTAGTTTTGTAAGAATAAGCAGGTTAGAAACTTCCTCGGGCAGGGAACCAAAACGGTCTTTGAGTTCTAATGCAAGTGCATCAATATTCTCTTCTGATGGTGCTTTAGAAATTTTGTCATAAAATGCAAAACGTTCATGTGTTGCGCTGACATAATAATCCGGAATAAGGGCATCAAAGAAAAAGAGTAAATCGCATGTTTTCGGTTGCCTTTCAGAGGGTTTGCTTTCTCCTGAAAACATATGGCTGAATTCAGTAGCTTTCAGTTCCGCAACTGTCTCTGCAAGCATTTTTTGGTAAAGATCAAAACCGAGTTCATGGATGTATCCGGATTGCTCTGCACCAAGAAGATTGCCGGCACCTCTGATGTCGAGATCACGTAAGGCTATATTAAAGCCTGAACCAAGCTCTGTAAAGCTTTCAATAACGGCAAGGCGCTGTACAGCGTCCCTTTTAAGCGTGTGCAGTGGTGGAGTTATCAGGTAGCAGTATGCCTTTCGTTCGCTTCGACCTACTCTTCCACGCAACTGATAAAGATCAGAAAGTCCGAACATATCAGCTCGATTGATGATGATGGTATTAGCGTTCGAAATATCGAGACCGGAGCCAATGATCGTAGTGGATATAAGCACGTCAATCTCTTTCTGCATAAAATCCATCATGATCTTTTCAAGCTCTTTCGACGGTAACTGACCATGAGCGTAAACAATCCGGGCAGATGGTACCAGCTCTCTGAGTGTATTCAGAATATCTTCAAGAGATGAAATCCGATTATGAAGAAAAAATACCTGCCCTTCTCTTTTGATTTCCCTGCGTATAGCCGATTGAATAAGAGCAGAGTCATAATCGGTAATAACGGTTTCTACCGGCTGGCGGTTTTTTGGCGGTGTAGATACAATCGATAGATCTCTTGCGCCAAGCATCGAAAACTGAAGTGTTCTCGGAATCGGTGTCGCTGACATGGTTAAGGTATCAACACCAGGGAACTGTTCGCGAAGTTTTTCTTTTACCTCCACACCGAAATGCTGTTCTTCATCAATTACCAGTAAGCCGAGTTCTTTGAACAATACGTCTTTTGATACCAGTCGATGCGTTCCAATGACAATATCAATCAGCCCCTTTTCTATTTTTTTTAGTATTTCCAGTTGTTCCTTGCGAGGAACAAAACGACTCAGTACTGCTATCGAGATCGGAAAATTTTCAAATCTTCTGGTAAACGATTCTGTATGCTGGTGAGCGAGAATAGTGGTCGGTGTAAGCACGGCAACCTGTTTTCTTGATTCGACAGCCTTGAATGCCGCTCTCATGGCAATCTCAGTTTTACCGAAACCAGCATCACCGCATATCAGCCTGTCCATTGGATGAGGCTCTTGCATATCTTTTTTTACATCCTCAATTGCCTTAAACTGATCGGGGGTTTCATCAAAAATAAAAGAGGCCTCAAATTCACGCATAAAGATAGAATCTGGCTCAAAAGCAAACCCGGGTTGCATTTTTCTTTGAGCGTAAACCTTTATAAGGTTAATCGCAATATCACGAAGCTTTTTGCGAACCTTATCCTTTTTTGCTGCCCATTTGGAACTCCCAAGTTTTGACAAAGAGGGAAGAGAACTTTCTGAGGCAGTATATTTCGAAAGAAGATTGATATTCTGTACGTTAACAAAAAGCTGATCTCCCCCTGCATACTCAACAAGTACAGATTCCTGCTCGGAGTTTCCGACCGTTATTGTCTCGAGAGATTTAAAAATCCCGATCCCGTAATCCTCATGGACTACATAATCTCCGACTTTAAGTTTCTGGAGATCCTTCAGGGAAATCCCTCTTATTTTTCGCTTCTGGTGAGTCTTATGCGAGTGAAGCTTGCCGAAAATGTCAGATTCAGTATAGAGGTCTAGATCGGCAAAGGTAAAACCGGAATAAAGATTAACAGGAACCCAGCTTGCTTCAAGACAACATGAGCTTCCTGAGCTAATCATCTCCTCAGCCAGAAAATCAGTCAATTCCTCTATTTCTCTGCGTGAACTTGTCGCAAAGACAGGTTTTTTATTGCTTCCAATTTCCTTCTGCAGCAGAGTAGCAAGAATGCGGAAATTGGCGTTAAGTTTTTTTTGAGCGTTCGACTTGAAGTCTATTGCTGATGGGGAATGTTGCGTGATTCTTATACAGCGAAACCTTGAAAGTGCGTTCAATAACGTATCATGATCATCTCTAGTGGCAAATTCCACTGCATCATCGATAATAATGACTGTCGATGGATCAAGGTAGTCAAGGATTGTTGTTTCAGTAAGGGAGGGAGTTGTTCGGGTAACGGTAAAGCTGGCCGTAATATCTGCTCCGGTATTCGTTTTTCCTGAAAGTTGGCTGTTGATGTCGAAATGACGAATAGATATAACGGTATCACCGAAAAATTCAATACGGTACGGCTCTCTTGCACCAAAAGCAAAGGCATCAATAATAGACCCTCGAACTGAGTATTCACCCTCGTTTTCAACAAACTCTCTCAGTTCGAAGTTGTGAGCGGTAAGAAAATTTTTAAGGTTATTATATCCAGCGTCATGGTCAGTTTTTAGTCGAAAAATTCGGCTTTCAGCCTCGATGGGTTCGCAAAGAGCTACATCGAGATCATCAAAAAAAGAGAGTATAACCGATTTTTTGCATCTTGAAATTGACCCGATAGACAGGGATAGTTCATCCGATGTATTGCAGATTTTCTCTTTAGGAAGAAGTGCATCAAAATCATTGTCATATAACTCAAAGCTGTTTTGACCGCAAACCACCATCAGTGATGAATGTAGATCACTAAAAAGAGCTGTCGCCAGGATGGAAGAGAGTGAACCTTGAACCCCGGAAATATCAATTGGGGAAAAAGTATCAATGTTATCAGACAGACTGTCCAGTAACGATTGCTTAAGAATGCAATATGGGCTTGACTGCTTAAGGGTTTCGGTAAGAAAGCTTGAGTTTTTTTTGGTGACTGCAGCACTTTTAAGGTCAGAATCTGATAACGTTTTCATATGAAGCTTACAAACTATATTTTCACGCTTGTCCCGATAACGTGTAGTAACCTGTGAACCCTTTACGTCCTGGGGAGATTGTTATATATGGAAAATATTCTTGAACTGAAAAATCTCAAGACATACTACTCAACTGATAGTGGAATTGCGAAGGCTGTTGATGGTGTAAGTTTTTCTCTTGCACGTAACCGAACATTAGGGGTCGTAGGTGAGTCCGGATGTGGAAAATCGGTTACAGCCCTTTCCATTATGCGTCTCGTACCCATGCCACCCGGATATTTTGCGGGAGGGGAGATTTTTTGGAAAGGTAGAGACCTATTGAAGCTTTCCGAAGATAAAATGCGAAGCTTGAGAGGAAATGATCTTGCCATGATTTTCCAGGAACCAATGAGTTCGCTTAATCCGGTCTTTACCTGCGGTAGTCAGATAATGGAACAGATTAGTATTCATCAGGATTTAACTCATGCTGAAGCAAAAAAACGATCGATCGAACTGTTACATTTAGTTGGAATTCCAAATCCTGCCGAAAGATTTTCCTCATATCCCCATGAACTATCAGGAGGCATGCGGCAACGGGTTATGATTGCAATGGCGCTTTCCTGTAATCCTGCCTTGCTTATTGCCGACGAACCAACAACTGCCCTTGATGTTACTGTTCAGGCACAGATTCTTGATCTTATCAGTAAACTTCAGTCAGATACAGGGATGAGTGTTCTTCTCATTACTCATGACTTTGGTATAGTAGCTGAGCTTTGTGAAGAGGTGATTGTCATGTATGCATCAAGAATAGTCGAGAAAGGTTTGGTTCAGCAGATATTTAGTAATCCGCTTCATCCTTATACAAGAGGGTTGTTGAAATCCATTCCTCGTCTAGGGTCATCAAAAGAGAGGCTTCATGTTATCAAAGGTAATGTGCCAAGTGCTATAAATTTACCTGAAGGCTGCAGATTTGCAGGCAGATGTCCCCTTGCTGATACGCATTGTCGTCAGGTACAGCCAGACCTTGTTAGTTATGAGTCAGGTCATGAGGTTGCTTGTTGGAAGGCTGGTCTCTGAATTATTCTTGCATCCCGGATAATCTGAAGATGCAGAGGAATTCGGACCTTAGGCAGCAGGTGTTGAGGGTAAAATCCAGCTTCAAACAACTCATGATTAATCGTTATTGAGTCATTGACAACAAATACTTTGTAGGCGACCACCAGGAGTGACCCATAGAGTTCAACATCCCGATGATAAACTCCTATAAGGCTTTCTATTTTCCCTTCGAGAGAGGTCTCTTCCATAAGCTCCCTCAGACATCCGTCAGAAGGTTCTTCCCCTGTTTCAAGAAACCCGCCGGGAAGAGCCCATTCATTGAATGCCGGTTCATGCGCCCTTCTAATCACAAGAAGTTCATTGTTCTCATTGACTGTATAAGCAACAGCGACAGGGAGAGGATTGATATAATGAACCCAGGAACATAACGAGCAAAACATCCTTTCTCTACCATCAATCATCGCCTGTTCAAGCCGATTTGCGCATAGGGGACAAAATGAATACGATTTCATAGCTTCGTCAAGAAACTTTTTGCTGTGTCGATTGATTTACAAAGAATGTAAGTATATATAACAAGAATTAGTTTCATTCATCGCAATGTCAATACTTGAAGAAGGTGTAACTGCACCACCAATAGCAGCTTTAGATCAGGACGGAAAGAACGTCACACTCAAAGAATACCTTGGCCGCAAGGTGGTTCTTTACTTCTATCCAAAGGATGATACTCCCGGATGTACAAAGGAAGCTTGTGCTTTTCGCGATAATTTCCCTAACTTTAAAAAGTTGGGAATAGATATCCTTGGTGTCAGTATTGATACTGAGAGTAAGCATAAAAAATTTGTTGATAAATATAATCTTCCGTTCCGTCTTGTTGCCGATTCTGACAAGCAGATTGTCGAGGCATACGGAGTTTGGGGGTTAAAAAAATTTATGGGTCGAGAGTATATGGGCACCAATCGGGTGACATATCTGATTAATGAGCAAAGTATAATAGAGAAAGTTTGGCCGAAAGTTAATCCGGCTGATCACGCAGAAGAGTTACTCAAATATCTTCAGCAAAAAACATGATAATAGAGTATGGTAAACGAATTTGACAAGCTTAAAACCGGAAAACTTTTGCTGGCCTCAGCCAATATGCTGGAATCGAATTTCAAGCGTACTGTACTGATTATGTGCGAACATAACGAAAAAGGTTCTTTGGGTTTTATTCTGAACCGTCCTATGGAATTCAAGGTATGTGAGGCTATAGCTGGTTTTGAGGATATAGAAGAACTTTTGCACATGGGAGGGCCTGTTCAGGTTGATACAGTACATTTTCTTCATTCAAGAGGAGATCTTATTGAGGACTCGTTAGAAATTTTGCCAGGTCTTTTTTGGGGAGGAGACAAAAACCAGTTGAGTTTTCTACTCAATACAGGGGTTATGATGCCTTCTGAAATTCGTTTTTTCCTTGGTTATGCTGGATGGACTTCTGGACAGCTTGAAGCAGAGTTTGAAGAAGGATCATGGTATACTGCCGATGCATCAAAAGACATTATATTCAGTGATGCCTATGAAAGGTTATGGAGCCGCTCTGTAAGATCAAAGGGAGGGGAATACCAACTTATTGCTAACGCACCTGAATTGCCAGGGTTAAATTGATTTGCTTTTTCTCGCAATTAACAAGACATAATTCTTGTTGTTCTATTGTTCGAAAAAGGATATATATACCACTGCTTTCATACAGAGTTGTTCTTTGTTAAACATGGGGATGACAGGCTTTCGACAGGGTAGATGTAAAATGGAGTTGCACTCCGAGTTTCAGCATGGATGGACTCGTTAAAGAAGTCTATGCAACTATACATGCAGACGATTATTCGTATGCAATGGCTGCCTGATTAGCACAAGTTAATTAATCAGCCATCGTCCGTTGGGGGGGGCGCTTACTCTGAAGCCAACGGATGGCATAACCCGCGCTTGAGCTTCGGTTCGCGCAAGTAAGCTCCGTATGTTTTTGCCCGGAAAGGCAAGCGGGTGAACCAAAGAGGGATAGTGAATCGGACTTTACAGGTGTAGCAACGATTCATGAAACACTAAACACCTGAGATGAGTGTGGGAGCTTTATTGAGCAATGTTCTGGACGCGGGTTCGAGTCCCGCCATCTCCACTAAATGCCCGTTCTTGAGGACGGGCATTTTTTTTATTACAACATATCTACTAACACACAAATCTTTACGCCTGCTCGTCTGGTTCCCTACTAAAATATTTCTCTTATGCCAAGTGATGTAGTAGTTATTGGTGGTGGCATCCTTGGCCTCTCAACAGCGCTTAAAATCATGGAGTCGCGACCAGGCACTCGATTAGTTCTTGTTGAAAAAGAACAAATAATAGCAAAGCACCAGACAGGTCATAACAGCGGAGTCATTCACTCAGGCTTATACTACAAGCCTGGGTCACTTAAAGCAATTAATTGCCGAAATGGTTATATGCAATTGCTTGAATTCTGCACAAGAGAGAATATTCATCATGAAATATGTGGCAAAATCGTGGTTGCTACTACCAATGAAGAACTTTCAAGGTTAGATGAACTGCACAGCAGGGGATTGGCTAATGGACTGACTGGACTAAAATATTTATCTCCTGGCGAAATTATTGATGTTGAACCACATTGTCAGGGTATAAAAGGACTGTTCGTGCCACAAGCAGGAATTGTGGATTACACGGCGGTATCCAAAAAATATGCAGAGAAACTTACTGAAAAGGGCGCGGAAATTATTCTTGGAGAGCGTGTTGTCAATATCCGACAACATGATAAGCGTGTTGAGGTTATTGGTGAATCTCAAACCTTTACAGGAAAAGCAGTAATTGTTTGTTCTGGCCTCCATTCAGACAGATTAGCCCGCTTGACTGAGCCGACTTTGCCATTACGCATACTCCCTTTTCGTGGTGAATATTATAAACTTAAAGCATCAGCCCCTAAACTTGTCAATCATTTAATTTATCCGGTACCGGATCCAGCGTTTCCATTCCTCGGTGTGCATTTCACTCGCATGATTCAAGGAGGCATAGAGTGTGGCCCAAATGCTGTTTTTGCTCTTGGTCTTGAAGCATACAAGAAAACAGATATTCATATAAGAGAGACATGGGAGTCAATCACTTGGCCAGGGTTCCGTACACTAGTCGCGAAGCATTGGCGAATGGGATTAGGCGAGTATCAGCGCTCCTTCAGCAAAACATCATTTGTAAGAGCTTTACAGAAACTTATACCGGAAATTCGAAAAGAGCATCTTGAAGTTACAGAGTCTGGAATTCGAGCACAAGCTTGTGATATACATGGAAATCTGATTGACGATTTTGATTTCAGAGGAAAAGGAAATCTTATTTATGTTTGTAATGCTCCATCTCCTGCGGCAACAGCATCATTAGCAATTGGTAGAATGATTGCAGATAAAATTTTACCTCTGTTGTAATCTGATGCAGTTGTAGGTTGTATATCTTTTTCCGTTATCTTATATTAACAATCGTGAAGTTGTTCTTTACCCATTGTTGTTCATCAAGAAAGGCTGAGGGAATAGACCCTGTGAAGCCTTGACAACCGATTTTGTGTTTTCACAAACCACGGTGCCACATTCTACTTCGGCATTCTATTCATCTCTATGATATATGATGAAGCTGAAGAACGATGAGTGAAAAAGAGCTTTCAATCAAACTCTCTTTTCAAAATAGGCATCCCAGTAGGGTAATGCTAAAAAAGAAAATGAGTTATGTAAAAAACCTCTTCAACTCTCGTTAGTGAAGAGGTTTTTTTATTTAATTATTTTAACAATTAATAGAGACATCCATGAGTTTTCAGACAGATACCATACACGCCGGAGTAGCACCAGATAAAGCATACGGTGCTATTATGACCCCAATTTACCAATCGTCTACCTTTGTATTTGAGGATATCGGAAAACATAAAGGTTTCGATTATACTAGAAGCGGTAATCCAACACGTAAAGCACTTGAAGACAGTCTCTGTGCACTCGAAGGATGCACTTCAGCAGTTGCTGTAACAACCGGAATGGCAGCCATTACCACAACCCTGAACCTTTTCCATTCAGGTGACGAAATTATCTGTACAGATGACTGTTATGGCGGAACATCTCGACTTATGAAGACTGTTGAAGAGCATTTCGGTATAAAGGTTCATTTTGTTAACCTTCAGCAACCCGACAACTTTCTTCAATTTGTTAATACAAAAACAAAAGCAGTCTGGGTCGAAACTCCCTCTAACCCTCTTCTTAATCTTGTTGATATCTCTGCAGTTTCACTTCTTGCTAAAGAAAGAGGCCTATTAATTATAGTAGACAACACGTTTCTTTCTCCATACGGTCAAAAACCTTTTGAGTTAGGCGCTGATATTGTTGTTCATTCGACTACCAAATATCTTAATGGCCACTCAGATGTTGTTGGAGGTGCAGTTCTCTCGAACAGTGAGGATCTTGACAGCCGCATAAAGTTTCTTGTAAATGCGCTTGGCACATGTGCCCAACCATTCGATTGTTGGCTGGTGCTTCGTGGTATCAAGACCCTTGTTGTGAGAATGCGTGAGCATGAGCAAAATGCTCTGGCAGTTGCCGAGTTTCTTGATCAGCATCCTAAAGTTAAAAAAGTATTTTATCCTGGGCTACCATCGCATCCACAGCATGAACTTGCAAAAAAACAGCAAAAAAGTTTCGGAGGTATGGTCTCATTTGAATTAGAAGGCCCCATAGAAGAGCTTTATAAATTACTGAAAACAACAAAACTCTTTGCGCTTGCAGAAAGCCTTGGGGGCGTTGAATCTCTGATTGAGCACCCAGCAACCATGAGTCATGCATCAATGGATAGTGACCATCGTCTGGCAGCAGGAATAACCGATTCTATTATCAGGCTTTCAATTGGAATAGAAGATCGTGCAGACCTTATAGACGATCTAAAAAATGCACTTGGTTGAATTAGATTTATATATGCTTACTGTGTGATGTTACAGTTGGTTCTTTACATTAGATCATCACAACATATCAATCCGGCAGTTCTAGGCTTGCACTTTTAAGCTGCCGGATTTAAAACACAGACAAGCATCATGCTTTCTTCTCTTTATAACCATAGTCATTCTGAATCTGAGAACCATCAAGTCTCCTATACTCTAAAAGTCAGTGCAAGAGCCATGACTCCTCGCTTAAAAATGACACCGCATGGAGGTCTGGTGGTTGTTATTCCCGAAAGGTATAATAAGCGACATATTCCTGCTTTACTTCTTCGACACCATTCATGGATAAAAAAAGCAGCAGAACGTCTTGATGCTATTCGCCCAACTCCTGTTCCATTGACCGAAAGCGGACTGCCATACACCATTGAATTTCACTTTTTCGATAAAAAGTGGAATGTGGTCTATAATAATAAAGGCAGGGGAGTGGTAACCGTTGACGACGAAAGTGGACCACGCCTCCTTGTCTCAGCTGATCCTGATAATACAGAGCTTTGTAATCGTCAATTGCTTACCTGGCTTAAGCGACAGGCCGAACAACACCTTATACCATCATTTGAAAAGCTTGCCGAGGCACACAATTTCGAGTATTCTGATGCCCTGGTACGTCTACAGCACTCCCGCTGGGGTAGTTGCAGTTCTCGTAAACTGATAACCTTGAACACAAAGCTGCTTTTTTTACCAGACCATCTGGTCCGCTACATTATGATTCACGAGTTGTGCCACACCGTTCACATGAACCATTCCAAAGCATTTTGGAGTTTGGTATCCGAACACGATCCCCTTTGGCGAATGAATAACACAGAAATGAAAAATGCATGGAAATATGTACCCGCATGGGTTTGTATTAAACCAGTTAATCATCACAATTAAACGAAATGCGACAATATCAAAGGAAACGTTATATTGAATGGAAAGGTACCCTTAGTGATTTATGCCGCTTTATACAGCGCCTTATACTGCTGACAGATAAATAATTCCTGCCTTTTACACGGATTCAAACCCCGAGTATACCTTTTTATAAAGAGGATATTTCAACAAATATAATGTTGAAGGTTAACATACGTGAAGAGAAGAGCGTCTAAGGGCGTTCATTTGTTCTCAAAACTAACATCTATATAATTCAAATATTACATGCTATTCGAGTCTTTAAACATCATTGATCCTATTTTAAAAGCACTACAGGAAGAAGGCTATACTACTCCGACACCGATACAGGCAGAAGCGATACCAATTATTTTACAGGGCACAGATCTTCTCGGCTGTGCGCAAACAGGTACAGGGAAAACAGCAGCGTTTGCGATTCCAATACTCCAGTTGCTGAGCGCAAACAAGGTTTATGATAAAAAAAGGAAAATAAGGAGTCTCATTGTAACCCCAACAAGAGAATTGGCTATTCAGATCGGCGATAGTTTTAAGGCATACGGGAGACATACAGGACTAACCAATACAGTTATTTTCGGAGGAGTGAATCAAAACCCTCAAGCATCTTCATTGCTTCGTGGTGTTGACATTGTTATTGCAACCCCGGGCCGGCTTTTGGATCTATTAAACCAGGGGCATTTAAATTTAAGAGACGTTGAAATACTTGTGCTTGACGAAGCTGACCGCATGCTCGACATGGGCTTTATCCATGATGTAAAAAAGATCCTGGCAGCACTTCCAAAAAAGAAGCAATCCTTGTTTTTTTCAGCCACAATGCCCTCAGAAATTGTCAAGCTGGCCGCGTCAATATTGCACAACCCATCTCAGGTTTCCGTAACGCCAATATCCTCAACGGTAGATATTATTAATCAATATGTTTACTTTGTAGACAAAGGAAATAAAAATGCCTTGCTGGTAGAAACATTAAGAGATCCCAACATCAAAACCGCTCTGGTTTTTACTCGAACAAAACATGGAGCCGATAAAGTTGTTAAAATCCTGATGAAGCACCATATCAGCGCTGAAGCCATACATGGAAACAAAGCTCAAAATGCCCGTCAGCGTGCGTTAAAAAATTTTAAAGCACAAGATACCCGGGTTCTCGTAGCTACAGATATTGCCGCACGAGGTATAGATGTTGACGATCTGGAATATGTCATCAACTTTGAAATCCCTAACATTGCAGAAACATATGTCCATCGCATTGGACGAACCGGAAGAGCAGGAGCCAAAGGAACTGCATTTTCATTTTGTGATGCCGAAGAAAAAGAGTACCTGCGTGACATCGAAAAGCTCATTGCAAAAAAAATTCCTGTCATAGACAATCATGCATATCCTTTGCTCGATCATAATCCAGTAAAAGTACCAAAACAACAGGGACGGGGAAATTCAGGTCATCCTGCCCCGAAACCACTTGCAAAGAGTGCTCCAAAAAGGTGGACATCAAAACCAAGAGCTACCCGGTAGTTGAAGTTGTTTTTACGTTGCAAAAGTTTAAAAATCACTCAACGCTAAAGCATTAGCCATGGATATAGGCATTCCAATTGAAATTAAGTCTGGCGAAAACAGAGTATCCTGTGCTCCATCAGGAGTTCGTCACCTTGTTGCTGCAGGTCATAGGGTTATTGTAGAATCAGGAGCAGGAAACGGCAGCGGATTCAGCGACGACAAGTATCGACGCGCTGGAGCAATTGTTACCACTTCCCCCGAAAAAGTATGGAAGAGTGACCTTGTTGTTAAAGTCAAAGAGCCTCTTGCACAGGAGTACTGTTATTTTCGTGAAGAACTTATGCTCTTCACCTTCTTGCATCTGGCACGGGAACCTGAACTGACATTACAATTGCTTGAATCAGGGGTTACAGCAATTGCATACGAAACCGTCCAAGAAAGCGGACGTCTTCCGTTGCTTTCACCCATGAGTGAAATTGCCGGTAAAATGAGCGTTTTAATGGGCGCGTATTACCTGGGACGACATCACGGAGGGGCAGGGAAGTTGTTAGGAGGAGTTCCAGGAGTCCTGCCAGGAAAAGTGACTATTCTCGGAGGAGGATCAGCCGGCATGCATGCAGCAAAAGAAGCCGCTGGACTTGGCGCTGATGTAACAATTCTTGAAGTTGATCAGGAAAAAATGAGGTTCCTCGAATCAGCACTGCCACCTCAGGTTCATACCCTTTATTCGACCGAACAGCATATTGAAGATCAGCTCGAAACCGCCGATCTGCTCATAGGAGCAGTTCTGGTTCCAGGCGCTCTTGCTCCAAAACTTGTGACAAGGTCAATGCTTCGACACATGAAAAAAGGCGCTGTTCTTGTTGACATTGCAGTCGACCAGGGAGGATGTGTTGAATCCTGCCGGCCGACCACCCATGCAGACCCGATATTTGTAGAAGAAGGGATTGTGCACTACTGCGTCGCCAACATGCCTGCAGCATATCCTCAAACATCAACCGAAGCACTCACTGGGGTAACACTTCCCTATATCAGAAGAATTGCAGATTTCGGGCTCGAAAGTGCCATGGTAATGATGCCCGGTCTTTCAATGGGCCTGAACATCTGGAGAGGCACAATAACACACGAAGCACTTGCAAAATCATTAGGGAAACCTTATCACGAAAACCCGTTTGCCTGATTCTACTCTTGAAGCCCTAATGCAAAAAAACGTTATGACAACCTGATGCTATAGCGTTTAATAGCTTTCAAACAATACAAACTCATTTTTTTTAAAAGGAGAAAAGATATGGAAGCAGTACCAAAAAAATCAAATAATATCCCACCAGGCTCTCTGCCAAACGATTACTTCAGGTTTCATCTTCCGCACCTTCATCTCGGCTCAGTCTTCGGCGATGACTGGTTCTCTCTAAAAGCAGAGGCATTCGCGCGTTTTTTTGGAACACCTGTATTTCTGATAGGCCAGACAGCAATCGTCGCCATCTGGATTGCATTGAACGCTTTTGGTGTCACCAAGTTCGACATCTATCCGTTTATTCTGCTTAATCTCGCATTCAGTCTTCAGGCAGCCTATGCGGCTCCACTTATCCTGCTAGCCCAAACGCGTCAGGCTGACCGCGACAAAGCGCATGCAGACGCCGATGCACAACATCGAGAAGCGCTTGCCCTTGCAAGTGAACAACGCGAGACCTATGCTTTGCAGCAAACAGATCAGCTCAAGGCATTACTACAACAGAATACAGACCTCACCGAACTCATAAAAGAACTAAGCCAACGTATCGAATCGCTGACCACCGATATGCACAGCAAAGTCATTCAAAACGGCTCAAAATAAGAACAACGAACAACGGATTCAATCCAACACTCTTTAACAATCACAGCACTTAACTTCCTTTCCTCATCATCAAACTTTAGGAGAGATACTTATGCTTAAAAAAATTCTGATTTCCTTTTTTTGCTTGATGTTGTTTTATGGCATGGCAAATGCAACATCTCCATCCGAAGTTCAGGCATACCGTCTTGCTGCTGATCGGGGGGATGCTGCAGCCGAATTTACTCTCGGGGTCCTGTACGAAAAGGGACAGGGTGTCAGGCAGGACAACGCTGAAGCTGTAAAATGGTATCGGCTGGCTGCTGATCAGGGAAATGTTACAGCTCTTTACAATCTAGGCATGATGCACGCAGAAGGCAAGGGTGTTCGACAGGATTATGTCGAAGCATCAAAATGGTTTCGACTTGCAGCCGATAAAGGATATGCTGCAGCCCAGTCCAATCTTGGAAAGTTATATGAAAAAGGCAAAGGTGTACGACAGGACGACACTGAAGCAGTAAAATGGTACACGCTTGCAGCCAATCAAGGATATGCCGCAGCTCAATTTATACTCGGCGCGTTATATGCAAATGGTAAAGGGGTTAAAGAGGATAAAAGTGCAGCAAAAGAGTGGTTTGGAAAATCCTGTGATAACGGAATACAAGAAGGGTGTGACAAATATCGTGAACTAAAAGCTAAAGGCTATTAAGCCCTTATGGCAATAATGACGGAATTGAGGAAAAGTATTCAGCCGGGTGAAATCGTTGGCCGTGATTGGGACTTTATTGATGACTGGGAAGAAATGAAATTTTTTGGAAACGTGGAAAACAAACTATTGAAATACGGTCCTTTTACATTTGTAAATGACCGTATTTCAATAGCATACATCAGTTTTTCAGTTGTATAAAAATTCGATTTGCAAGTTCTCATCACCCTGCTCAGTCACGTTATAAAGACCTTTTGTAATAATCGAAAGACCTTTTTTGTCACCTGCTGGTATAATGCTCAGTTCAACGTTTTCAACTTCCTGTTTAGGATAGTTCTGGTTGAAGTACAGGTTTAATACAGAGCCTGTATTATCAAACTGAAGAAGAAAACCGTTATGATTTACAAAAACAAGATCGTCATAAGCATACGTGACTTCATGACCAAGCTCTTCAAGAAGTTGCATAACAGTTCCAAGGGGTCGTATTGATGTTTCCATAGTTCATTTCTCCTGATTAGTACATGATAAGTTGTCGATATGGGGACAAGAATTCAGATCGTTTATTCCAGATCCGACTGCGATATTTTCAGAATCCTGAACTGCTGACAGAGTAATCAGATTTCGAAGCACCACTATGTCAAACCCCTGAATATAATGATCGCCAATTTTCATAAGCGGCCGTTTAATCAGTAAAGGCTCTTTGACCATCATCTCCAGCGCTTCCCCTTTTGTATATGCAAAAGGATCAAGCATGCCCGATTTTATAACAGGCGCCGCCATGTTAAAGCAATCAGCAGCAGGCTTTTCCCCGAGATATTGACTAAGCTCTTCTTTTGTCCAAGGATAATCCAGCAGATTAATTGCTACAACCTGATACCCCGAAAGTTCCAGAATCTTCTTTTGCTTTGTATTGTTCTGGCATCCCGGTTTTTCGTAAAAAAGTATGGTTTCCATTGCTATCAGATCTGAAATATATGCCAACCGTCACCCTTCTTATTTTAAGGATAAAATCCGAAATAATCTAAATAAATAAGCATATATTTTTATTAAGCAGTATAAAGTAAGGTAATTTCACAATATCTCAACAATACTTTAGCCTGGACTTTTGACCGCGACAGGCTGTCATCTCTTTTCCCTTTCAACTGTTGGCACAAAATTAACCTGCCTTCCAAGTTTGGGCTGACCGATAATTTCTCTGGCACGGTCGAGGGCATCATCGATATTTCCAAATATGTTCTCCTCCCCGATGTCGTCATACAATCCATACTGTTGAAGAGCAAATAAAGGTTGGGCATGTACACCAGACAAAATGAGTTTGGTGCCCGGCTTTTTACAATCATTAAGGAGCTCTTTCATCATATTCAGGCCGGTAGCATCAATCGACAGCACTTTACGCATACGGATGATGCGTACCTTTGGCAACTTTTCAACAATATGCATGGCGTCTTTGAATTTTGAGGCAGCACCAAAGAAAAAAGGGCCGCTTATCTCAAATACCTCAACGCCTTCGGGTACTTTTCGAGTCACAATAGTATTAGGGTCATCTTCTTCCTCCTGATCCGTCAACTCATTAGTAACGATACCGACATTCGTAAGCCCTGCCATTCGTTGCATAAACAGCACCACAGAAAGCAGCATGCCAACTTCAATAGCAAGCGTCAAATCAAAAATAACGGTAAGACCGAATGTTGTGAGAAGCACAATCACATCGCTTTTCGGGCTTTTCAAAAGTTGCTGAAAGACCTTGATTTCACTCATGTTCCAGGCCACAATAATCAGGATAGCAGCTAAGGCAGGCATCGGAATAAGTTTTGCCCACCTGCCAAATAATAGCATGATTAAAAGAAGCGTTATTGCATGAACGATACCTGCAATAGGGGTTCTTCCACCGTTTTTTATGTTAGTCGCCGTTCGGGCAATTGCTCCTGTCACTGGAATTCCTCCAAAAATGGGAGTAATAATATTGGCAACACCCTGGGCAATCAGTTCCATATTCGACTTGTGACGGCTCCCGATCATGCCATCAGCCACCACTGCAGAAAGAAGAGCCTCTATAGCCCCAAGCAGGGCAATAGTTGTTGCAGGCATTATAAGCTGCCTTATAGTGGCAAAATCAAACCAGGGGAGTGATGGTGAGGGAATCATGGAAGGGATTTCACCAAACCGGGATTCTATTGTTGCTACATGAAGGTGAAAGTATTGAACCATCACGGTAGAGACAATAATGGCAATTAATGAACCGGGGACTTTTCTGGAGATTTTCGGCCAGAAAATAATAATCAGGAGGGCTATCATCCCGATCATGAAACTCGAAAGATCAAATGTATGCAGATTATGGGCATACGCATCCCATTTGCCGATAAAATCACCAGGGACGCTCTTGATAGTAAGCCCAAAAAAATCCTTAAGCTGGCCCGAAAAAATAATAACCGCAATACCGCTTGTAAAGCCGACTATAACCGGATAAGGAATAAATTTGATAAGCGATCCAATCTGGGCGAAGCCCATGATCATAAGAATAACACCGGACATGATTGTGGCAAGCATCAGCCCGTTAATACCGTATTGCTGAACGATTCCATAAAGAATCACAATAAAAGCACCTGTCGGTCCTCCTATCTGGACCCTGCTTCCTCCAAGAAAAGAAACAAGAAAGCCTCCGATAACAGCGCTTATAAGCCCTTTTTCAGGAGAGACACCAGAAGCAATTGCAAAAGCTACAGCTAATGGCAATGCAACAATGCCGACCATAATTCCGGCAACAACATCCTTCATCACCCTGTCAGGGGTGAGCTCAGGTAAAATAGTAAGTAACTTTGGTTTAAACATGATGGGCGCAGGAAAATGGAATAAATGAACAGATAAGCATTTGGCCGGCTTGGGCTTCTATATAAACTTTTTGCAATGCTTTAACAATACATCGAACCATTCTAACCCCAAAAAAAGGGTAATTCTATAAACCTTACTTATAATTCAGGAAACAGATAAACCCTGCAGAAGGGGGCACCATTTGAAACGAATAAACAAATTTGGCGTTAGGATATTAGCGCAGGCATGACTACTATTTTTCGGTACCAATCGAGTATCCATTTCGAAAAAAAACAAAAAGGGGAAACAACGTTATGGCAACAACAAACGAAAATCTAAAAGCAGCTTTCGCGGGCGAAAGTCAGGCAAACCAGAAATATCTTGCTTTCGCAAAAGTAGCAGAAAAAGCGGGATTCAGTAATATTGCAAAATTGTTCCGGACAACTGCTCAGGCCGAATCAATCCACGCCGAAGGGCATTTAGCAGCACTTGAAGGTGTTGGGTCAACTGCCGAAAATTTGCAGGCCGCAATTGGTGGCGAAACTTTTGAGCACACCGAAATGTATCCGCCGATGCTTGAGCAGGCTGAATCTGATAATCATCCGGCAAAAAAAATGTTTGGTTATGCCCTTAAGGCAGAACAGCAGCATGCTGCACTTTATAAACAAGCTTTGGAAGCCGTGCGTAATGGCAAGGACATCACAGCGACAGAGGTATGGCTTTGTCCTTTCTGCGGTCATATCGAGCTGGTTGCCCCACCGGAAAAATGCCCGATATGTGGAGCTGCGGCTTCTCAGTTCGTGGAGGTATAACGCTTATATGTTTGATACTAAGTAAGGCGGATCCCAGTATGGCCGCCTTACTTACATTATTTCGAGTATGTACCCTCTTCTATTCCGCGATATGATTTTTTGTAGCAATTAATAGTATTGCAGCAACGATATTGATTGGTATCCATAATTCTTTTGCGAGATTAATCTCAACAATAGGATTAAATACAACAGCAAAGAGTGTATACAGCAGCGGCAAGAAAAACGTTTTCTTTAAAAAGTTGCTGTAAGCACCCCATGCAAAAGTACCAGCTGCAACGACTTTCAGCATGGGATAATATTCCAGAGGAAGCGGGAAAATCGCAACAAAAAGAAGGACCGCGGTAATATAAATTACTTGAACAGGCATAACTTCTCTATGGCTATAGGTATGGTGAAAATCGTAATAAAGATCCCTGCAATAAAAAAAGCCAGCCAGAACTTGCATTCTGTCTGACTTATGCGAAAAACTGCAATAAAAGCTAAAGCTCAGTAGCGATCTCTTCTTACCGGCCTTTCTTCACGTGGCTTTGCTTCGTTAACCTTTATGGTGCGACCATTCAAATCTTTGTCATTCATTGATTCAATTGCTTCGCGAGCTTCAGTGTCGTTAGGCATGTCAACAAATCCAAATCCCTTGGAACGACCAGAAAATTTGTCATTTATAATGCTTGAGCTATCGACCTGTCCGAATTCTGAAAAAGCATCACGAAGATCATCTTCAGTAACAGTGTAAGCTAAATTGCCGATGTAAATATTCATGTATTACTCTATGTATGCATGTGTATTGATAGAAAGAGATACCGTCAAGCAACCAAAACACAAATTACCTGAATAGCGATCAGTCAACCATTGACTAATTTCTGTACCAAGTTTAACGTAATTAATGGTCATTATCAAACTTATAATACATTCCTGGTATTCTTACTCATAATGCAATCTTTGCCCATGACCATTGTTTTTTTAATGCCTTGATATACAGGCCACAACAAATCTTTTAAATACAATTTGAATTCTTTTTAAGTATTTATACTATAATAGAATATAGGCTATTTATTATAAAGCGGTTTATTCATGCACGATTTTGACTTTCTTGGAGAACTGGTACTGATTGGTGGGCTGGCGGTTGCCATTATTCTCGTATTTCAAAAGTTAAAGATTCCTCCGGTAATCGGGTTAATTTTTACAGGAATAATTATAGGTCCGTCAGGCATAGGAGCTGTTTACGACCAGAAACTTATTTCAACCCTTGCAGAGCTTGGAGTAATTCTTCTTTTATTTACTATCGGCCTCGAGTTTTCACTGGATGAACTTAAAAAGCTCCAAAAAATAGTGCTGGTCGGTGGTTTTGTTCAGATTCTGTTGACCAGTCTGGTTATCAGCGCCCTCTCGTACTGGTTTATGTTCACCATAGGTCATACCATTTCTCTTTCAGCGGCAGTCTTTTTAGGATTAACATTTTCCGTCAGCAGTACAGCAATTTGTCTGAAAATTCTGACCGACAGGGATGAGCTCGCATTGCCCCACGGTCGCATTGCTTTAGGAATCCTGATTTTTCAGGACATTGCCATAGTACCACTGATGATCGGCATTAATCTCTTAAATCCACAGAGTGCACTTTCTCTTGGACTGATGGCAAAAAAGATCGGCATAATCGTTCTGTTTGCCATTATCATTGTTATAGGCTTCCGGCTGCTCATGCCGAAAGTGGTTCGTCTTATTGCCTCACTTCATGCTCGCGAGGTTCTCGTTATAGGGGCACTTGTCATCTGTTTCGGCGCTGCATATCTGACTTCGTTAGCCGGACTCTCTTTAGCCCTCGGTTCCTTCATCGCCGGCATGATTATCGCAAGTACTGACGAAAGCCATCAGATAAGCGTTACAATTGATCCTTTTCGAGAAGCGTTCAGCAGTATATTTTTTATATCCGTAGGTCTTCTGCTCGATGTAAAAATGATTAATCTGCCGCTTTTTATTGCTATCGCACTGGTAGTGCTGCTGGTAAAAGGATTTCTTGTTGCCGGAATTGCACTTTCACTAGGCAACTCCTTAAGGGTCAGCATGATGGCAGGCATGGCACTCGCACAGATAGGGGAGTTCTCATTTGTGCTGGCTGAGACAGGCCTGAAAAACAGCCTCATCACTCACGAGGTCTTTCAGGCCATGCTTACAATAAGTGTTGTCACCATGATTGTTACACCGGCTATGATAGCCATAGCTCCGAAATTTGCTGATCAACTGGCCCCAGCCCTTGGTTTTATTCCCCTGGTATCAAGAGATACTCCTGCTCATGTTGTACGCCCGCCAGACAGTACCATTATTTGTGCAGGCGAGATTCATGCCGCCATCATAGGGTTCGGGCTGAATGGCCAGAATGTTGCAGCAGTGCTTCATGCCACCAATATCTCGTACTCGGTGCTCGAAATTGACCGGGAAATGGTTAAAACCATGAGAAAAAAAGGAGAACCGATATTCTATGGAGACTGTACAGAAAAAAAATCACTGCTCCGTGCCGGAATAGATCATGCACGAGCAGTCGTACTCGGTATTTCTGACACCTCAGCAATAGGGAATAGTATTGCAATGATCAGGCAAATCAACAACAAAGCGTTTATCATTGTCAGGGCAAGAACCCTTGATGATGTAGCTTCACTCTACAAATCCGGCGCCGATGTTGTCGTTACAGAAAAATTTGAAACATCCATCCAGATTTTTTCACAATTGCTTAACCATTTTACCGTTGCCCCGGAACTTATTCTTGAACAGCAGGAAATTATCAGACGTGAATGTGAAAAAATATTCATGAGTATTCCAGCGTCCGGCAAATAATTGAAGCTCGTAACAAATTGTTCAGCCATCAGTTGTTTCCTCACATTTCCATATCATGGATAAAATTTTCTTATATTTAACATTCGATTCATAAGATAAAATATCTATCCACCTTCAGCCGATAAGCGATTATGGCACATTTGGCGATACCTCCAACCCAAAAATTCACTCATTACCGCAAGGAACTTCTTGATCTTCAGGCATCTCACGATAACGGCGCAGCCAAACGGGCAACCTACGAACTTTTGTTAATGGAGAACAGCCACTTTATTGAGCTGAACGGAATTGTTCATCATTATCACGATTCAGGCCCTAAAGATGCCGCCCAAACCGTCATACTGATACATGGATGGGACTGCTGGTGGATGTGGTGGCATCATATTATCAAGAACCTCAACGACAGAGGTATTCGAACCATATCCTATGATATGCGTGGCCATGGATGGTCGGATAACGACCCTAATAACCATTACCATATCGATTTCTTTGCCCACGACCTCAATGAACTTGTTATCAAGATGGGGCTTGGAAAATTTCATATTGCCGCATTTTCTTTTGGGCCCTTTGTTGCCCTTGATTATGCCCGTTACCATCCAGAACTGATTAAATCGCTGACCTTTTTTAATTTCGGCTACCTACCGAACAGCGAGTTCATCAAGGCATTTGCTACAACATCAATTACGTTTGTTTTTAATAATCTGTTACGCAAACTTACCTGGTGGCTTCCCGCTTACATTTTTGCCCGGCTTGTTCTGGCAAAAAATACCGTTATGACTCACGACATCCAGATAGGATTTAAAAGTCTCGGGCTGTGTGCTCCTGAGGCAATCGATCAAACAACACGACAGATAACCTCCTTTGAGATTACCGAATCAGTGCCTGATATGGTTCGTGCGGTTGATTTGCCTATTCTTTTTGTCGCAGGCGAGGGAGACGCTATCATGACGAGCGAGAACACTAAAAAACTCACGGAGTACACCAAAAAGGGAACTTTTGTCTGTGTACCAAATTGCGGACACTTGATTACCGTTGAATTGCCTGAAACCGCATCAGAGTTGATTCTTGGGCAAGTCGGGACCTATAGTAACGTTTAACGCACGCTGTCCTGCCGGACAGCACGGATAAAGGCTTTTATTTTTTCAGCATCCTTGATGCCAGGAGCTTTCTCAACGCCAGATGCGGTATCTACACCATAAGGTCGTATCTGGCGTATAGCTTCACCAACATTTGTGTCGTTCAATCCTCCAGCAAGAATGGCATACAATCCGTCTCCAGGCTTTTCATTCAGTTTACCTATAATACAAGCAGCAAGCGAAGTCCCGATGCATTTTCCCGTTCCACCCGCTATACCCGGCTGGTAAGCATCAAACAGAAAAGTGTTAACGCCGCTTTCTTCTGCAAATTCAAAAACCTCTGCAACGTCAAAATTTTTTTCAGGACGAAAGACCTTAATTATTTTGGCTTCTTTGATCGATTGAGCCTGTTGAGCACTATAATGCTCGTTGTGGAGTTGAGCAATATCTAATCTGCAGAAACGGCATAGTTCAGAAATCTCTCTTGGCGACTGATCAACAAAAATACCGACAGAACTTATAAAAGGAGGCAGTTTGTCGACAATAGCTTTTGCGTGTTCAGGATCTATCATTCGGGGACTCGAGGTGCTGAAATTAAATCCTAAGGCATCTGCTCCCGCATTACAAGCTTCCAGTGCATCCTGAAGGCTGGTTATTCCACATATTTTAATTTTGGTCATTACGGCTTAAGCATTGCTGGAGTTCAATAAATCACACGTCACCATTTTATCAAAAAAACCGTTGTACAGCAGATTTGAAGATACGGTTAAAAGGTAAAACAGCAAGGCCACTCGCAAATAACAGAAAAATGCGGGATGAAACAGCTCATATCAATTTTAGTAGAGATCGCAGTAAACTGTATAGGTAAGTGGTTGTGTTTTTGTGATATTGTGAGTATATTCGGCACCGGACTTGATTCGGTTCAACCGAATTATACAATGCAGTGGGGCGTCGCCAAGTGGTAAGGCATCGGCCTTTGGAGCCGACATCCGCAGGTTCGAATCCTGCCGCCCCAGCAAATAAAAAAGGCAACCATTCAGAGGTTGCCTTTTTTATTATTCAAAATCCTGCAATCAATAGCGGTAATGATCCGGCTTGTAAGGTCCACCAACAGGTACACCAAGGTACTCAGCCTGCTCAGTGGACAGCGTGGTGAGTTTTACACCCAACTGTTCAAGGTGCAGTCTTGCAACCTCTTCATCAAGCGACTTAGGCAGTCGGTACACATCAATTGCATATTCCTTTGTCCAGAGTTCGATTTGCGCAAGAGTCTGGTTCGTAAAGGAATTGCTCATTACAAATGAAGGGTGACCGGTTGCACAACCCAGGTTAACAAGACGACCTTCTGCAAGCAAATAAATCGAGTTGCCATTTTCAAAAGTATACTTATCCACCTGAGGCTTGATATTAAGCCTTTTTGCACCAGCATAGCTATAGAGCTGCTCAACCTGAATTTCATTATCGAAATGGCCGATGTTGCAGACAATAGCTTCGTCCTTCATCTGCTTCATGTGCTCAAGAGTGATGACATCTTTGTTGCCGGTTGTGGTAACAAAAATATTTCCCTCCTTGACAGCCTCATCCATTGTGGATACTTCATAACCTTCCATAGCAGCCTGCAATGCACAGATAGGATCAATTTCAGTAACAATCACCCGGGCACCATAAGCACGCATGGATCTGGCAGAACCCTTGCCAACATCACCATAACCAAGCACAACAACAACCTTTCCGGCAACCATAACATCAGTTGCACGCTTGATGCCATCAGCAAGTGATTCACGGCAACCATAGAGGTTATCGAACTTCGATTTCGTGACAGAATCATTGACGTTGATAGCAGGAAAGAGGAGTTCGCCTTTTTCCATCATCTGGTAAAGACGGTGAACACCGGTAGTTGTCTCTTCAGAAACACCTTTCATTTCAGCAGCTACCTTATGCCAGCGCTGATTGTCTTCTTCAAACACTTCTCTAAGCTGTTGGTAAAGCGCTTTTTCTTCGGCATTACCCGGAGCTTTTTCGAGAAGCACAGGATTGTTTTCAATTTTATAACCCAGGATAATCATAAGGGTTGCATCACCACCGTCATCGACGATGAGATTCGGTCCCTTACCACCCTCGAACTCAAGAATCTGACGGGTACACCACCAGTATTCATCAAGCGATTCACCTTTCCACGCAAAAACCGGAACACCTGCTTTTGCAATAGCAGCAGCAGCATGATCCTGCGTAGAAAAAATGTTACAGCTTGCCCAGCGAACCTCGGCACCAAGACTAACCAAGGTTTCTATAAGCACAGCTGTCTGGATGGTCATATGCAGCGATCCGGAAATACGAGCGCCCTTAAGAGGGTTTAAACCTTCATATTTCTTTCTGATAGCCATAAGACCAGGCATCTCTTTTTCAGCAATATCAATCTCCTTTCGACCCCATTCGGCAAGAGAAAGGTCTGCTACTTTATAATCAAGTACCTCGGCAACTGTCATATCATTCTATCAGTTTAAATGTTAAGATTGGTTATGCCAGGTTTAATGCTTTTTTCAGCTCAGCAACCTTTTCGGTTTTTTCCCAAGGAAAAATATCACGACCGAAATGACCATAAGCAGCAGTATCCTGATAGCTCCAACCCTGAGGTTTGTCGAGGCTGAAACGCTGGATGATAGCTGCAGGACGAAGATCAAAAATCACTTCAGCCTTTTCCTGGATTTGAGCATCGTCGAGACCATGTTTTGCAGTATCGTGGGTATTGATGTAAATCGATACTGGACGTGCAACTCCGATAGCATAGGATACCTGAACAGTGCACTTGTCAGCGAGTCCGGCAGCAACAATATTTTTAGCAACGTGACGTGACGCATAAGCAGCACTGCGGTCGACCTTCGAAGGATCTTTACCGCTGAATGCACCACCGCCATGAGGAGCTGCACCACCGTAGGTGTCAACAATTATTTTACGACCGGTAAGGCCTGTATCACCATGTGGTCCGCCAATAACAAAGCGGCCAGTTGGATTGATATGGAACTTGGTGTTAGCATCTATCAAAGCTGCAGGGATAACAACCTTGATTACATTTTCGATGATGTCCTTTTTGATAACTTCCTGCCAAGCCTCTTCGCTGACTCCATCCGGTTCAGGATCGTGCTGTGTAGACACAACAACAGCATCAACGCGAATTACCTTTTCATTTTCATATTCAAGGGTCACCTGGCTCTTTGCATCAGGACGCAGGTAGGTCATTATTTTGCCTTCCTTGCGGATTTCTGCAAGTATTTTAACAAGCTGCTGTGCAAACTGGATTGCCGCAGGCATAAGCTCAGGAGTTTCTGTGCAGGCATAGCCAAACATCATGCCCTGGTCACCGGCACCGACGCGGTCAAACTCGTCAGCAATTTCTTCCTTACGGTCAACACCGCGGTTAATATCAGGCGACTGGCTGTGGAGTGCAGAAAGCACACCGCACGAATTAGCTTCAAACATATATTCGCCTTTCGTGTAGCCGATCTGGGTAACAACCTTACGGGCTATAGTCTGAATATCAACAGTTCCTTTTGTAGTAACTTCGCCACCAACAATTATCTGACCAGTTGTAACAAAAGTTTCACAAGCAACCCTTGAACTAGGATCCTGGCGGAGAAAATCATCAAGTACAGCATCGGAAATCTGATCGGCAACCTTGTCCGGGTGTCCTTCTGATACGGATTCTGAGGTAAAGAAATACCGTTTTTGTGACATATTTCAATAAGTTTTTGATTAAACAAATAACAGGTAACAACAGAAAAAAAAACTCTAAGGAGATCTTTTCAGTGAGAGGATTTCACGGAGAAACGACTGGACACGGAAAAGCTTCCGACAAGCCCCAGAGATATAACTCTGTATAAAGCTTGCGGCACCGTGTCCATAGGTAATGGGGATGCCAAAAAATTCAGCTAAAATGTAAGCATTCGTCTACTTCTATGCAAAAAATCTCTTACCCTAACCGTATTTCAGAATAGTCACCAATATTAATCTGCTTCGGGCTTCCCGAAACGGTGGTATTGTTGCCAACAATAGATTGATTAAGCATAATCTGGCTGACCCTCGCATAATTGCCTATAATTGAATTCGTTATAACGGTATTCGTAATAACAGCATGTTCGCCTATAGTAGTATTAGGTCCAATAATCGAGTTTTGAAGAACAGCACTATCAGCAATAAAAACCGGATGATTAATCATACATCCAGTGTAACTTTTTAATGTCGCACTCTTTTTTTCCAGAAGAATTTCATTTGTTGAAAGCAGTGTTTCAGGTTTTCCGCAATCATACCATCCTGAAACAGGAAAAGTCGTAAACCTTTCTCCACTTTCAATCATCAGCTGCAAAGCATCAGTCAGTTGGAATTCACCCTTTGTTTTAATGTCATGATCAATAAGATGGTCGATGCAGTCAAAAAGCCGGCCCGCCTGTTTCAGAAAATAAAGACCGACAATTGCATGTTTACTTACCAGAGTGTCAGGTTTTTCAACCAGTTTAAGAATCTTTTCCCCGTCGGTAACAGCAACACCGAATCGTCTTGGATCCTCAACATCCTTGATACCCAACGATGAATAAGCACTTTTAATTACCGGGTCCAGGTCAACATCAAAAATAGTGTCACCCAGAATAATAAAGAGCGGCTCATCCTTGCTGACATAAGGCTTGCACATCCATATCGCATGAGCCAGCCCAAGCCGGTCATCCTGGCTGACAAACGTAAATTTTATACTGTAGTTCTTTACAAGCCAATCTTCAACCATATAGCCCAGATATCCCACAATCACAATGGCCTCATCTATTCCTGCAGTAATCAGCTTATCCATAATATGGCCGATAATCGGCTTTCCCGCCACATTCAACAATACTTTAGGCTGAGAAAACGTATGGGGACGCATCCGGGTACCAACCCCGGCAACAGGAATGATTGCTTTCATAGTTTACCAATAATTTTGATTTACAAATAAAACACATAATCACTCTTTTTCATGTTACAAAAAAGAGTTATAAAACTAAAAGCTCCAATTGCAGAACCAGGGAGGGATTAAATGTCGAAATGAGTTGTATTTTAAATTCCTGACATGCATATTCGTCCATATGTATGGCGGCAGTTGCTGTGTCGAAGAGAGACCTCAAGCCGCAAACTTAATCAACAAAGTTACTTATGGCTGGAAGGTTCAAGGGAGTTTTTAAGCAATCTGGCGTTATCCCAGTTCTTGACAACAAACTGGTGCTTATTACCTCCAGAAAATCTGAACGCTGGATTATCCCCAAGGGATATGTAGAAAAAGGTCTGTCCCCAGCAGATTCAGCAGCAAAAGAAGCATTTGAAGAAGCGGGTATCATAGGTGTTGTGCATCACCTCGAAGCTGGTCAGTACCGGTACCGAAAATTCGGGAAATCGTTTTCAGTTCAGGTTTACCCCCTTTATATCGAAACAATGCTCGAGGAGTGGGATGAAATGCACGATCGTCGCCGTAAGCTTGTTACTCCGGCTGAAGCTATCGAGATGGTATGCCACGATGAACTCCGAAAAATTATTTCTGATTTTTTTATTATGAACAACCGATAACGTAACGCTTTATTATAGGTATAAGTCGCTTCGGTCAGGCAGTCAAAAAGGCAAAATATTTTTTGGTAATTATTGTTCTTGTGGTATATTAGGAGCCTTCAATTAATAGTGAAGTAACGGGGCGTGGCGCAGTTGGTAGCGTGCCTGCTTTGGGAGCAGGAGGCCCCGAGTTCGAGTCTCGGCGCCCCGACATATAAAGGTTCTTGCTATTGAAGCTGTGCCCGTAGCTCAATGGATAGAGCATCAGCCTTCTAAGCTGAGGGTTACTGGTTCGAGTCCAGTCGGGCGCACAAAGGGAAGTCCGTAGATTTTCTATGGTGATTGTAGCTCAGTTGGTTAGAGCGCCAGGTTGTGGCCCTGGAGGCCGGGGGTTCGAGTCCCCTCATTCACCCATGTTTTTTGGCCCCATCGACTAGCGGTTAGGTCACCACCCTTTCAAGGTGGCGGGACGGGTTCGAATCCCGTTGGGGTCACTCTCTTACTTTTCCTTTTCAAAGCTCTGTTCGTTGCCGGTTCAGGGCTTTTTTAAATTCTATAAACGCAGATTTTCCTTGTCCAATGAAAATATCTGTCAACTGGCTCAAAGATTTTCTTCCTTCCTATTCCTACGATATTTCTGCACTTGTCGAAAAGCTGACGTTTCTCGGGTTTGAAGTTGAGGAAGTCCAAGAGCAATCTCTTCCTGACAACCTCGTTGTAGTCGGCCGAATCGAAGCGGTTTTACCACACCCAAACGCTGAACGGTTAACAATTTGCAAAGTCGACGTCGGACGCGAAGAACCACTGCAGATTGTGTGCGGAGCCCCGAACGTTAAAGCAGGAATGACCGTCCCGGTCGCAACCGAAAAAGCAAAGCTCAAGTTTCCCGACGGTCAAACCATTACCATCAAAGCTTCTAAAATACGCGGTGAACGCTCCTTCGGTATGATATGCGCCGCAGACGAACTTGGTTTGTCCGGCGACCATACAGGTGTCATGGAGCTCGACCCATCCTGCACTATCGGAGTCCCATTTGCCAGCTACCTTCATGCCGATACAATACTCGACATTGCCGTTACGCCCAACAGGCCTGACGTCCTGTCGCACCTTGGCATAGCTCGAGAGCTTACCGGACACGACATTATAAATTACCCAAAACAAAAAGAGGTAGAGTTTTCATCAACCAGCTCACTGGTTGAGGTAAAAGACATAGAAGCCTGTCCCTATTATTCAGGAGTAGTCATACGCGGTATCAGAGTCGCCGAATCACCCGAATGGCTTCGGCGCAAACTCGAAAGCATTGATATAAGGCCAAAGAATAACATCGTTGATATCACCAACTATATCCTGCATGCTCTCGGTCAGCCGCTTCATGCATTCGACCTCAGTAAACTGGCCGACGAAAGGGTTATCGTTCGAAGCGACATGAAGTCCAGCTTTACAGCAATCAATCAGCAGGTTTGCCAGGTTGAACCAGGAATGCCCGTAATTTGTGATATTGAAAAACCCGTAGCACTTGCAGGCGTCATGGGCGGATTCGATTCAGCTGTAAGCGATACAACGACAGACATTTTGCTCGAAGCAGCATATTTCAATCCTTCCAGGATCAGGAAATCAGCCAAAAAAGCCGGTATATCCTCAGATTCATCCTATCGGTACGAAAGAGGCATAGATCCATATAATGTAAAAAGAGCATCAGAGTGTGCCGTAGCCCTCATACTTGAACTTGCAGGCGGAACTATTCAGGATACCAGGGAATGTGGCAGTTCATCAGGCGAGTTAACCACAATAACCTTAAGGCCAGCAAGGGTTAACGCCTTACTCGGTTGTTCTATTGATGCTTCAGTTATGGCAGAATTGCTTGCACAGGTAGGCTTTTCTGTCATCAGAACAGATCCGGAAT
>Ga0194037_1000399_pt1 | contig 34044 bp, 34 predicted proteins | sample JunL306m_MetaG_FD_148653 | JGI IMG/M metagenome (GOLD analysis project Ga0194037, IMG submission 148653) | Anoxic zone freshwater microbial communities from boreal shield lake in IISD Experimental Lakes Area, Ontario, Canada - Jun2016-L304-6m | ecosystem: Environmental > Aquatic > Freshwater >... | reverse complement strand
ATATATAATTCACTAGGCACTACAAAGGCAATTTCAAAATTACCACTTGATTTTATTGGCTCTCCGGGGCTTCAGCACCCCGTTATGTATGAAGTCGGGAGATGTAGCTTTAATACACATGTAAAAAGGAGGCTTTAGCCTCCTTTTTACATGTGTATTAATTCTTAAGAACAACAGTTTTGTCCTCACTCATTAGCTCCACCGAAACTGAAGGTGAAGTTGAATCCCTGATTCTTTTTGTTTGGCAGACTGTTAACGGCATTGAAGCCATAGCCATAATCAATCCCGATCTGACCGATAATAGGAAGGTAGAGACGCAGACCAAGCCCTGCTGATTTTTTCAAGTCTCCATAGTTTACCGATTGCGTATTCATCCATAGATTGCCTGCTTCAACAAAGGTCAATGCGTAAATACTTACTGACTGTGACATGCTCAGCGGGTATCTCAGTTCCGAAGTGAACTTTGAATAGAATTTACCGCCATAGAGGGTCGATGAAGGATCGCCGGGATACAAATTTGTTCCGAGGCTTCTGTCGTTATACCCCCTCAGAGGCACGGTAGGCAAAGTGGACATACCGCTGCCACCCATGTAGAAGAAATCCGTGTAAGGGATGTAATCATTGTTGTTAAAAGTTCCGATGTAACCGTGCTGGGTTGAAATGTTCCAGACAATTTTTTTGGTGAGTGGAAAAAACCAGCTTGAGCTTCCAATAAACTTGTAGAAATCCACAGTGCCTGGCAATGGTCCGCCAGCCAGCTCTGCCGAGATGGAATTTTTGCTGCCTTTTCGCGGATAGATCGGATTGTCAATGCTGTTGCGTGTAAGAGTTTCTGTTATCGAATATTCATCGGCCTGGTTGGGAGAATTTGCCTGGGATGCATATAAACTCAACAGTCCGCCTGTTGTGTGCAGGTATTTCAGTCTCACGTTGGTCGAGAAGTAATCGTCAGGCCATGTCAGACGTCTTCCTACAGAAAGGGTCGCACCATACTGATCCATAACGGTTGGAGTAACACCATCGCTGTTATAGATATAGGCGCTATGGGTGTCGAAAACTGAAAATCCAACCGCGGTCGGTGTACCAAACGCCCATGGCTCTGTAAAGGATAGGCTCAGCGTATTGTAATTACTGCTGCCGAACTGCCATTGAAAACCAAGTTTCTGTCCATCGCCATGTGGCAGTGGCTGGTATGCCTCGCGATTAAAGATATCCTTCAGCGAGTAGTTACTGAAGGTGACACCTAAAGAGCCAATAAAACCAGTGCTGCTGTATCCTACAGAGGTGTTGAAGGTATCGGTCTGCTTTTCGCTGACATTATAGGTAAGGTCAACGGTGTTGTTTTCAGGATTTGGCTGAATATCGGGTGTAATCTGCTCAGGGTCGAAGTAGTTAAGCATGCTAAGTTCCCTGATGCTGCGCACAACATTCTGTCGGCTGAACATATCTCCAGGAACCGTATAGAGTTCCCTGCGGATAACATGATCTTTCGTTTTAGTATTGCCTTTGATATTGATGGTGTTCAGCTGGAAAGGCTCGCCTTCCTTTAAGGAGACATCCAGGTCAACGGTATTGGGCTTGATGACCTTTTCCTCAAGCTTTGCTTTGAAGGAGAGGTAGCCCCGATCAAGATAGAGTGAACTGACATCAGCATTGTCCTGAGAGAAATTCAGTCGTTCCTGAATGAGTTTTGCATTGTATGTATCACCTTTCTTGATTTTAAAGGTGGTATTGAGGATATCTGTGGTCGCAAAATCCTTTGTATTGCCCGTCCAGGTAATATTTCCGATATAATATTTCTGACCTTCATCAAGGTAAACGTCAAGATAAAGACCTTTTTTGTCTTTGGTATAACTGATTGAATCACGCAGTACCCTTGCATCACGATAACCATTATTCCTGTAGAACTCAACCAGCAGGTTTTTGTCGTCGTTGAATTTATCAGTATCAAGTTTCGGAGAGCCGAAAATCTTACGCCACCAGGAGTTTTGATGAGTTTCATTGAACGCCCCTCTCAGCTTTTTCTGACTGAAGGCAGTGTTGCCGTGAAAAGTGATTTTTTCAATAGAAACTTTGGGCCCTTCAGTGATAGAAAATAGGGCGTTGACATGATTCTTGCCGCTTTCCTGAAGGTGAAATTCCGATCCAGCCGTCAGATAACCTTTGCCTGAATACAGCTTTTCGATTTTATTGGCGGCGGTAAGCAGCTCCTGCTGGCCTATTTTTTTTCCGGTTACAAGGCCTGATTTTCGCTTCAGCTCATCGTTATCGAAATTTTTATTTCCTTCGAAAGTAACCTTGTCAAGAACGGGGAGTTCTTTAACGCTGAACTTCAGGGCAATATTTTTCTGTTCAAGATCAGTTTGCTGAACACTGATATCACTGAACATCTGGAGCTGCCAGAGATACTGCATAGTCGCAGAAAGTTCAGGTCCCGGGATAGCAATCTTATCGTTGACTTTGAGTGGAAGACTCGCTGTAATTTCCTTTTCGGTCAATGTCTCAAGACCACTGAAGGAAATAGCTGTGATTGTGTAGACCTCTTTTTTTGTGTCAGCACTTGTTGCCTGCTCTGCTGCCGCTGGTTTTTTATTCGTTCTGGTCAGCCTGTTTTTTGCTTCAGCATTGTTTCCTATGGTATTAAGGGCAAGAGCAAGCAGAACTAAGGTTATCAGTTTTCGCGTCATTTTCATGGAATTTCAGGGACTTATCAGGTTAATGCTTGCCGGCAGATATATTGTTGTTCTGAATTTGTTCACTTGTCAGTCCAAACCTCCTTTCCCTGTTCTGAAATTCCCGGATGGCATCATATAATTGCGTACGGCGAAAATCAGGCCAGTAAGTGTTTGTGAAATATATCTCGGAATACGCGCTTTGCCAGAGCATAAAGTTGCTGATTCTGAACTCTCCGCTTGTACGGATCAGCAGTTCGGGATCAGGCATAAACGCAGTAGAAAGATATGATGAAAAAAGTTGTTCATCTACATATTCTGGATTGACTCGTCCAGACTGTACATCAAAGGCCATAGCTTTGCTAGCCTGTGCAATATCCCATTGACCACTGTAACTGAGTGCAATATTAAGGATAAGCTTTTTATTGTCTCTTGTAAGATCCATGGTTTTCTGCAAAGTACCACGAACATTATCCGGCAGCATGTTTATTTCGCCAATGACATTAAGACGGATGTTGTTCTCATGGAGTTTACGTGTTTCCCGGCCAATAACCTTGACAAGAAGACGCATCAGAGCAGAGACTTCATTTTTAGGTCGTTTCCAGTTTTCAGTTGAAAAGGTAAAAAGGGTAAGAAATTTTACTCCAAGTTGCGAGCATGCTTCCACAACGTCTCTGACGGAGTCCACCCCGGCGATATGACCCTCAATTCTTGTTTTACCCTTCGACCTTGCCCAGCGTCCGTTACCGTCCATAATGATAGCAATATGGAGCGGCAGGGTACACGACGAATGCAGCTCAGCTTGTATCTCTTTATCTGCTAAGGTATTGTCCGAAGAAAACCAGTGAGGATTAAAGGTTGATGAACGGTTCATTTTATTGGTGAGTGCCATAAATCATTTTTAATCCATATTGCTTGACGGGTAGTCACGAGCAAAACATACACCGATCTTCAGCAGTCTTAAAATAGCTTGAATTGAATAATATGCAGTTATTTCTTATTATACAAACTTTACACAGAACGAAAACCTGTAATGTTGTCAGGCATTTTCTCGTTGACTGTAAGAAATATAAGGTATAGACTTTTTCCTGATAAAAATAATTTACAAAAGACGTGCATTTAAGTAGTTACGAAGATCTACGTGCCAAGCTGGTCTCAAAAGCGATATCCTGTGAAGAGGTAGTGCGTTTTTATCTGGAGCGTATCGATCGTCATCAAGACGACAATATTTATATAACAGTCTTTCATGAAGAGGCACTGGAGCGAGCCAGGACCCTCGACCGGAAACTTTTAGAAGGGGGTATCCCCGGAAAGCTTTTTGGACTGCCGATGGCAATAAAGGATAATATTGCCATGAAGGGAGCTCGACTTACCTGCGCATCGAAAATTCTTGAGAATTACGAAAGCGTCTATGATGCAACGGCTGTGCTCAGGCTAGAAGAAGAAGACGCCATTTTTCTCGGAAAAACCAACATGGATGAGTTTGCCATGGGCAGCTCAAACGAAAATTCCGCATTCGGCAATATTCCCAACCCCTTTGATAAGACAAGGGTTCCTGGCGGCAGTTCAGGTGGTTCGGCAGCAGCAGTAGCCAACGGTCTTGCCATGGTGGCACTCGGCTCCGATACAGGAGGTTCAGTACGGCAGCCTGCAGGTTTCTGCGATATTGTAGGCTTGAAACCAACGTACGGTAGAATTTCCCGTTTCGGTCTTGTCGCATTTGCTTCTTCATTCGATCAGATTGGAGTACTGTCCCGGAATTGCGAAGATGCAGCTCTGGTACTTGAGGTTATGGCAGGCAAAGATGGTCATGATGCAACTTCTTCTTATCATCCAGTTACCGATTATTCTTCCGAAATGTTGACTGTTTCGGTCGAAGGACTTAAAATCGGTGTCCCGAAAGAGTATTTCCCCGAATCCCTTAATTCGGATGTTGCCCGTATCGTGAAGGGAACACTCAATAAACTTCGTGATCAGGGAGCTGAACTTGTAGATATCACCCTGCCGGACAGTGAATATGCCATAGCCGCCTATTATATTCTTGTTACCGCTGAAGCGTCATCCAATCTTGCCCGTTTTGATGGGGCGAGGTATGGATATCGCTCAGCAAAATCGGAAGATCTGTCTGCCATGTACATCAATTCCAGAACGGAAGGGTTTGGCAGAGAGGTTAAACGCAGGATCATGCTCGGCACATATGTGCTTTCCGCAGGGTATTACGACACCTATTATAAAAAAGCCCAGCAGGTCAGAAGGGTTTTTCAAGACCGATACCGTGAAGCTCTTGAGAAAGTTGATGTTATAGCCGGGCCAACATCTCCGTTTCCTCCATTCGGTATTGGGGATAAAACAGGTGATCCTCTCGAAATGTATCTTGCCGATGTTTTCACTGTGCCGGCAAGTATTGTCGGGATGCCAGCTGTCAGTGTGCCACTTGGGTTTGACAGCCTGAACCTTCCTGTCGGGATGCATTTGATCTGTAATTTTTTTGAGGAAGGAAAGCTGCTTGGTATCGCAAAACACATGCAGCGTTCTCTATGACTTTCAGGGGGAACTTAGCAACCATTAATTTATAATATTCTGTAACATGAGTGTATTAGTCAATAAGGATACCCGACTGCTTGTGCAGGGGATAACCGGAGCGGAAGGGACTTTTCATACCTCCCAGATTCTTGAATATGGAACCAATGTAGTTGCCGGAGTAACCCCCGGAAAAGGTGATATCCTTTATCATGGCAATGACAAGGACAAATTTTGCCGACCAGTACCTGTTTTCAATACCGTTCGCGAGGCTGTTACTAAAACGGAAGCCAATGCGACTGTTATTTTTGTTCCCGCTTCTTTTGCTGCTGATGCTATCATGGAAGCTGCCGACGCAGGGCTTAAAGTAATTATCTGCATTACCGAAGGTATTCCGGTCAATGATATGATGAAAGCTTATGCCTTTGTAAAGGAACGGGGAGCTGTACTAGTCGGGCCAAACTGTCCGGGCGTTATGACTCCCGGTGAAGCTAAAGTCGGAATCATGCCGGGCTTTATCCATAAAAAAGGTACAATCGGTGTCGTTTCCCGCAGCGGAACGTTGACCTATGAGGCTGTTCATCAGCTTACCCAAGTCGGCCTTGGTCAGTCAACATGTATCGGTATTGGCGGCGATCCAATTATTGGAACCCGGTTTATCGATGCAATCAAGCTTTTCGCAGAGGATGATGAGACGGAAGGGCTTATTATGATTGGTGAAATAGGTGGAAGCGCTGAGGAAGAGGCCGCAGAGTATATTCAAAAATATTTCAAAAAACCGGTTGTCGGGTTTATAGCCGGTCGCACAGCACCTCCCGGTCGCAGAATGGGTCATGCCGGTGCTATTGTCTCGGGAGGTAAAGGTACCGCTGAAGACAAGATAAAAGCAATGCAGGCCGCTGGTATCCATGTCGTTGACAGTCCTGCTGATTTAGGTGAAGCCATGATCAAGGCTCTTGGCAGATAAGACAAGCAATCCGACAGATTCAGTTTAGAAAAGTCATTATTGACTGTTAAAGGCGCATTTCAAATGCGCCTTTAACAGTTCTCCTATTTTTGAAATCGACTGATTTCAGCCATCCGATTGTTCGGATCGACAAAATATAAATCTCCGCTTAACCAATCTCCGCATTGCTCTTTAATTGTGCTGTAATATTTATGATATATTGTAATTATTGGTTATTATTAAAAAGATGTAATCATGGAATAGATATCTTGTTTCCATCTTAGACTTTTCTTTCAGATTCAAGTTGTACTCTCTAAGTTTCTCACGCCCGTGAGATTTGATTAGATGTAATGGGGGACATCTAATCATGCAAATGCGGCTTTAACGCCGCATTTGTATTTCTATTTTTTCAAGCATTTGAGACTGAACAAAGGGGAATAGAGCGTATTCAGCGATAAGTGTGCTATAATTTTGAAATTATTATCTGGCTCAATGAGTTACTACAGTAGAGAGTTCACCTTATGTAACTTTTTCAGATAACCTGCTTTTTTTAAGGAGCCATTATGTCGCAGCTATTTTCCGAAGCTACTATAGGATCCCTTAAGCTTCAGAATCATCTGGTTATGGCGCCGATGACTCGTAATCGAGCTATCGGTAATGTCCCGAACGAACTCATGGCCCATTATTACGCTCAGCGAGCTTCAGCAGGTCTTATAATTACCGAAGGGACATCGCCTTCCCCTGATGGGTTAGGCTATCCACGCATACCCGGAATTTTTTCAAGAGAACAGATTGAGGGATGGAAACTTGTTACCGATGCAGTGCACGCCAAAGGTGGCAGGATATTTATCCAGTTCATGCATTGCGGGCGTATAGGGCATCCGCTCAATCTCCCCGCCGGTGCTCGTTTGCTGGCACCATCGGCAGTGGCTGCTGTCGGCGACATATACACCGATGCTGAGGGGATGAAACAGTTTGTTACACCGCTGGAGATGACTGTCGGTGATATCAAGACGACTATAGAAGAATTCGCACAAGCGGCGACGAACGCGATCGAAGCTGGTTTTGACGGTGTCGAACTGCATGGTGCGAACGGTTATCTGCTTGAACAATTTATCCGACCGAATTCAAATCAGCGCATTGATCATTACGGCGGAGCTATAGAGAACCGTTCTCTCTTTGTCCTTGAAGTTGCCGAGGCGGCGATCAAGGCCATTGGGGCGGGTAAGGTTGGCATACGCCTGTCGCCTTATGGCATTTTCAACGACATGCCGCTATACCCAGCCATGGAAGCGGATTACACCTATCTTGCCAAGCAGCTTAATGAACTTGGTCTGCTCTACATTCACCTGGTAGATCACTCATCTATGGGGTCGCCTCAAGTACCTGAATCAATGAAGGCAACATTCCGTAAGGAATTTAATGGGGCGCTGATTCTTTCCGGTGGTTACGATGCTGAACATGCCGAAAGTGATCTGGCTGCGGGCAAGGCAGATCTGATTGCTCTGGGGAGAGCGTTTCTTGCCAACCCTGATCTGGTTTACAGGTGGAAGTCTGGTGCAGCTCTCAATGAACCTGATATGAATACCTTCTATATGCCCGGACCTAAAGGGTATACCGATTACCCAAGCTGCGATTTAACGTTATGAGAGGCGGCAATGTGATCAGTATCTCTCGATTTACCGCCTCCAGCAACTCAATCAGGGGCTCAGCTTATATTTTCTTTTTTGCCATAATGATAGTCTCAAAGGTGAAACTGGACGACCTGATTGAGGAGTGGCAGCTTTCTAATATTCCCCTCCAACAATCTCCATCAGCTTCCCAAAATTAGTCACAACATCATACTTGACCTTATCCAGGCTGATTCTCTGATTGATTTCATCAAAGAATTTCCGGGCGCATTCGATTTTTGTTTTCTCAATTGCTCGCAGTTCCATCGTGGACATTGAGCCTTTGGTTTCTGCTACGAAGTAAATGTATTTGACGGTGCCTTCTTTGAAGGAAATTGCCCAGTCTGGATTGTAGTCGCCAACCGGTGTGGGAATGAGAAACCCACGGGGCAGCTTTGCGTAAACGACAACCTCTGTGCAGGTATCAAGCTCGTGCACAAAAGCTTTTTCAATTTTGGAGTCGGTTACGACATAGTCATAGATATGGTTCCTCAGCTTTTCACTGGCCTTGCTAAAGTCCTGCCTGCTTTGCCCGGTGGTAAAAATCTCGATATCGTGTCTGTCGGCAATTTCATCATAACTCAAGCGCTCAACAATAATCGTGGCTTTTTGCTCTTTGATAAGACGAGTTGCTTCAGTAATAAAATGTTCAGGATTTTCCCTGAACTTGTTGAAAATATCAGGCTTGATACTACCAAGAATGTCAGCGATACTTTTGCGAGTCAGATCGGTATTTCCAGCGAGCTTACCCAAAAGATCGTACTTGACCATAGAGTAAATTGATGCCTTGTTGATATCAACTTCAGTTTCCTCCAGTTTAAAACTCTCTCCAGTTTTGAGCTGATCATCTGTAATCAGTTCTTTTTGAGTGCCTGCCTGAATAGTGTACTGCAGCGGGCTGACACGCAGTTCATTGTTCAGCGTGCGGATGCAGTTGCGAACCAATTCTGCCGAGTCAAACTCAACCCGGTATATCGCCTTGTGGTTGATTCGGTTCCAGAGTTCCTTAAACTCTCTCTTGTTGAAGTTATCGTTCAGCGGGTTGAGCTTTGGCTTGCGGTCGTCGCTTACTTGAGGCAGTTGGGATTCGCTGAAGACACTGTCGATAAGCATATAAATCTGATCTGCCTGGGGGCCAAGCTCGGGCGGTAACGATGCCAATACTCCACAGCTTTCGCTGCGTGAAAGGCCGGAGTTATCCTGTCGGCATCGTCGGTGTAATCGTTTTTGACCAGGTACCTGTATATTTGCTTCGCCATTGTCGGATTGATTTCCAACGGGCCTGCTTCGGTCTGGATGATTTTTCCTGTGAAATAGGATTCATCGGCTTTTATCGGGCGGGCTGAAAGAGAGTTGCTGATCTCCCGTTGCAGGTTGGCCACGAACTCTGTATAACTTTCGCTTGCAACAACCGTTAACACATTAATATCGTGCACGGTTGCCGGATGGTCCATTCTGTCACCGTTCTGGTTCACAGAAAGACGCAGCCCACGACCCACTTCCTGACGTCGCGAAATAGTGTTATCGCTGTGCTTGAGCATACAGATGACAAAGACATTCGGATTGTCCCACCCTTCGCGCAGTGCTGAATGCGAAAAAATAAATCTGACGGGTTCCTCCAAAGAGAGCAACCGTTCCTTTTTTTTCAGGATCAGGTCATACGCATCCACATCATCGGATATCGCTGTTTTTAACCCTGTTTCCTCATCCTTAACAAGCTTGCTCTCCGGATTAACCTGTCGCTTGTTTTTGTCAATGGAGAAGTACCCCTCATGTACCTTATCCGGCATATCTCTTTCCAGATACTTCTTATAGGGCACATTATCCCAGGCAAGTTCATCACTCTGCCTTGAGCAACTCGTACTCCTCTTCAAAAATGCGCGCGTACTCGCCCTTTTCGTCTGCCTGGCTGTAGTCACGGTACTTGGCCACCTCGTCAATGAAAAAAAGCGAAAGCACTTTGATGCCCTGAGCAAAGAGGACTTTCTCTTTGTCAAGATGGGCCTTGATGGTCTCCCTGATCTGAATACGGCGGATGGTCGATTCGGTGACATCACCGGTAGCTTCACCTGCCATCAGTTGATGTCCATTACTGAATTCAACAGTATCTGTTCGTGCATTGATTTCCGAAATTACAAACCCCTGGTATTGATCGAGCTCACCAGATTCAACAAAGAGATCCCTGCCCCTTTCGAGTCGTTTAACGACACGCTTGATACCATTTGCCTGCCTGACCTCCATTTCGATTCTTGCCAAAGGAGCACTTCTCGATATTTCGATAGACTCCAGATAGAGATAGGCATTGGTACCTGCAATCCCTTTTACCGTTATGCCACGAACTGTTATCTTTTTAACCAGTTTCTGGTTATACGCATCCAGCGCATCAAGTCTGTGAACCTTGTTATGCTCGGTTCGATGAGTAGCCGAATAACGTAAAATCAACAGCGGCTTGAACTTGGCTACGGCATCAAGCGTTTTGACACCCCCCATTTTCTGGGGTTCATCAAGAATGAGAATAGGGCGGTTGCTGCTGATAACATCAATCGGACGGCGCGACTGGAAATCGTCAAGTTCATCATAGATGCGCCGGTTATCCTTGCCCGTTGCATTGAAGGCCTGGATATTGATGATCATGACATTGATACCAGCATCAGACGAAAAGCTTTCAATCTCGTGTAACTGCTTTGAGTTGTAAATGAAAAACCGGACTTTCTTGCCGAAGTTTTCGGTAAAGTGGTCAGCCGTGATTTCCAGCGACTTATAGACCCCTTCACGAATGGCAATACTCGGCACCACAATAATAAACTTGCTCCAGCCATACAGCTTGTTCAACTCAAAGATGGTCTTGATGTAACAGTACGTTTTTCCCGTACCGGTTTCCATTTCGATATCAAGGTTCACCCTGCACTTGGCACTCGAAATCAACACTTCCGACAAGGGTAGGTTTTGGCGTTGCTGAACATCGCGAACATTCTCTTTCAGTTGCGACTCGGTCAAGAGAAGTTCAGCATTTTTGAACCCGGTAAATTCCAATGGCATAGGCGCCTTGCCAGGGTCTATCGTATAGGTGTTGCACTGTGAGCTGACCTGACCGGCAAAACAGTCGACAACGGAGTCAACCGCGTTGGTTTGGTAGGGTTGGACTTTGAACTTGAATTTCATTAAGTAGTTGCTTCACGGTTATGCTGCGCTTATTCTGCAGCACTGGGGATGTTTTCATCGAATGATGATAGTCCTTTACGGTCAGCCAGATTTGCTTCGATCAGCCTCCGTTCTTTTTCAATTTCCAGCTTTAGTTCCTCCTCTGTGGGAAGGAATTTGAGGTATTTCGAGGCAAATATTTGTTTGCTCTCATGTAAAACCGAATATTTGGCAACAGCCTCACTCTTGTCGGAGCAAAGAATCAGACCAATGGTTGGATTGTCACCTTGAACTTTAAACTGATCTTCAAACAAGCGAACGTAGCCGTCCATCTGCCCGACATCCTGATGCGTGAGCTTACCAAGTTTCAGGTCAATCAACAAAAAGCACTTCAGGATATAATGGTAGAAGACCAGATCCATATAAAAGTCGTCGTCTTCAAAACGGATATGTTTTTGGCGGGCAACAAACGAGAATCCTTTACCCAGTTCCAGCAGGAAGAGTTGCAGGTTGCTGATAATAGCCTGCTCCAATGCGCTTTCGTGCAGATTCGGAACGTTAGGCAGGTCAAGAAACTCCAGCACCATGGGGGATTTCAGTACGTCAATCGGACTAAATTTTTCACCGGGTAATCGTTCGCGATTGGTTGGCAATAACCCTTGTTCGCCATGGTGAGCAATAATCCGCTCATAGTAGGAGGTTTGTATCTGCCGCTCCAGTTGTGTTTTACTCCAGCCACACTCAATGATCTCTCGTTCATAAAATTCCCGTACGCAAGGTTTCGAGACTCTCATCAGAGCACGGTAATGCGACCATGTCAGTTGTGGTGAAAAGTCCGTGGCGAATTGGCTACCCGGCGGGTAGCTTTTTTGAAGAGAGGGAAAAAATCGCTTGCAGTTTTGGGAGAGAGTTCAATAAACCGTTCCTGAAAGGTGAGAAAAAATTGTCTGAAGCTTTTAACACTTGGAACAGAATAACCTTAGCCATATTGCTTGGTCAGTTGTAGTGACAGCATTTCAATAACCTGTTTTCCATATTCAGCTCGCTCTTTGCCTCCCTGTATCTCAACAACTATTTCTCGGCCAATAAGCCAATAAGCCGTGACCATATTGTTATTGACTGATCGTACCACATTGGAGTGAGCCTGTTCAAGAATATGGACAACTCGATCAAAAAGAGTTTCGCCGATTGTCATTCCATTATCCATCATTGCCTCCTCAGATTGATTTCACGTCAGTTCCGGGAGATAACTGCCTGAAAATCTGATCGACATTGATTTTGACCGTATCGGTTGCAAACCCGGTATCACGAAAGACAACGCGTAAGGGTTTGTGTTGGGCCATCTCTTTGACAAGTTCTTCGTTTACACCGGTATCGAAGCAGGCGACAAGATCATATGGCGGCTGATTTACAAAGAAGACGGTTTTGCCCTGAATCAATTCTTTGCGGGTGGGCAGGCTCAAATCAACGCTCAAGTCAAGGAGCACTTGGAAAAGCAGGTCTTCTGGTGTGCAGTCGGGTTTTATGTTGTCAACAGCATTGAATAGGTTGGTCTGATTAATGGCATCTGGTGTGTAATAGACCTCGGCCATGTTGGACGAATCTACTTTAAGGACGCGAAAGCCGATGTCTTTTTTCCAGTTGTTATTGCATTCTGCATCAATAATTTTTTTTCCTGCTCTACGGATACGCTCTTTGCTGATTTCCGCGATAGTTTTGTACCCAGCTTTGAATGCTTCGGATTTTTCATTAGAGGGCTCGGGCAATTGAACCATTGAACCATGATGAATGTACGGTTGCTACCGTCCTCAGCATTAAGTTTCATTATCGCATGAGCGGTTGTTGAAGAGCCAGCAAAAAAGTCAAAAACGATATCATTTGCTTTCGTAACCTGCTGGAGTAAAATCATTAAAAGCGAAAGTGGTTTAGAATACTCAAATAAAGCGCCACCCATCATATCTTGAATTAATCGGGTCGCTTCAGTATTTAGGCCAACAGCATTAATCATAATACTTGAAAAAGGGTTGTGAGTGCTGTTTAATTCGTTTCGAAACCTTTTAAGCATTGGGCTCTTGTCAGTGTCGGTTGGAAAAACAACTCTTTTTTCTTCGAGCAACTTATTCATGCTTTCTGGAATGTAGGCCCAAACACGATTGGGATTGAAAGGGTATTTATTGCCAGTTTTCGGGTCGACTAAGTCATAAGCCTGATTCGGGCGCATAGATGCATTCATCCCGACTGTTAAATCACCAAGAACCCACTCTCCACGAGGATCTTTATCAGGGTTAGAGTAGTTTTTAAAATCCTTTAGAATGCCGTTGAAACCATCCATCGCCCCTATCTGATAAGACACGACATATTCATGATCTGAAGAGACGTTATTGTCAGCCAATGCGGAACTAGCTCTTCTTTTCCACAAAAGTTCAGCGACAAAATTATCTGCACCAAAGACCTCATCACAAACTTTTCTTATGTTAGGAGCCTCATTATCATCAATACTGATAAATATCACACCATCTTCCCGCAGCAGATTTCTTGCCAGCTTCAGCCTTGAATACATCATGCTCAACCAGTCTGAATGAAACCGCCCATTCGATTCTGTGTTGGCTATAAGCCGATTTCCTTTCTCATCCTTCTGATTTGAACGCAGCAAAAACTCGTTGGTATTTTCCGCAAAATCATCCTCGTAGATGAAGTCATTGCCGGTATTATATGGTGGGTCGATATAGATCATCTTGACCTTTCCAAGGGAGGTCTCTTGCAAAAGCTTCAGTGCATCAAGATTGTCGCCTTCGATGAAAAGATTTTTCGTGGTATCAAAATCAACACTCTCTTCACGGCAGGGACGTAAAGTCTTGGCAATCGGAGCATTTGCGGTTAACAGCGCTTCACGTTTTCCTGGCCAGTTGAGATGGTAGCGCTCCTGTGGCCCTTCCACAATGGAATCGCTCAGTTCCTGCTTGAGCTGATCAAAGTCGATGGCCAGCTTCAGTGTACAGTTTTCATCACGTGCTTCGGTCACTCAGCCAGGAAACAAATTGCGAATGCGAGCCACATTATCCTGAGTCAGGTTAGGCGAGTGCATTTTGAGTTTTTGCATTGATAATTGTCTTTTATGGGTGTCCAGCGCCTCTGGGCGGATCAACTTGGCAACTTCTTGTTAAATATACACATCAAATAAAAAAGGTATAATAGGTTATGGGGTTACTCCATGCTAAGAAGGCAACAAATATCTGAGTTTTTTCGGTATGTTTTATTTCTGGCATCTTTTCTAAGTTGTAATGTATATTTTCAACAGGGATCGGTAGTACAACTTCCTCAGCATATTCCTCTTGGTGCATCGTCCAGTTCAGTCGGATTTTTTTTCAGAACGGCAGCTCTCTTATGCGAATAGGTTTGAATTGTTTATTAATGAAACATAACTTAACTTATAAGTGAATCGGAGTTTTAAAATCGTTCTTATTGAGAGCGGTGACGCTGGAGTTCTTTATTCAATACAGTTTAAGGGGGAAAGCAAGACCGAGTTAGAGAAGTTTTTAGCGAATGAGCGATTCAAGGGTTCTGAAGACCTGGATGAAATAGCTGTTCTCCTGAACGAAATGGCAATGAACTATGGTTTTCTTGAAACCTATTTTAAAATAAAAGAAGGGAAGCGACGGGATTCATTAGTTGCTTTAAGTCAAGGCAGGATAAGGTTGTATTGTTTGAGATTGTTAGACGTACTGTTGATTGTCGGTAACGGGGGATTGAAAACAAGGCGAACGTATCAGCAAGACCCGTCTCTTAATACTACCGTGACGACATTACAGGAAATTGACAACCTGATCAGTGAAAGGCTTATATCAGGAAAAATTCGTATTAACAGGTTTACAGGTTTACTCACAGGTTCACTTGATTTTTCAATCGACGACATATCATGAATACATCGTTTTTTCAGCGGTTTATTGAGGAGATACCTCCGTTAACAAGAAAGTTTGTTGAGCGAAAAGCAGGATTTTCTGCGAAAGTTGTTGAGATACTTGAGTCAACAGGTACAACTCAGCGAGAGCTTTCTGAAAAACTCGGGAAAAAGGAGTCCTATGTCAGTAGAATTTTATCCGGTAATGCAAATCCGACACTGAAAACCATTGTTCAGCTGGAAATTGCTTTAGGAAAAGATGTTATTGATTTTCATGTGGCACCGAAAGCGTACCAGGGAATGTCTGTCCTGTATCATCAGAGTTCCTGGGGAGAATCAGATAATAAAGTCTACAGTATCATGTCGAGTGCATCCATAACTGTTGACGGCGACCCGTATTCTGTCATTGAGAAATCGGCAAACGTAGCATGATTGTTATTCTGAACCGGTATCAAATCAATTTCAAGTTTGAAGGATTCAAGTTTCTCAAATTTTCGTTTGAACAGACTGACAGTATTTTTGATGGCGAAGATTTCGAGTTTCAGTTGGCCACCAATATTGAAGGTTCCGGACCGGTTAAGGCTGAAACATCTCACATTATCGTTAAAGTCATTGTACTGGTAAGAAGAAAGAGCCTCAATAAAATTGTTTCCAATATCGAGACGGCATCGCTGTTTCGTGTTGAAGGTATTGGCAAGTTTGTTGATAAAGAAGGGAAGGTGAAATATCCTGAGACTATTCTTTCACATCTTGTTTCATTGGCCATTTCAACTACCCGAGGAGCAATTTTGGCTAAGGGTGCAGGATCGTTTCTAGAAAACATGCCACTGCCTATTGTAGACCCCAAGAATTTCTTTCCCGTGCGCAATGATCAGGATCCAAACGAGACGCATCAAGAGATTCATTAAACGGCGCTGCTGACTTACCTGCCCCTTTTATGCGGTTCTCCTGTTTCTCGTAGACCATCTTTTATCCAAAGCATCAAGGGGTTGAAACTGACAACGCTGATTGTTCAACCCGATTGAGATCAAGGCAGTTATTGGGTAAAGGAGTATGTCCCTGCTTCAAAAGGCACACTTGCCATTCCTGAACAGATTTTCCACTGATCACCCTCCAAGGTAAGCGTCAGAGCATAGCGGAAGAGTGTTTCAACATGGTTTTCATCGTTTTGAAACGAAATCGGCAACTCGACAATAACACTGGCAAGTGTTGGACTCGATTCAACATGAGTATTGCGGCGCTCACCCAACCGAATATTTGCCATGCTGCCAAAGTCTCTGGTTAAAGCCTGACGAACGTCGTCAATTGTTCTGAAGACTTCATTTTCATTGGTTCCAAACAGCAGTATTGGTTTAGAAACCGCCATCGCGGCCATACACCCCTCGACACTGCGCTTAGCATAGCTTTCAAGAAAATTCAAGACAGTGTCCAGTGGAGTTTGTTCATTACTTGCCATTATTTAGCCCCTTTGAGGTTAGCCGAAGTCCTGATGAGAGTGAACAAATTTCAGTGGGTATTTATGTTGTCTTCTACAATTTTAAACTACGTATTTATTTATATTAAAAAAAAATCTGCGTTTTGCAGTGTTGGTTACCAGTTTCAATAATTGCTTCCCGGGTGCTTACTGCTCCGGTGGCCTTTTTCAGGGGGAGTGTCATGGAAGATAACGAGTCAGTTGACCGCTTGTGGGAATTAGCTGAAGAAACTTTTGAAAACGCAAAGAATGATCTGAACGATGCCATTGAGACCGATTACCAATTCAGTATCGATGATCTTGATAAGATATTGCCGGAGCTTTCAAAAAGATTATTTATGATGGGATTCATAACCGGATTGGAGACTCAACTTTTTGAAGAAGATGATGATGATACTGAAGGAGAGACAAACTGAAAAAAAGTACTTCAACTTCAGTTTTCTCTTTTATGTCTGTTATAAACCAAGCGTGATAAGGTCATGAATATGAACCATCCCGACGGGGTGCTGTTTATTGTCGCAGACCAGCAGTTGCGTGATCCGGTAGGTTTCGAGTATGTCCAGACACTCCTTTGCCATAGTTGTAGTTGATACAGTTTTTGGGTTCGCAGTCATGACTGAGCCTGCGCTGAGACTGAGGAACTCTCTGCCGCTTTGAACAAGTCGCCGTAGGTCACCATCGGTAAATATTCCGGTAAGACAGCCCTCTTCATCGACCACGGCGCTTACACCATATCGTTTCGAGGTCATTTCAAGGATCAGGTCGGTTACAGAGGCATGTTCTGTTACCAGAGGCACAGCATCGTCCTTTGCCATGATATCTGTAACTTTTACGGTGAGCCGTCGTCCAAGTGACCCTTTCGGGTGTGTCAGGGCAAAATCTCTCTGTGTGAAATTCTTCTGCTGCATTAAAGCAATTGCGAGTGCATCTCCCATGGCAAGCATGGCAGTAGTTGATGTTGTCGGCGCAAGGTCGTATGGACAGGCTTCTTTGTCAATATCAGTATCAAGGGTGATATTGGCATTCTGGGCGAGATACGATCGTGTATTACCGGTCATGGCAATGATTTTAGCCCCGATTTGTTTGAGAGCGGGTATGATGAAGTTCAGTTCTTCAGTTGTTCCGCTTTTCGACAGGCAGATCACAACATCATCATGATCGACAATACCAAGGTCTCCATGAGCAGCATCAGCCGGGTGAAGAAAAAGGGCTGTTGTTCCTGTGGAAGACATGGTCGCGGCAATTTTTTGACCGATAATGCCTGATTTACCCATACCGGAGATAATGATTTTTCCCTTGCATGAAGCCAAAAGCAGGACAGCATCCGAAAAACGTTCATCAAGCCTTTCAGCTATCTGTTGAATGGCGCGTGCTTCCTGTTCCAGAATTGTTTTTCCGCGTTGAGTAATAGGTCGGCTCAGGGAGGTTGTGTTCATGGTATTGTTTAGAATAGGTGCTTTTTATAAAGAAAAGAAAATCAGTTCCTCTTTTTATAACGTCTAATATCGGCTAAATTGGGTAATTAAAATTTGGTTTACTAATCATAACGTTGTTGATATGAATTATGATTCAATGAGCTGGCTTATCGTTATGGCGTTATCCCTTCTTGTGTTTTTCCTTTTTATGTTTCTCCTCACCAAGTTTGTAGGATATATGAAAAGAGAGCAGAACCTGGAAATAGAATCTTTGAAAGATACTCTGATTGATAAGGACAATCCGGTGGGTCTGAACCATGATGAACTTGAAAAACTCAAGGAGCAGCAGGCAGAAGCCCAGCGCCATCTGAGGGATGTCATATCAAGAATTCCTGTTATTCAGAAAGATGGCAGGTTTCAGATTGATGAGGAAGCTATACGGAAGCAAAAGGCTGCTGCAAATGGTTATGGAACGTCCGAATCAACAACTGAAGGTACAGTTTAAGTTTTTTTTGATTTTATTTTCTGCATGTTTTCAAAGCTCAAGCTTCTTTTCAAAGATACCGTTATCTACGGGTCGAGTACTATCCTGGCTCGCAGCCTCAATTATCTGCTTGTTCCGCTGTATGCAAACAAACTTTCTACGTTTGATAATGGAGTGCAAACCATTATTTATGCAAACATAGCTCTGGCAAATGTTTTGTTTTCGTATGGGCTCGAGACATCATACCTCAAGGTGGTATCAGATTCAGCTCATCGCGATCGAGATGAGACACAGCTATTCTCAACAGCCTTTCTGACACTTTTTGTTACTTCAACACTGTTTGCGTTAGCCATAGTGTTCTTTGCGCCGGTTATTGCTGAACTTATCGGCTTATCGCCAGCGGATTGTACCTTTGTCCGATATGCTGCTCTTATTTTATGGATTGATACTCTGCTTGTAATTCCATTTGCAGAACTTCGCCTTAAAAGAAAAGCGGTTCAATTTGCTATTGCAAGAGTCGTCGGGGTTATTGCAGTTGTTGTAAGCGCTATCGTACTTATAGTCCCTCTCAAGACCGGATTGCCCGGCGTTTTTATTGCAGAGGCATTTGGTTCACTGGTCAGTCTGTTAGTTGTAATTCCTGTTTTCCGTCAGTTCAGGATTTTTTTTTCAGCCCCGCAGCTCCGCGAAATGCTCCGAATAGGGTTGCCCTATGTACCAACAGGTATTGCCGGGCTGCTGATTCATCTGATTGACCGGAATATTTTAATCCGGATACCACTTTCACAGATCGAAAAAATTTATGGCAAAGGGTATCAGCCGTCAGATATTGTAGGTATTTATGGCAGGATTGCTGCTTTCGGGGTTGTGCTTCAGCTATTTATTCAGGTATTTCGTTTCGCATGGCAACCTTTTTTTCTGCAGCATGCCAAAGATCCTGATGCGAAACGGCTATTCCAGCATGTACTGAGTATTTCGACATTTTTCACCATGTTTCTGGCACTTGCAGCTACCTATTTTGTGCCTGATCTAGTCCGCTTTCACTATGCAGGAAGCTTTTATCTGCTGCCACCTCGCTACTGGATCGGACTTTCGATCCTGCCTTGGATTTTTGTGAGTTATATATTTGACATGATTTCAACCAACCTTTCCGCAGGGATTCTTATTACCGGCAATACCCGTTATCTGCCTGTGGTAACGTTCGCTGGCGCGGCAATAACGGCCCTTTTCTGCTGGTGGCTTGTTCCCATAAGCGGTATGGATGGAGCAGCTTATGCCATTGTTGCCGGTACGGTTGTCATGTGTCTTGTGATGGCGTGGTACTCCCTTAAAGTATTTCCCGTCCCCTATGACTGGCTGAAACTCTTTCTCTTGTTTGGAGCGGGCATGGTGCTGGGATGGTTTCAGTTTTTGGTTGAGCCGAAACTGCCTCAAGCAGGAGCTGTTATTGCTGCAAAAACAGCCCTCCTTTTCCTCTATCTTGCATTTGCGATGACACTTTTCCGCGAAGAAGCTACACTCGTTGCTGTTAAATTGGGGAATAAATTCAAAAGGAAATAATCTCCTTTGCTTTTTTGTTTGAGTGTAAATATGTCCCCTGACTGATAATGTATTAACGGTTTTGGGCATTCCCGACAGGGGGGCGATTACATTCTCCTCTCGATAAAGGAGCTCCTTCACCCCATCGTCCTCTTCCCCCATGTGAACGGTGTGTTGCCATATTTTCCAGCACTTCTTTCAATCGCTGCCGCTGTTCAGGTGTACAGAGTTTGGCCAACTGATTAAAATGAAGGACCAGTTGCCGTTCTATTGCCGCCTGATGTGAACCTATACCCTCAATGATTGATTCTGTTGTTTTTGAATCAGGATTATCTTTAAGAGACTCCTCTACCAGCTGTTTTTTAAGGAGAGCAACTGCATCCATTTCAGGACGGACTTTAAGAAAATGCTGCTGTCTCAGTTTTTGAAAACTGGCCGTCTGCGATTCACTGAGGCCAAGTTTTCCAGCAAAAAAGTGATCATGGTCGAACTGACGGACTCCATGAGTTGTTGTCTCCGCTCTATGAGTGTGTTGTTGCCAGAGAATGCTGAGGAGTGTTGCATTAAGCAAGACAAGGAGCACAAAGGCAGCTGTTAAGAGGCGTTTCGAAGTAAAAAAGGTCATAGTATCTGTATCGTATTAAAAGCGTTCAATTAATCAGTATCCGCAAGTCGCAGTGGCAGGCATTACTCAAGGAGTCTTGCTTTCGGTAGTTACTGTTTCTGCCGGGTAAGCGCTGGTCTGGTCGTAATAAGCAAACTCCTGACTGGGGTAATCATCACTCAGATTGTCGATCATTTCACTGATGCCTGACGTTTTTCCGAGGTTGTTATGCTGTACTGACAGCAGTGCATAGCCTAGATTGACCATAATCAGCAGGGCCATGAACGCAAGCCTGAAATCAAAGCGATTTCTCAAACCAGCTCGGGAATATTCCGACCTCTGCCCGAACTCACGTTCTATGCGCTGCATCAGCCGAACTCTGAAATGATGATCAACCTTAATAGGTTGGATCTCATCAAGCAGCATCATGGTCTTGGCAACCTGTTCCTCTATGTTGTTATTATGCCGTTTCATCATAAGTTCCTGTTTCATTACCTGAGACGACAGACAGGTGAAAAACATGTGTTGATAAAAAAATAATCATTGCATTGCATAGTATGCATAAAGCTTGTCGTGAAGATTTTTTTTTGCCCTGTGTACAAGAGACTCTACTGCAGAAACAGATGTCTTGAGAATATCAGCGATTTCCTGATTACTGAATCCCTCTTGTTTGCTCAGAAGAAACGCTGTCTTCTGGCTGTCGGGAAGAGTATTAAGGGCATCCTGCAGTATTACAGCCTGTTCGTTTCCAACCAAAGCTTCAGCAGGATTATCGCCATTCGAATCTGCAATTTCTGCTATGGGATCATCAATGCCTATGATTCTTTTTAATGAACTGAACCGTTTTTTTCGTTTTTGACGACGCAGGTGGTCAAGCGATTTAGTAACAGCGATTCTATATATCCAAGTTGACAGTTTTGCTTCTTCCCTGAACTGCTCAAGAGATCTGAATACTTCGATAAAGACATCCTGAGCAAGATCTTCCGCATCTTCCCTGTTAAAAACAAAGCGGTAGCAGGTATTGATGACCATTTCCTGGTGTGCGGCAACAAGAGCTCTGAACGACTCCTCTTTCGATGTCATACCTGATTTTTGCAATGCACTATTTTTAGATGGGCGGGTTATTGCTACCCCTTCCACATCGGCTATAAATTCATACAATTGACCTTATCTCCAAAGGTGCGTGTTTGAAATACTCGCTTACCTTATGGACGTCAGAACATTGGATTTCATGCGGGCCTAATCATAAAAAATATTCTGCTGAAAAACGTAATGACGATTTCCCGTCATATATCATTCTGGGAAATCGTCATTAACTTACTTTTTTTCGGTGCTTTATCAGGCGAGCTTGGCCGCAAAAGCAAGAACCTTCTCAACCTTTTCCTGTGAGTCGGCTTCACAATAGAGGCGCAGTATTGGCTCAGTACCCGATGGTCGTATGAGCATCCATCCACCTTCAAAATGATACTTGTAACCGTCAAGATTGTTGAATTTCAGGATTTTATATCCAGCGATGTTTTCAAGGTCACCTTTTGACGCACGATCAATAATAGCCTGTTTTTTTGCATCGCTTACACGCAGGTCAAGTCGGTTGTAACAGAAAAAACCATATTCATCGTAAAGTTCCTGTACAAGCTCTGAAAGCTTTTTGTCCTTGCGGGTCATCATTTCAAGGATCAGAAGCCCGATATAGACTCCATCTCGTTCAGGCAGAAATGAGGTAATCCCAATGCCGCCGGATTCTTCACCACCAATAAGAATGTTATTGGTGGTCATCAGCTTACTCACATGCTTGAACCCTACCGGCAGTTCATGCATTATAAGATTATGCTTGCGGCATATTTTGTCGATAACATCAGTCAGTGCAAATGTTTTGGCAACTTCACCGGTCTGATGTTTTTCCTCGACAAGATCTTTGAGTATAATGGCAAAGAGTTTATGAGAGTCTACAAAAGTGCCTTTTTCATCGAGCATGCCTATTCTGTCGGCATCACCGTCATTGATAATGGCTACATCGGGTTCAACTTCATTAAAAAACTCGATAAACTCTCCGATATACTGAGGTATAGGTTCAGGATTTATGCCACCGAAGCCCGGATTGATACTACAGTGATAGCAGCTGAGCATCGATTCATCGAACAAGCTGGTAATAAGGTCCTGGCCAGCGCCGAACATAGCGTTATGAGCTATTTTTATTCTTGACTCGCGAATCAGGGGAAGATTAATGCTGCTTTTCAAATAGGTTAAATAAAAACCCTTCATATCAGTCAGCTCGATCAGTTTATTATCGGCTGCAATCGGTGTTTGAGGGTCAATGTGCGTAAGGTTGTCCTCGATTTCAGCAATCACTTCCGGGTGAGCAGGGCCACCATAAGATGCCTTTACCTTGAACCCGTTATATATAGCAGGATTGTGAGATGCCGTGATTACAATTCCACCTGCAAGCTGCCTGGCTTTTGTAAAAAAAGAAACGGCAGGTGTTGAAGCAAAACTGTCTGAAAGAAATACCTTGAGGCCCTGTGACGAAAAGATTTCAGCGGTATATTCAGCAAACTCTTTTGACATGAAGCGAGTATCGTAGCCGACGCATACTCCCTTTGCTCTATTTGGATGTTTAAGAAAGTATTGGGCAGAAGCCAGTGCTGCAAGTTTAAGGTTATCAAATGTATAATCCTTTGCTATAATCGCGCGCCATCCGTCAGTACCGAATTTAACTTGCATTCTTTATTGATTTTGATATAATGGGAATTGAAACTTATTAAAACATAATCATGACAAATAAGTCACAAAATACAGTTTCCCGGTCGTTCATCCAATTATCTCACTTTTTTGATGACAAAGAAGCTTTTTGTTTTAGCTGGTGAGGTTTCAGGGGATATGCATGCAGCCGGAGTTATCGCCGAACTGTTGAAAGCCAGACACGAGGTATCCGTATTTGGTATCGGCGGTCAGAAACTTCGAGCTCTTGGTGCTGAGCTGCTTTATGATACCTCACAGATGAGCATCATGGGGTTTGTTGATGTGCTGAAACACACAGGTTTTCTTCGAAAGGTTATTCGTGATCTTAAAAAAGCCATACGAAGGGAAATGCCTTTTGCCGCTTTACTTGTTGATTATCCCGGCATGAATTTACTGATGGCTCGGTTTCTTCATGAGCTTGGTATCCCTGTAATTTATTATATATCCCCGCAGGTCTGGGCATGGAAAGAAGGTCGGGTAAAGGCTATCAGGCGTGATATTGACCGGTTTCTTGTTATTTTCGATTTTGAGGTTGAGTTTTTCCGTCGCCATGGCATCAATGCTGAATTTGTCGGTCATCCTGTCATAGAAGAGCTTGACGAAATAACTCTGCCGACAAGAGAGCAATTTTTCAGGACGCATGATATTGCTTCGGATGTTAGGCTTATTGGGCTTCTTCCGGGTAGCCGCCCACAGGAAATTGCTCATATCCTGCCGGAAATGCTTAAAGCCGCAAGGCTCCTCAGCCGAGATTACCGTACGGTGTTTCTTTTCGGTAGAGCACCGCATCTTGATGATTCCGCCTATCATCTTTTGTCACAATATAAAGAACTGTCCATCATAGGGTGTTCAGCGTATGAAGTCATGCAGTTCAGCGATCTTGCATTGGTCACTTCCGGTACTGCAACCCTTGAATCGCTTTGTTTTGGTGTGCCGATGATTGTCGTTTATAAAACAGGAATGCTGAACTATCTCATAGGCAGTATTTTAGTAAAACTGAAAAATATATCTTTAGCCAATATAGTAGCGAAAGGACTGGGAAGCAGTGAGAGGGTGGTGCCGGAACTGATCCAGCATAAGGCTAACGGATTAGAGATTTACCGGACTGCCAGAATGATTCTGGATAATGCTGAATCGCTTGAAGCGATGCGTCGTGAGTTGCTTGCTGCACGCGATAAACTTGCAAGCGCATCTCCTTCACAAAAAATAGCAGATATCCTGCAGGAATATCTTTAAACTAAGTTCAGGCCACCAATGGAAAAAGCAGTTGATTATCTTGTTCAGCATCCGGTGCTGTTTGTTATTGCGGTTATTATTTCCTTCATGATTCTGCTTTCTCTTTTCAAAAACGTCATGAAGCTGGTTCTTGCTGCAGGAGCTGTTTTTGTGCTGTATATAGCATACGTATATCTAACCGGCGGCGGTATACATGAAGCAGTTCAGCATTTTGAACAAATGGTCGCTACGGTATTTCATTTCATCACCGACATATTCAAATCCCTGTTTGGTTTCCTGAAATCACCGAAAAAGTAATTCGTTATCTGTTACTTGCGGGCTGATGAGATTGCACCCGTGGGACAGCTTTCGGTTATAACGGCACAGTCAACAGTTGAATCATCGTCAAGCTGTTCAAGCATACGGACACAAATTCCGCAATCGACACACTTTTCCCTTTCCATGTTCATATCGGCAGTTCCTGCTTTATAAAAACCTGGATGATCATGTTGTTGTGCGCTATGCAACGGAAGATACCGATTGGCAAGTTCCCTCAAGCGACAATCAGTGATTGCATTGCAACGGCATTGCATGCATCTCAGGGCTTCCTTGACGGCAAGATCTTCAGTATAGCCCAACGCAACTTCCATGAAACTCTTTGAGCGTTTCTCCAGAGGAAGCTCCGGCATAGTAACTCTTTCCGCCGGAGCTTTTCCCTCGTAAAATGCATGCGGAGCTTCGTCTTTTGCACCGTAGGACGACTTGAAAGAAGCTTTTTTAGCAGGGATACTTTCGCCTTTCAAAAAGAGGTTGATGGCATGGGCCGCTTTTTTCCCCTGCTCAACAGCACGGATGGCAATATTGGTTCCTGTTACGCAATCTCCACCGGCAAAAATCCATTGAGTTTCTGACTGAAGCGTTTCAGGATCTACTTGTAATTCTCCGCCCCTTCCAATACTTATTCCTGAAGAATTTCCAGCAGAAGGGTCAATATATTGCCCTATTGCGGAGATGATTGTGTCTGCGGTTATGGTGAACTCTGAGCCTTCTACGGGTACCGGTTTTCTCCGTCCGGTACTGTCGGGTTCTCCCAGCTGCATTTTTACTGCTGTTATTTCGAGTGCTCCATCTTTTGTTCTGATTGCTGTTGGCGCAGCCTGCTCAACAAGAGATATCCCTTCGGCAAGGGCTTCCTCAATTTCAGTTGGGTTTGCAGGCATTTCAAGTCTTGAACGTCGATACAGGATGGTGACTGTTGATGCACCAAGACGAATTGCGGTTCTTGCCGCATCTATAGCGGTATCCCCGCCTCCTGTTACTATCACCCGTTTCCCGAGATTCTGCTGTTCACCTGACGCAGCTTTACGAAGAAATTCAATACCGCTGATAACTCCGGGTTCATTTTCACCGGGAATATTCATGGTTGATGCCAATTGTGCACCAACAGCAAGAAAAAGGGCATCGTATGTTCCCTTCAGTGCTTCCAGAGTGATTTCTTTACCGAATGTTGTATTGAACCTGAACTCGGCACCCATAGCTGTCAGTGGTGCAATGTCACTGTCGATTACTGTATCCGGAAGTCTGAAACGGGGAATGCCGTAACGCATCATACCCCCGGCCTGAGCGCCGGACTCAAAAATTGTCACGGCATGTCCCTCCGAAAGAAGGAAGTAAGCAGCGCTGAGGCCTGCAGGGCCCGAGCCGATTACAGCTACCTTTTTCCCTGATTTTCGGGCAATTGCCGGGATAAACCGGTCGGATTGTTCACTGTCTCTATCTGCCGCATATCGTTTCAGAGCACAGATGGAGACAGGCGTATCAATACCATGCCGTCTGCACTCTTCTTCACAGGGAGCAGGGCAGATTCTGCCGAGAATTCCAGGAAGAGGAATCGTTTGCTTGATTATCTGAATTGCTTTCTGATTGTCATCATTTGATATTGCTGCAATGAAATCAGGTATATCGCATCCGGCAGGGCATGAAAGTTCACAAGGCCCCATGCAGTCGCCGCTGTGCTCTTCAATAATTCTCTCAAGGCTCTGGCGCCTCATAGAGTTCAGAGTTTCATTGTCGGTTTCAATCACCATTCCCTCTGATGCCTGGGTATGGCATGCAGGTACAAAACGGTTCTTACCCTTGATTTCAACAATGCACATCCAGCAGGAACCTGTCTCCTTAAGGGAATCATGAAAACACAGGGTAGGAATCTCAATGCCGGCGTTCGTCGCGGCCTCAAGAATTGACATGCCGGGAGAAGCAATAACCTGTTGCTGGTTTATCGTAAGAAAGAATGGGGTCATGGAGTTGTAGCGAAGTTATTTTCAATATACAGGGCTACTTTTTCAAGAAGCCACATCGGTGTTGAGGTTGCACCGCATACGCCGACATTGTTCACCATGTTTCCGTCAGAGGCCTTCATCCAGGTATCCTCAAGCTCATCTATATCTTCAATAAAGTAACTGTGAGGATTGGCAGCTTTACAGATATTGAAAAGTACCTGCCCATTTGAGCTTTTTTTGCCTGCCACAAAGATGACTGTGTCGTTAGCAAGAGAGAAGTCGTGCAGTTTCTGGTTTCTGCTTGATACCTGACGGCATATGGTATCCTTGTAAACATACCGGGGCATAGGAAGCACATGGGTCATGTCCGCAGTAATATCAATATCACGGATCGGCATCCATGGTGTCGGCTCGGAGGAAAGTGCATCTTTGAAATGTTTTTCAAGATTTGCCTTCAGCTCATAAAACCCTGGAATATCCATGGTCGTCTGCGAAATAAGCGCTGTTTTTTTTGTGATATCAAGCGCCATGATCTCTTCGGGGTCGCTGAGATCAGCATGTTTGATAATAACCGCGCGATTATCGCATTGCCCGTTAATGCCGATTACTTCCGGATGGGTATGTTTGCCGTATATAATAATCTGGTAGTCCAGTTTATAAAGCATTCTGGTTGTTCGCTGAAGCCTGGAGACAACAGGGCAGGTAGTATCAGTAATAGTGAGATTGTTTTCCCTGGCTATCCTGTACGTTGATGGAGGTTCCCCATGTGCTCTGATGAGCACCTGGGCATTTTTAAGCTCTCTGAAAGCTGTTTCGTCAACGGTTATAAGACCGAGTGCCTCAAGTCGTTTAACCTCGACCTCATTATGGACAACATCTCCGAAAGAGTATAATCCGCCCTCTGTCTGAAGTTTTTCTTCGGCGACATATATGGTACCCTGCACTCCGATGCAGAATCCTGACGACGTTCTGTCGAGGTTTACTTTCACGCTGTCGGCTTTAAAATCAAATGTGGAAAGTCAAAAGTAACAAGTATGGGTACAAAAGGCAAAGACGAAAAGAAGAGTAAGGTGATAAGGGTATTATACTTCTACAAGTTCAACATCAGGAAGTTCAGAGTCCATAAACAATTGATAGAGCAGACTGAACTTTTGAGGTAGATCGCTGACCAGCAGGTGCGGTGCACAGGTTTTCCCGTTGGAGGTTAGCAATGTTGACTCTGTCAGAAGTTCTTTTGTTCTAAGGGCTACAGCTTCAGCTGAATCAATGATACGAATGCCGTGACCGATGGTTTCTTCAATAACCCGACGAAGAATAGGGTAGTGTGTACAACCGAGCACCAGCGTATCAATACCCTGGTTCCTGATGTCTGAAAGATATTCCCCAGCTATGAGCCTTGTAGCGGGATGCTCAATAAAACCTTCTTCAGCGAGGGGGACAAAAAGAGGGCATGCTTTTGAAATGACCTGTATTTCCTGATTAAGTGCGTTTATAGCGCAGGCGTAAGCATTTGAACAGATGGTTGCCTGAGTGCCAATAACGCCGATGCGATTATTGTTTGTTGCTTCGACAGCCAGCTCAGCTCCAGCTTTCAGTACCCCGATAACCGGAATATTGCCACATGCTTTTTCAACCACATCAAGGGCAAGCGCAGAGACAGTGTTGCAGGCGACAATAATCATTTTCGGCTGATACCGCATGAGAATTGCAATATCGTCAAAAGCATACTTCCGTATGGTAACCTGCGACTTAGGGCCGTAAGGAACCCTGGCTGTATCGCCAAAGTAGATAAGTCGTTCAAAAGGCAATGCGGCCTGTATTGCCTTGACAACAGTAAGGCCGCCAATACCGGAATCAAAAATACCGATTGGACTTTCAGGTGTAACTTTATGATTCATTGCCGTTCTGAATAATGAATACAGTCAACGGTTAAAAACTTATAGAGCTATACGTTAAAACGGAAGACAATGACATCGCCGTCTTTGACAATGTACTCCTTGCCCTCTGATCGGAGTTTTCCTGCAACCTTGACTTTCTGCTCCGAACCCAGCTCAATAAGATCAAGGTACGACATGACTTCGGCACGGATAAACCCTTTTTCAAAATCAGAATGGATTGCCCCCGCAGCTTCCGGTGCCGCAGCTCCTTTGCGAATCGTCCAGGCATGTACTTCTTTTTCTCCAGCGGTAAAATAGGTCTGAAGGCCGAGGAGGTCATAAGCTGTTTTAATCAGGCGATCAAGGCCCGACATGGTAAGCCCTATGCTTTCAAGAAATTCCGGACGTTCTTCCTCAGGCAGTTCGGCAATATCCGCTTCAGTTTTTGCGCTGATAATCAGCATTTTTGCACCAGATGCCTCAGCTATCTCAGCAACTTTTTTTGTATAGCTGTTTCCATCCGGAAGGTCAGTTTCAGCGACATTTGCAGCAAACAGGATGGGCTTGGACGACAAGAGGAAGAACTGCCGAGCCATTACCTGCTCTTCAGGAGTTTCAATAATGTTGCGGGCAGGAATACCTGCACCAAGACCGGTGATTATTTTTTCTGCAAGATCGAGTTGCAGCAGCAGCTCTTTTTCTTTTTTAGCATTTTTTCTGAGCCGTTCCATACGGCGTTCCATGCTGTCGAGATCCGCCAGCATCAACTCAGTTTCAATAGTGATAATATCGTCAGCAGGGTCTATTCTGCCTTCAACATGGATAATATTATCATCATCAAAACATCGAACGACATGCACAATCGCATCAACTTCCCTGATATGTGAAAGGAACTGGTTTCCGAGGCCTTCACCTTTACTTGCTCCTTTTACCAGTCCGGCGATATCGACTATTTCAAGAGTTGCAGGTACAAGTGTAGGCGTCTTGACGACATCAGCAATCTGCTGCATCCTTTCATCAGGAACAAGGACAGTCCCTACATTCGGTTCTATAGTGCAGAATGGGTAATTGGCCGCTTCAGCCTGTTTTGCGGTGATGGCATTGAAAAGTGTAGACTTTCCAACATTTGGCAATCCTACAATGCCGCAGCGAAGTGACATAAATGAAAATATTGAAAGAGTGAATGACCAAAAAACAATGGTTTTAACATGTAATCAATATGTTTGGAAAAAGCAAATATTTTTTATAAAATGAAAATCTAACTAAAATGCGAAGTGAAACAGGAAATCGGGAATAAGCGTATCATTATTGCTATAGACGGGCCGGCAGCATCCGGAAAAAGTACAACAGCTCGTAAAGTCGCGCAGCGTCTGGGGTATACTTATATCGACACCGGCGCCATGTACCGTTCAGTCACCCTTAAAGTCCTGCAGCAAGGTTTGCTTGAGGTTGTCAGGCGCTCTCCCGAGAACGTTTCCGATGTGCTTAAGGATATTGCAATAAGTTTTGACGGCGACCGTGTTTTCCTGAACGGCAGTGATGTTACTGCAGAAATCAGGGATAACCAGGTCAGTCGTGCCGTAAGTTTTATCAGTTCACTCAAGCCGGTACGCGACAGGCTCAGAGAGATGCAGCAGGAACTTGGACGTCAGCGAGCTGTTGTCATGGATGGCAGGGATATTGGAACTGTTGTTTTCCCCGATGCTGAGCTCAAAATATTTCTTGTTGCCGATTCCCGTGAAAGAGCAAAAAGGCGGTATGCCGAACTGATTGCCAAGAGCCCTGATGGTGCCGGACTGCCAGATATTGATGTACTTGAAGATGAAATAAAGAAAAGGGACAGGGAAGACGCCGAGAGGGAACATGCTCCTTTAAAAAAACATGTTGATGCTCACGAAATTGATACGTCGGATTTAACCATAGATCGTCAGGTGGATGTAGTTTATAATCTTGCTTTAGGTATACAGCAGGATTGCCCTTAACCAGTTTTAGTAACGTATATATTTTTTATCAACCATAAACCGCATGCCGATATCTCTCGCGGCACGTAGGCTAATTACAAGAGAGGAAGGAAAAAATTAATGGCAGAAGCATTTACTACACAGGAAAAAAAGGTCAAAGAAAGACCAGCAAGAAAAAAACTCAAGTTTTTTGCGCACTACGAGCCCGCCGAACTTGCGTTGATGGAGCAGCTTTATTCAAGCACGCTCAATGAAATCACCGAGGATGAGATTATCAAAGGTCGCATTGTATCGATATCCAACAAGGATGTCACGATTGATGTTGGTTTCAAATCCGAAGGTATTGTGTCACTGCTTGAATTCAGAGCCGATGATGAAGTAAATGTAGGCGATGATGTTGAAGTATACCTTGAGAATATCGAAGACAAGATGGGTCAGCTTATTCTTTCGAAGAAGAAAGCTGATGTCCTGAGAATCTGGGATAAAATCTATGATTCAATTGAAAACGATACCATCATCAATGGTAAAATCATCAATCGTGTCAAGGGCGGTATGACGGTCTCTCTTTCCGGTGTGGAAGCATTCCTTCCCGGTTCGCAGATTGATGTCAAGCCGGTTCGTGATTTCGATGCTCTTGTCGGCCAGACTATGGACTTCAGAGTTGTCAAAATCAATCCTGTTACTCAAAATATTGTTGTCAGTCATAAAGTCATTCTTGAAGAGGCCTATGCAGCCCGTCGCGAAGAGATGCTTGCCAATATCAAGGTCGGCATGGTTCTTGAGGGAACGGTCAAAAATATTACCGACTTCGGTATCTTTGTAGATCTTGGCGGTCTTGACGGTCTGGTACACATCACCGATATCACCTGGGGCAGAATCAATCATCCTTCAGAGGTTGTTGAGCTCGACCAGCCGATTAAGGTTGTTGTTGTCGGCTTTGACGAGAACACCAAGAGAGTTTCTCTCGGCATGAAGCAGCTTGAGTCTCATCCTTGGGAAAATATTGAGCTTAAATATCCTGTTGGATCCAAAGCACAGGGTCGTGTTGTTTCCATTACTGATTACGGCGCATTTGTGGAAATTGAAAAAGGCATCGAAGGCCTTGTTCACATTTCAGAAATGAGCTGGACACAGCATATCAAGCATCCGGGTCAGTTTGTAACTCTCGGTCAGGAAGTTGAATGCGTGATCCTGAATATTGATAAGGATCATACAAAGCTTTCTCTTTCCATGAAGCGGGTCAACGAAGATCCATGGATTGCACTGTCCGAAAAATATATTGAAAACTCTCTGCATAAAGGCACTGTCAGCAATATCACCGATTTTGGTGTATTTGTTGAGCTCGAGCCTGGTGTAGATGGTCTTGTTCATATTTCTGACCTCTCATGGACGAAGAAAATCCGCCATCCAAGCGAACTGGTCAAAAAGAATCAGGAACTTGAAGTCAAGGTTCTGAAATTTGACGTTCATGCCCGTCGTATTGCTCTTGGTCACAAACAGATCAATCAGGATCCATGGGATGAGTTTGAACAGAAATACGCTGTCGGAGCAGAAACTCCAGGACAGATTTCGCAGATCATCGAAAAAGGCGTTATTGTAATTCTTCCTGGTGATGTAGACGGTTTTGTGCCGGTATCACACCTTCTTCAGGGCGGCGTCAAGGACATCCATTCATCGTTTAAAATCGGTGATGAACTTCCTCTTCGCGTCATTGAATTCGACAAGGAGAACAAACGCATCATTCTTTCAGCTCTTGAATATTTCAAGGATAAGAGCAAAGAAGAAATTGAAGCATACCTGCAGGCTCATCCAAATGAGAAAAAGGAAATCGAGGCAGCAACCGCTGAACTTGAACCTCCGATCAAGTCAGGTGAAAAAAAAGTCAGCGAACCGAAACTGGCAGATTAATTGACAGTTCGCTCGGTTGACACGCTATAAAAAAAGCCTTCTCTATAAACGGGAAGGCTTTTTTTATGACCGTTTTTTTTGTTCGAGTACACTTTATAGAAGCAGGGGGATCAGTAGCCGTAACTTTTCAACAGATTGTTTTTCTTTCGCCAATCCGGACGAACTTTTATGAAGAGTTCAAGAAAAACCGGACGGCCAAGCATCTCTTCAATATCTTTTCTGGCAGTCTGGCCAAGTTTTTTTAAAGCGGCACCCTTCTGTCCGATAAGGATCTGTTTCTGAGTATCACGTTCAACGATGACCGAGCAACGGATAAGATCTTTTCTTGTTGGATCAGCGTCATACTGTTCCTTGAATTCATCAATGACAACTTCCGTTGAATAAGGAACTTCGCGCCCATAAAGGAGAAATATTTTTTCGCGGATAATTTCACTGACAAAAAACCGTTCCGGGGCAGTACTGAGTGTATCTTCAGGATAAAGCGGTTCATGAAGGGGCAGAAAAGGCCGGATAGCCTCAATAAGCACCGGGAGGTTATTGCCTTTTAATGCCGAGACGGAAATGACTGCAGCAGGCGCCCATGTACTTCTGACTAACTCTTCAGCTTCATGCTGTCGGTCGGTGTTGACAAGATCACATTTATTGAGAACCGCAATTATCGGTTTTCCAGCAGGTTTCAGCCATTCGTTAAAGAGTTCTTCAGCAAACTCTCGGTCAAAAAGATCTTTTTTCCCTGAATAAGGGAGCAGAGCAATAACGACATCAGCATCTTTCAGAGTACTTCTAATGATGCCAAGCATTGATTCATGAAGCTGTTGCTGGGGTTTCATGATACCTGGGGTATCGAGAAAAATAATCTGACACTTGTCGTTGTGATATATTCCGGTGATTTTTTTTCTTGTTGTTTGCGGCTTAGGGGTTACAATGGAAAGTTTATAGTCGAGAAGCTCGTTGAGCAACGTTGACTTTCCGGCATTTGGAGGACCAATAATAATTGCGAAACCGCAAGAAAAAAGGGAAGGATTCATATAACGTTTTATGAAAGGTTCAATCTGTTGACATCATCACCCTGCAAGATAGGGTTCTCTCTGAAAAATGAAGATGTTTATTGTGAGTTATATTTTTTGTGGTTTCCCGATTTAAGGGAGAAGCTTTTTTTCAGTGTCTGACAATGCAGTAAAACAAGAGATATGAGTGATCATATAAAAAAGAGAGTTGCTGCAGTAACTCTTGGATGCAAATTGAATTATGCTGAAACATCATCCATAATTGATAATCTGTGTCAACAAGGCTGGCAGTTATCACCAATAGAGGAAGGTGCTGATCTTATTATTATTCATACCTGTGCAGTAACAAAACAGGCGGAAAAAAAGTGCCGTCAGAAAATAAGGGGGATTATAAGAAAAAATCCTGCGAGCCGGATTGCTGTTATCGGCTGCTATGCCCAGTTGAATCAGGGTGATCTTTCTTCTATAAGCGGCATTCACGCTATTCTCGGCAGTAACGATAAATTTGATATAACAGCTTACAATGATGTCGTCAACGGAACAACATCTATTCCTCTTGTCAAGGTTGCACCAGCTTCTACGTTTGATGACGTTCATCCAGGGTATTGGAATTGCTATATTTTCATAGACAGTGTAAGAAGCCATATCTTCCATCAAAAGGAGATATGAGTAATGATAGACAAAGAGAAAGGGAA
>Ga0194037_1000398_pt1 | contig 34061 bp, 27 predicted proteins | sample JunL306m_MetaG_FD_148653 | JGI IMG/M metagenome (GOLD analysis project Ga0194037, IMG submission 148653) | Anoxic zone freshwater microbial communities from boreal shield lake in IISD Experimental Lakes Area, Ontario, Canada - Jun2016-L304-6m | ecosystem: Environmental > Aquatic > Freshwater >... | reverse complement strand
GATTCAAGCTGCGATCACTCCTCCTGCATCTATCGCTGACTTCGATGTAATCATTTCTCGAGATCCTCGATGGGCGGCCACCAGTAAAGCGAAAACTGCTGCAATTGGGAAGCCTTCCTACTGATCCAGATTTGCAATTTCCCCTCTAAATATGGGGTTTTAAGGGTCTTAAAGTGCTGGTAAAGTTCGGCGTTCGGCAATAATTGCGCCCGTAGCTCAACGGATAGAGCATCTGACTACGGATCAGAAGGTTAGGGGTTCGAATCCCTTCGGGCGCACTGATTGACCTCTCTAGCCTTTCACTAGAGGGGTCTTTCTTCATTTTTGAGAAAAGATGCAGAGCAGGTTCGAATCTCCCCAATCACTCGGCTCGAGATTGGCTACTCCGCACGCTCCGTCGCCGACTTTCAATAGAGGAATGAATAGACAAGCATTACGCTGAGCATGGGTTCTCTTCAGAAATCAATGGCGGAGGTTGAACGTGCAAGAGTTCACTGATTTCTTAGCCAAACAACCGCCGTTCAACGCTCTTTCCACGCAAGATCTTGAACGTATTTCTTCAAAGATTGATGTTGAATATTTCTCGCGTGATGCTGTGATTGTCTCTGCGGGGTCAGAGCCACTGGAACATCTATATATTGTCCGCACAGGCGCTGTTGAAGTCCTCGATAAAGGAAACGTTGTCGATCAACTTGGCGCAGGAGATGCTTTTGGTCACATCTCCGTACTAACAGGGCTGCCGCCTCAATACTCAGTTCGCGCATCTGAAGATACGTTGTGTTATCGCCTTCCCGACCCAAGAGAGTTAGTTGAAGATCCAGCAGCGCTCAAATTTAGCCACTTTGGAACGTTGATCACTCGTCACCGCTTGACAGCAAGTGCGTTGATGTCGGATGCACAATCCAATGTCACGCGTTATATGCGCAACATTTTGTGGGTTAAGGCTGAGGATTCAATTCGCGATACAGCCAAGCAAATGACCCTGACTGAGCAATCCTTTGCACTTATTGAATCCAGAGATGGAGTGGGCTTAGTAACGGATCGCGATTTTCGAAGCAAGGTTGGGCGCGGAGAGATTTCCATTGACTCTCCCGTCGGAGCCATGATGAGCTCTCCTTTGATCACTGTCTCCAAAAACGCCACATTGGCGTCGGCATTTTTGCAGATGGTCGAACGCGGAGTTCACCATTTAGTTGTAGTCGACGAATTCGATAAACCCTTAGGCGTTGTTCGGGCCATGGATTTATCTTCAGTACAACTTCGAAACCCGCTGCTCATAAGGGCAGCGATTGAGTCTGCCCAAAGTATTGAGGAATTGTCGTCGGCTTCTCTTTTACTCAAACCTTCACTCGTTGAACTTCATGACAATGGAATCCCCTCACTGCATGTCGCAGGACTCATGTCCGCCATCGTAGGAGCCATATTAACTCGCGTCTTAACACTTTCAAGTTCGGTAGATAAACCTGTTCCACACTCATGGTTGCTCTTAGGATCCATTGCAAGAGGCGAACCGTTACCCGCATCTGATGTAGATACGGCAATTGTTTGGGCAGATCAACTAGGTGACGGCGATCCATCAGAGGAGATCAGGAATAATGCAAAACATATTCTTGATCTGATGGAAAAATGTGGACTTGAGCGTTGCTCTAACGGCGCCAATGCAGACAACGGCCTATTTAGTCGATCGAGGGCGGCGTGGATTGAAGTATCAAGCGGATGGTTAACCGATCCCACTCGTGTTGGCGCCCTCCTGTTGTCATCAATTGCCGCCGATAACCAACCACTGACTCAACCGGTTTTAGGCCGCGCAATCATGGAAAATATTCGTGAAACAACAAGAAGCCGTGAGTATTTAGCGGATGCACTGCGATTTGCTGTAGCAAAAAAACCTCCTATTGGTTTTGTAAAGGATTTTGTGGTGGATCAATCTGGTGAAAATCGCGGTGGTTTAAACCTCAAAGAAGGCGGGCTTGCACCGATTGCGTCTCTGGCTAGATGGCTTTCCATTGCATTAGGTGATGTGCGAGGCGGAACTATTGAACGCATTGCTCGGGCGAGTGAAGCTGGGATGTTACAAGGGGAAGAGCGAGAGGTTCTATCGTCAGCTTTCACCGATATCCACCAACTAGTTTTCGATGAAGAAATCGCCGCAATCCGCGCGGGCCGCCCAGCAACAACGTGGATTTCACCAGAATCTTTGGACTCATTAACCCGAAGGCATTTGCGCGAAATCTTTCGTGCTATCTCAAGCATCCAGGCAACTATGGAAAGTGATTGGTCGGCACGTTTGCCATGAAATTGTTAAAAGCCGATCAAAACAAGCATTGGCGTTCGTATGAATATTGCTCGATAGATATCGAAACCACTGGTCTTAATTTTCAAAAAGATGAAGTAATTTCCATAGGAGCCGTCAGCATCATTGATGGTCGGTTCCCTAGCGTAGGTAATTTTTATGAAGAAATTTCGCCAGTGATCAAGCCATCAGTTTCATCTATTCAAGTACATGGTTTACGAGGAGTCGATTTAGAAAGTGCACTTCCTGTGGATCAAGTGATTCCAGCATTCATTTCCAAAATATCCACGAATTATCTGATCACACATGCTGGTTGGGTAGAGCGAGCCTTTCTCACTGCGCCACTTCGCGGCCAAGGATACAAATTTCCGAAACATATTATCGATACAGCAGCCTTGGCGCGCTTTTGTGGGTATGCCGATGAGACAAGTGGCCATGAACCATCTTTAGAGTTTTTGGCTCGCAAACTTAATTTGCCCGTTTACGCACCCCACCATGCATTGGGAGATGCGATGACTACTGCTGTCGTCTTTTTAGCCCTTGCTGGAGAGATCGAAAGAACCGGCGAATTACTTACCGTGAAGCGCCTGTTAGAACTATCTCAGTAATTATCCGCGCTCTTCGGGAAGTGCATTGCCACCATCAATAACAATGCATTGACCAGTGATGTATGAAGCACCTGGACTTGCAAGCCAAACAATTGCGGAGGCAACTTCATCTGAGGTTCCCCGGCGCTTCATAGGCACTGCTGCGCCTTGGCGAATTTCATGTTCTGACTCGGTTGAGCTAGCAATCCACCCCGGAGCAACCGCGTTAACCGTTATGGGCAAGTGTGCGTAATCCAACGCAACTGCGCGTGTGAAACCGATGAGTGCGGTTTTTGCGGTTGCGTAGGCAACGGTTTCACGCATCACCAACACGGGGCCGGTGGCGCTGGCGACGTTTATCACGCGCCCTGCAGAACTGGCCTTAATGAGAGGCATCGCAGCTTTTGTGACCAACATAGTTGTATCAATATTTCGAGCAATAGCCTTATGCCAACTGGCCAATGAGTAATCTTCAAGAGGGCCTTCATTGGATTCTGATGGATCAGAAACGCTTGTCATACCTGCGTTATTGACCAATACATCCAAAGTTGAAAATTTCCCGATGAATGCGGAGAGCAATCCATCGGCTTGGGATTCAACGGTGAGGTCAGCAATATAGCCAAATGCATCGACACCTAGCGCTTCTAACTCTTTTACGCGATCCCAGATGCGATCGGTCGTTGAGGTGATGCCGACTCGATATCCCAGCGCACCGAGCGCTTTAGCGCTAGCAAAACCAATTCCCGCAGGGTTTCCGGCACCGGTGACAAGTGCAGTTCTTAATTCGTGCGTCTTTGATGTCATTGCGCCAGCCTACCTATTTAAGTGAAATCAAGACACTTTCACATTAATAGTGTGCCAACCTTCGGCACCGTTAGGCACAGTTGGGGTTATGTTGCTTGTTTGGATTTCTCCGGATGAATCAATTGCTCTGACAGTTATTGATGAAGATCCCTTAATGGCGTTCCAATCCACCCACCATTGACGCCATGTTGTTGCGGCCAATTCTGGTCCAAGAGTTGCGCTCACCCACGGATCGTTATTGATTCGTACTTCAACGCGCGCAATACTTTTCAAAGAAGACCATGCCACGCCAGCAATCACATTCTTTCCCGCAGTGACAGGTTTGGAGGTAAAAAATCCTGAAGCTTGTGGCGTGTCAATTCTCGATTGTAATTTAACGGGACCTTTTGCCGACCATCCGCGTGGAATCCAAAACCCCTGCTCCTGGTCAAAACGTGTGATGTCTATGCGATTAACCCATTTAGTCGCCGATACATATCCATATAGCCCAGGAACAATAACTCTTGCGGGATAGCCATTTTCTAAAGGAAGGGGATCACCATTCATACCGAATGCGATCATTGCGCCGTGGCCATCCAGCGCCGCAATAGGAAATCCCGCGGAGAATCCATCGTCAGAGAAACTCATTACTTGATCTGCGTTCTTTGAGGGCCCTGCTTCGCGAATCAAATCATCCAAACTAATACCAGTCCACCGTGCATTTCCTGCTAACTTTCCACCCACTTCATTGGAGACACATGAGATGGTGGCATCAAGTTCGTAAATCGGTCTACTTGTCAGCTCTTTATAGGTGAACTCGGATGGATGATCCACCATGCCACCAATTTTCAATTTCCATGTATCTAGTGAAATATTCGGAATTCCATTTCCAATGTCTATACGGAAGAACTCTTTATTGGGTGTAAAAAGCGGCGTCAACCCAGGAGTTTTTAGTGCGGGATCAATAGGAGGAGTAGGTAAAAATTTTAGTGCCTTGGGCAGAGAAGAGTTTAACTTCTTGATGGGTGTGCCAACTGGTGAGTTCAAAATATTCTTTGCCGTTAAGCCAATTGCGCCAACGAGCGTTGCAACACCCGCGATCTTGAAAATATCGCGACGATTTACTTGAATCACCATTGTGGGCTCTCCTCCCTGGCGTTTCTTAACTATAGCCTTGGGGCGCACTTATCGCCTTGGGAAAAATCCTTTCCGGATAGTTCATAAGTAATTCAGGGGGTCATTCCTACACTAATACTGCGGCGCTCTCGTGCTTCAACCTTTTCTGATTCAGAGAATATTTTCAGTAGGTAGGGATTTTGCCATGCAACAGAGGCGCCTAATCTCAGTTTTCCGTCAGCAGTAGGCGTGACATTTCTAATTTCAGCAATTCCTAGGAATCGATCATCTACCGATACTGGAATACGACTTCCTACTGTTCTATCCCCCCAGCTTTTTGCGTCAACAATGAACGAAGCACCCGACGTGCTCACATCAACGCATTCACCGCGGTTATTGTCAATATTGGCGGGGAGAAGAACAACACGTCGTTTTTCATGACGCAACCAAAAATGTTGTCGGGCCACATACTGTTCTACAACGTAACATTGCATGATTACTGCAGTTTTAGCTTCGGCTGTATCCCAAGTAATGCGCCCACCTATACGAATACTTTCATCAGTTCCATCGACACGTTTCTTTGAACGAAGTCGAAAATCACCTTTGGCCCAAATGATATTTCCTGACAGATCATGGCAAGCAATCTCAACGCGTGTGTGTAAAGACTTTTCCATGGCTAATTCCGTCGTAATTATGCCAGCGCCATTTTGATGTAAGTCAACGCATTTACTCAAGACCCCATTCACATAAGCTTCAAGACTTACGGGAAATCTCCATAAAGTCCTTTCTTGGCTGCGGTGATACATCGACCATGCTGCCCTGGTAATAATGGTGACTTCCATCAATCCAAAAAAGGAGATTATTAGAACGGTCGAAATGGAATGGCGTCCCAGATAGTGCCATGTGAGAAAGTGGTAGGAGATATAACTAATCCATATATTGATGACTGCTAGGAAAGAGACAGAGCCGATCGCGATTGCGAATCGCATTTGTCGGACAGAAGCCCATCCTCCTAGGTCCACTTCGTTCTTGGGTGTCACTAAAAAAGGGACCTTAGCCTTAGTCCATAAGACCGAAGTCGCTCTGAAATAGGCCTCAAAAGATAGAAAAAGGTTGCGCACACCTTCAACGGGCGAGGTCGTTCCGCGTTCCAGGGCTGTTACTGCCACGATATTTGTGACTGAAGCAATTCCCCAGAAGACGATAAACCAACCTCCGACATATCCAACGGGGAGAACTCCAAAGAAAACAACTGCAACCAAGTTTGCTGAGTAAATGAGTTTTTGAAATGGCGATAGGTAATAAAGCAGTCCCCCGGTGTTCGAGATTCTCTCGAGCACTCCAAGTTCCTTGCGCCACGGAAGGCGCATACTGGGACGAAATAATTGGAGATTTCCCTGGGCCCAACGAAAGCGCTGGATTACATATGACGTTAAATTATCGGGCGCCAGCCCTTGGATGAGATGTTCGTTGTGGTAGATCCCCAAATAACCTTTGAGGCGCAAATGTAGAGAGGTTTCATAATCCTCCGTCACCGTGACTGTGGCTAGGCCGCCGATTTCCATCAGCGCACTCCTGCGAAGAAGAGCAGCCGAACCGCACCAAAACACCGATTTCAGGCGATTTCTTCCCGGCAGTAGCACATCGAAGAAGAGTGATTGCTCATTTCTTCCCTCTTCTTCATGCATGATGGAATTGTGATTTCGAAAAGAGTGAGCAGTTTGAACAAGGGCGACTTTGGGATTTACAAAATACCCACTCGTTGCTTCAAGAAAATCGGGGGCGGCAACATGGTCCGCATCGAGGACAAGTAGCAGTTCTCCTTTTAGATTCGGAAGCGCGGCATTTATGTTTCCTGCCTTAGCGTGTTCATTACCGACGCGCGTTAAATATTTAATCCCGTATCTCTCGGCAAGGGCTTTCATCTCTTTACGATTACCATCATCGAGCAACCAGACCGTTATCGTGCCTCGAATTTGTGTGGCACCGATAATCGTTGGCTCCAAAATATCTGTGTCTTCGTTGTATGTAGGAATAATTACATCGCAGGTTGTGTCATAAATTGGTAAACGTGGAGATGCAGGCAACCTCCATGAATCTAAAACAAAAATGAGAAAACTTGCATATCCATAGACTTCTGCAATAAAGAGGGGTGCAAATGCCCACAATGGGACGTTATGTGAAGTAACAAGAACTCGCCAGATCAGATAACTTCCGCCACAAATAATTCCTATTACAGCAAGTATTTGTGCCCAACCTTCACGTTTTTGAAACCACGCCCCCAATGAGACCCGTGATGGTGAAAGTGATGCAGGTATTGGTGCGTATGGAGCCCTACCTGAACCAGAGAGAGACATGCTTTAAGTGTAAGAAGTTATTGAAGGAATAAGAACACAAAGCCTGTGTCGTTATAGACAACAAAGGGGATTTTATGCGCGAACGCAGGAAATCCCCCTTGTTGTCACCCATAAAGAGCTTAACTACGAAGTGCTTGTGCCAACTCTCTGAAATCCTCCACCAAAAGGTCGATCTCAGTTTGCCCGTGAGCCAAACTGATTAACCACTGCTCATCAAGTCCCGGAGGCGTAATGATTCCGCGGTTGAGCGACCATAACCATGACAGCTCGGCAACTTTAAAATCTGTCGCTTTGTAATCACGATAATTGCGCACTGGCGTTGTCGACCAAGTAATACAACCCTTCACACCAAAACCAACGGTGTGCGCAGGGAGTTCGAATTCTTCAATAATGTCGCTAATGCGATTGAGTGCCTGAAGGTTGAATTCCTCAGCGCTAGCAAGTGCTTCATCGGTACAGATTGTGTCCACTGCACGAACACCCGCCATTGCAAGTGGGTTACCGTTGAAGGTACCAAAGTGCGCGAGGCGTCCGTCAGTTACTGCGTCCATGTATTCCTTCTTGCCACCGAAAGCAGCAAGGGGAACTCCGCCGCCAATAGATTTAGCAAGGCAGATCAAATCTGGGCGAACACCAAGACGCTGTGCCGCTCCTTGAGGTCCCGCTGTGAGACCAGTCTTTACCTCATCAAAGATAAGAACGACTTTATATTGATCGCATAATGCGCGGATACCTTCTAGGTATCCAGCATCTGGCAGAACAATGCCAAGGTTTTCAAGTACGGGTTCAAGAATGAAGCAAGCAATTGTTGAAGCGTGATCCTTGAAGATCTTTTCGACGGCAGGCAAGTTGTTATAAGGAACGACAAAAACATCTCCCGAAACCGAACCGCTTTGATAAACAGGTGTTGGCTCTTCAGCGGGACCCGCCTTATCGAGAGAGGGTTTGGCGGATGTCATTAGAGGGTCATAGCTACCGTGATAGCCGCCCTCAATTTTGAGAACGTCATTCTTGCCAGAAACAGCACGCGCTAAACGAACGGCGTACATTGTTGCTTCAGTACCAGAGTTCGTAAAACGAACTTGATCCAGCGCAAATCGTCGACATACGCGTTGCGCAGCATCACGTGATATTGGCGAAGGAGTTACGAAAAGCATTCCTACGCCAAGTGCACCTTTCACTTCTTCGACAACTGCTGGGTTGAGGTGGCCAACTAACATCGCACCAAATCCCATGGAAAGATCAAGGAGGCGACGCCCATCCACATCTGTCATCCATGCACCTTGTGCCGAGACGATTGAAATTGGATATGGGTCCCAATGTTGGAAACTAGAGGGAACACCAAGAGGGAGTGATTCGTTAGCTAATGCGTTTTCAGCAGCAGAGGCGGTGGTTCCTTCTTTGAAGCGAGCCCACTCTTGAACTAAGAGAGCGTTGACCCTGTCCTCTGAAATTGGTTTTGAATGTGTAGGAATTGAACGAAAAGTATGAGCGTGGTTGACAGTGGTTAGCATTTTTTGTACGTCCTACGTTCCGGATCTGCCAGAAAGTAAGAAATACGCTCCTTACCGAGCCTATTTGTAGTCGTATTCTACCTGACTATAAATTAACAGCAAGTACTGAAAATTGGGAAAAAGCAGTATTACTGGCCAGTTTTTGACATATTGGGGTTAGCATTTCACGCATGAAACGTTTCGGCATCGGGGTTTTATCAATCTTTGCATGGCTTTCTCTGTTTATCGCGATTCTTTCGACGACAGTCCTTTTTACGATGAGCGGGATAAATAACGTAGGAACTATTGCTACAAATTCACTGAAAGATTTCTCATCTAGTCCCAGCACAATTAACGCATTCATTGATCAACTTAAATTGAATGCTGATCCGAAGATGATTAAGTCACTTGATCAGAACCGCGCAGCTCTTAACGCCACAATTGCATCAGTTTCCGGCTCAGCAGAATTTCAAGCTGCCCTCAAAAAAGAGTTGGATGTTGTCACCGCAGGTATTTCCTCTGGAGCCTCAAGCGTGTCAGTAAATTTCAAAGACCTAGCTAATTTAGTAGCCTCGCAAGTAAATAAGGCAGCAAAAACTCAAATTGTCACCGAAGCCGACCTTGCTTCAATGAAGAGGCAGACGATTGATATTCATAAACAATCAGACATAGTCAATAAAATAAAGCACTACGCCCACCTAGGTAGTTACATGTGGGGACTGTGGTTACTTCTTCTTCTCGCTTGCTGGGCACTGAAAGCCAAGAGTGTGGTATCTAAGAGTGGCAAGCAACTGCTTTCGGTTGGCTTATTGAGCATCATCATTAGATTTGTTGTTCCATTTGTTATTTCACAACGAATCGCTAGCAGTACATTTTCCCAATTTGCCTATTCACAGATTGGAAGCGTTGCAGGAGTGCTCTTGAAGCCAATACTTACGACAGGAATTACCTTTAGCGTTCTGGGTATAACGCTAATTCTCATTGCAAAGTTTGCCGGTAAAGGCAAGAAACAAGAAGTAGCAGTTAGTTAATTACTTGATGGAGTAACTTCCCGTACTAGTCACACTTCCTGCTGGGGTTGTCACAGTAAATTTCGCAGTTGTTGAAGTGGCCAAAGTCGTTGGAAGAGAGAACGTCACGGCAATTGTGGTGGCGGTAATCGTCTTTATGGTGACATTGCTGACTCCCGTTAACGCCACTGCCGTAGCTCCCAGGAAGTTAGTGCCGGTGATGGTTACCGTGTTAACAATCGTTGCACTTCTGGTTCCAGAGGTTGGCGTGAAGCTCGCGATTGTTGGAGCAATCGAAATTGGAGCGCCTGCAGATACACCAGCAGGAGTCGTAATCGTGATAGATCCTGAAGTTGCGCCCGTTGGAACCTTCACAGTCAACGAAGTTAGCGTCGCAGTTGAAGCCGGGGCTGCGCTGACAGTGGTTGTGCCCACGAAGTTCACGGCAGTTGCACCAAGTAAATTCGTTCCAGTGATGGTGATTGTTGCTCCGACCGCGGCGCTTGAAGGTGCGGATATTGCTCCGGCCGGGAAGTAGTAGGTGGCGCTACTTGCTGCGCTTGTTCCACCGGGAGTAGTTACAGTGATTTTCCCACTTGTTCCACCGGCGGGAGCTGTAGCGGTTAGCGAGGTTGCAGAGGTAACGCTTGTGATCGCTCCAGCTATCCCATTAAATAAAATTGCCGAAGCGTTCAAAAGGTTAGTCCCAGTGATGGTGATGGGAGATCCAAAAATTGGAGTGAAACCAGTAACTGTTGGAGCTGGAGGAATCACCGTGAAACTTGCCGCAGATGTCACTGATCCTGCAGGGGTGGTAATTGTCAGCGGGCCGGTTGTGGCACCGGTAGGCACTTTTATTGTCAGCGATACTCCTGTGGTTGCCACGGTAGGAACCGCGTTAGTGCCATTGAATGAAACGCTCGTAGCGCCCAATAAGTTCGTACCCGTAATAGTTACCGTTGCCCCGACCAGACCTGAGGTGGGTGAGATGGGTGTGTTCGCTGCGAAGGCTGCCGGGAAGTAGTAGGTGGCGCTACTTGCTGCGCTTGTTCCACCGGGCGTCGTAATCGTGATCTTGCCGGAAGTTCCGGATGCGGGTGGCGTTACCGTTACAGAAGTTGCAGAAACAACAGTGACGTTTGTGCCCACTGTTCCATTGAATGAAACGCTCGTTGCGCCTAGCAAGTTTGTTCCGGTGATCGTAATAGATGGTCCAAATGCAGGAGTGAAGCTGGAAATAGTGGGAGCCGAAACAGGTACCGTGAATGAGCTTGATGAATTAACGGTGCTGTTTCGATTCGTCACAGATACCAGTCCTGAAGTGGCACCCACGGGAACCGCGACAGTGATTGAAGTATCACCGTTAATTGAAAAGGATGGAGCCATAATTCCATTAAAACTAACATTTGTAGCTGTTGTAAAGCTTGTGCCCGTCAAAGTAATACTTGTTCCGACTTTTCCAGAAGTTGGCGAAAAACTCTTTAGCGTAGGGGCAACCGCGGCAGGAGGCGCGCTCATCAAGCAAGTATTGGTGTTGGCAGCGAGATTTTGCTGAATAAGGTAGGGACGAGTGCCGACGGTAGTGTTTTGCTGCGCGGTACCCAGCGTTGTAGTAGTACCGAATGTCCACGCACATTTATCGCCGTTTTCATATCCTTTGCTGTCAAACCATGTGTTTCCTAGTGGGTCAGAGACGGTTTCAACTAGTTCGTGTCCGATTACAGAGGCCATTGCGTCGGCGCTCACATTTCCATTGGGTGATGCAACCGTTTGGCCAGCACATGAAGCAATATGCGTGCCGGCATCACCGATAAATGCAAATTTAACGGTAGTCGCAGCGTTCACCAAACTGTCGTGGTATCCGCAGAAATTGGAAAGGCTTGAATTCACGAAACCATTAACAACGACATTCGCGCTGGTGAGGACAAAATAGATTCCGTTGGGATCTGCGGCACCGAGAGCATTTGAGTTCAGTGCATTGGAGACTACATCGTTGATTTTCTTAAGGCCCGGTGTTGTTGTGGAATATCCATCGAGGGTCAACCCCTGTGATCCTGAATCAACGAAGCATCCACTCCATTGGGCTGTTGGTGGAACATAAGTTGGCACGCCATTAATGGTTTGGTAGTACGTGGTATTGATTGCATTCCAGGTACTTGGCCCAACATTTTGAAGGAAGTAGTTAATAATTCCTGGGGTAGATGCAGTTGAAGTTTCAGTACAAGAACTTGCCGCCCACGAGCCGTACCAAATGACGTAAATTTTGGGATTTGTAATCACACTGCCACTTGCGTGATAGAAGATATTTCCACCTCCTGCCGCGAGCGCTCCTGCGGCACCAGCGAAACGCTCTCGCGTCGGAAATTCAATACCGTGGTGAGCGCCTTGAGAAAACGGGCTTCCGCCAGTTACCCCACCGAATGTCCACGGGGCATCTTCTTGTTGCTGGGTATTGCCGTTTCCGTTTTGCCCATTAGAAGAAGAATCTGCAGCGTGAGAACTCGCCATAGGCACGAGCAATAAAGAGGTAAGTAGGGCGAAGGTTAGGGAGGCAGACTTAAATCTCTTCACGAGTTCTCTCCAGAAGTCAGTTATTCATGGGGCTGAACTTCGAGTTTATTGGAGAAACACGAGGGTTACCACCCCAGAGATCACCCCAACGGGGGTGCTAGACCCCTGAATTAGCTATGTTTTTCCTGCATGAGCGTGGTCAGGGCCCAAAGAATGGCGATGATGTCAATGAATTCTTGCGCAATCGCTCCCGTGCTTGCACTGAGAAAACCGAAACCTCCGCCGAACATTGCGATTAAGGAGAGCAACATCCCGATGCCCGCTGCCTCTAAAGCTTTCTTGCGCGCATTCTTGGCGATGGAGATTGCGTGGGTCAGTCGGTCTATGGAATCTTCGACGATCACAACATCGGCTGCCTCGCTTGCGGCGGTCGCGCCGCGGGCGCCCATGGCAACACCAACATGAGCGGCGGCAAGAGCGGGAGCATCGTTAATGCCATCGCCCACTACGACAACGATTCCGTTAGATTTTTCCATTTCACTTCGAACTAAATCCATTTTTCCTTGCGCGGTGACGGATGCATGGATATTTGTTATGCCCACTGCATCGGCAACTTCGCGAGCGGTTTCCATGCGGTCGCCGGTGACAAGCAAGACATCTTTCACTCCCGCTTGGCGAAGGGCGCTCACCATTTCTCGTGACTCTGCACGCAGAGGATCACTAAGGCCGATGACGCCACTGAGGATCCCATCAATCGTTACAGCAACAAGAAGTGGATGCGTGATGGTGAACCACGTTGGGCACTCGCTTTCGATTTGTCCAACAGTAATAGTGTGATGACTAATCGTTCCCGTGATTGCGTGTCCGTGATCTTCGTGAATATCGGTTGCAGAATCTAATTCCATACCTTTATTTCGTGCCGCTGTAACGAGAGCCTTTGCGACGATGTGCGGGCTGTATTGATCAAGGGAGGCCGCTAACTGGAGTACCTCATCCTCGTGAATTCCCTCGCGTGTTTGAATGGCAGATATTGCAGGGCCACCATGCGTCAGAGTGCCGGTCTTATCCAGCAATACGATTTCGGTGCGAGCGAGTAATTCAAGTACTGCCCCACCTTTTATGACCGCACCATGTTTGGCTGCTTGAGACATGCCTGCAACTACAGCAATAGGTACAGCAAGAATTAGCGGACATGGTGTTGCGGCGACAAGAACTGCAACAGCTCTAGAGATCTCGCCTGTGATCAACCACGCACCTCCAGCAATAATGAGTGCAATGGGAACAAAACGCAGGGCCCACTGATTTGCAAGACGGACACCAGGGGCAGAACGCGCCTGCGCTGATTGCACTAATCGGATAATTCCTGCGTAAGTACTTTCTTGCGAGGTGTTTGAAGCGACAAACATAAATTGAGTTCCAGCATTGAGAACCCCACTCAGAACTTGCTCGTCTACATTGCGATTCTGCGGCAGCGGTTCACCAGTGAGCGCAGATTCATCGAGAACTGCGGAGGTAACTAATACGCCATCTGCAGGGACCACTTCGCCGGACCGAACAAGTAATTCATCGCCAATCTTGATATTTTCAGCATCAATTTCAGTGAGTGAACCATCAGGATTAACGATGTGTGCGCGTCTTGGAAGCCGTTGAAGTAATGATTTCAGTTGGCGTTCTGCTTGACCTTCGGCCCAGCGCTCGAGCACGCGCCCCGTTGCAAGCATGAGTGAAATAACCGATGAGGCAAACATTTCAGAGGTGAGTAACGTTCCCAGTAGTGCCAAGACGGCAAGAATGTCCGAACCCATCTGCTGTGTCTGCAATTCATCGATGATCCATTTCATCGCGGGGATAAGCCCAGCGATTCCTCCAAGGGCCCAAACAATCTGCGCTAAAGAATGATGATGGCTGAGGTTTGCACATATTCCAATAAAGAGCGTCAGTGCGGAGGCGTAGAAAAGCAAGTAATCAGGAGATTTGCTCTTCAAGAAATTCCCCTGTCCCCGATTGATGTGACGAAATAAATCTACTCTTAGAGTTACTTAAGGCATAGGCTCACTGGTATGGGCAAGGTAACAATTGCATTCCTAGGCGCTACAGAAACAGTCACTGGTAGCCGTTTTCTCGTAACGAGCAGCAAATCGAAAATCCTCATTGACGCAGGAATGTTTCAAGGTTTGCGGGAAGACCGCAGAAAGAATTGGGACCCATTTCCCGTTGAGCCATCCACCATTAGCGCAGTAGTCCTAACGCACGCGCACTTGGACCACTCTGGATACTTACCTTTATTAGTGCGCAACGGTTTCAACAAGAAGATCGTCACGACAAATTACACAGCAAAGCTTGCGGCCGTTGTTTTACGCGATTCCGCGCGCCTACAAGTAGAGGATGCACGTTTTGCGGCCGAGAAAGGATTTTCAAAGCACGAAGTACCTCTGCCGCTGTATGACTCGCAAGATGCAGAGAAGACACTACTTTTCTTTGATCCCGTTGCTTTCCGAGAGAAGATTCAACTCACGGAAGACGCCTCTGTAACGTTTTATCCATCTGGACATATTTTGGGCTCAGCTTTTGTCGTCCTCGAAGTCGATGGGAAAGTATTTCTTTTCACCAGCGATATGGGTCGCGGAAATCATCCACTTCTGTCCGCGCCTGATAATCCACCGACATCCGGAGTGGATGTCGTGATCACAGAATCAACATATGGAGATCGCATTCATGAGACGCCTATTCACTCTTTTGCAGAAATTATCAATGCCGCGATTAAACGTGGTGGATCTATCCTCATTCCGGCATTTGCAGTAGACCGGACAGAAGTCATTTTGATGGCGCTGCATGACTTAATCGAAACAAGTGCCATTCCTAATATCCCCATCTACGTAGATTCGCCTATGGCGCTTACTGCATTGGATTACTACCGAGATGCAATCCGAACCAACGCGCCGGAACTGCTTCCAGGTATTGCAAAGAAATGGAAGTCTGCAGATCCATTTGATCCAGGCAACCTCAGTGAAATGCGAACCGTGGATGAGTCAAAGAAACTGAACGACCTCACGACATCGAGCATCATCATTTCGGCCTCCGGTATGGGTACGGGCGGACGCGTCGTGCATCATTTAGCCAACATGTTGCCGGATGAGAAGAACACTGTAATCCTCGTCGGATTTCAAGCCGCCGGTAGCCGTGGTCGTTCACTGGAGGAAGGAAAGAAGGAGGTAAAGATTCACGGTAAGTGGGTTTCGGTAAGAGCAACAATTATGAAAGTCGAGAATTTTTCAGTGCACGCAGACGGTGACGAGATGGTGGCGTGGCTCAAAAAAACGAATAAACCACAGCAGGCTTTTGTTGTTCATGGCGAACCTGATTCTCAGGCCATATTGGCTGGCCGGTTACATAGCGAATTAGGTTGGAATGCGATCGCACCAAAACGTATGCAAGTTTTCGACGTGCTGTGAAACCTACTTAATATAGATATTGCCCTTGCTTTCGGTGACCTTGAACTTCACAAGCGGAGCAATCGAATTTGCTGGCGCTCCATTAGGTCCATTTACTACAGCGCCGGTATCGGCCTTAAATACAGAACGATGACATGGGCAGACCAATTGAGTGCCCTGAAGGGCCACTCCACATCCTTGATGAGTACAAGCCCCGTTGAGAGCAAAGAGCCCTTTTTTTGTCCGAGTGATGACAACTTCAATTTGTTGACCAGAGGCGCTTTGTCCTGAATAAATTAATGTTTTTCCAATTTTGATCGCTGATGACTTATCAACGAGCGATCCAAGAGAGGCGGCCGCTGCATCTTTCAAGGAAAACGCTTGAGCGGTATTCATTTTGGCCAAGAGAAAGCCGGGGGTAATTGCAATAGCGCTTTGCAAAATGCGCCGGCGCGAGATATTTAGCATTGGCGAAGGTTACTGGAATACCTATTCTGATTCAATTATCTTTTCAAGCTTGCGCTTGAGATACAAAATAACAATCACAGCAATCGTTAAGAATCCAATCGCCCAATATTTCAATGCATGCTCAACTTTGCTTAATTGTGTTGAGAACTCATATCCCAACATCACAATAATGGTTGAGAAAACGATTCCTCCCGCAGCGTTCCATTTGAGGAATGTTCGATATGGCACGCGGTTCATACCAGCGAGTGCTGGAACAAGAGCACGCAATAGCGCCTGGGCCCGTCCAAAGAAAATCGCACCTGCGTGATACTTATCAAAGATACGTTGAGCAAGTTGCCATCGTTTTTCACCAACGAATCTTCCAAGTCCGGAGACTTGTATTCGAGGGCCGAAGTGTTTTCCGATTTCATATCCCACGGAATCTCCGACAATTGCCGCAACGATGGCGCAAGAAAGGAAAAGCCACAACGGCCATACGCCCTGGTGGGCGAGAACGCCACCAATTAAAAGGGATGTTTCCCCGGGCAAAACAAAGCCAACGAAGGCAGCATCTTCAACGAAAGCAAAGGTAATGAGCAAAATGAAGAGGGGAATTTGAAAATGATGACCGATAAGCCAGTGCGAACTCGTTTCAATCCATTGAGACATGGGGTAAGCCTATTGGTAGGCAGTATCTTTGCCTTGTGAGCCATAAAAAGAAACCAAAGTCTGTGCTCATGCTGGTTGCCACCACGGTGGCCACAGATACTCGTGTTCTTCGCGAAGCACAATGTTTGGTTTCTGAAGGATTTGAGGTCTCGATTATCGGCCGAAACGTCCCGAATGATTTTGTAGCACCTGATGGAATGCATATCTATTCAGCATCGAGCGGGCAAGGCCTTCGCCCTGCTGCAATGGGATCTTTGACCACAAAGAGGTTGCCGCCACATTTGCGCGCAATCCGATGGTTTCTCTTACCTCAACATAGAAATCGTTCATTCGCGGTATGGGCAGAAGCCGCCTACGTGATTGCAACATCCATGAAATTTGATGTGCTCCATGCGCACGATTTCACTGCGCTGGAAGTCGGAGAGCGATTGAGCCGTGAACATCACGTGCCGCTCGTTTACGACAGTCACGAGTGGTGGCTTGGACGTCAACGTCAATATCGAGCGACTCCTTTCATCGATCGCCGCGAAGCCGCTCTTGAAAAGAAGCTGGCAGCACATGCCGTTGCGGTGATTACTGTTGGCGAATCTATTGCTGACCTGATGCGAACCCAACGTGGACTGCGAAATGTTCATGTAGTACGAAATTCTTTTCCAAGTCCCAAAAATAATGCCAGCGTTGTTTCGCCTCCAAACGGGATTATTTATGCTGGGAGAATTGATGCATTCCGAGAACTTGAAGTGATCATCGATGTCGCACAGAAAATATCTTTGGGAATGTCATGGATGGGCGATCACGAAAATCAATGGGCGACGAATTATGTGCCAAAGGCGCGAGCGGCCGGGATCGAAGTCCTAACATCGCAGTCGATTGAGGCTGTTACAAAAGCCATGCAACACGCAGGTTTGGTTTTTGTTACACATTCAGACCAATTTGAATCACACCGCCTGGCACTTCCAAATAAGCTCTTTCACGCTGTGCATGCAGGAGTTCCCGTGATTGGAACAGATGTCACTGAACTTGCAATCATCGTTCGCAAGTATGACCTTGGCGAACTTTATGCTGCAGGTGATTCACAATCGATGGCGGCAGCAATAACCCGAGCAATTGCACGCCACTCACAATTGATTGCAAATGTTCGAGCCGCCCAACGTGAACTTTCATGGGAAAGTGACGCCGAAGTGTTGCGAGGGATTTATGGCGCGATATGACGTGACCATAATCGCTGCTGGTCGCGATGTGTCCAATGCCCGTCTGCAAAGAGTGATGGCTTCGTGTATTAGCAAAGGTTTAACAATTGAACTTTTCAGCACGGGAAATAAATCTGATCTACCGGAGAGCGTGATATTTCACTCTGTACCAAAGGGGTCTCGCGTCCTTCGCTTTACTAATTCAATGCTAATTCCTTGGAAAGCACGGGGACGAGTACTTTTCACTCCGGATCCTGAAGGAGCCATCGCAATATGGATGGATTCTCTGATTCGCAGGAGACCATGGGTAGCTGATGTTCGCGAGGACTATCTATTACTTATTGAAGATCGTGCGTGGGCTAAAGGAATACAAAAAGTTATCGCAACTGCAATCGCCAAAGCTGCCATTTTTGCCAGTGGAAAGGCCGATGCAACGATTGTTGTTGATGATTGGGTTCCACCGCACGAAGCCAAGAATCGAATCGTTGTTCGCAATGCACCCGATGTTCGTTTTCTACCTGACATTCACGTAGCCGATGAAATGCCGCGCGCCCTCTATGTAGGGGATGTGCGGGGTTCGCGCGGATTGTGGTCGATGCTTCGCACTCTGGAGTTAGCCCCAGATTGGCATCTAGATATTGTCGGAATAATTGCGAGCGAAGATATGCCTCGCGTATTGGAATGGAAAGAGAATTCTTCCGCTGCAGATCGTGTGAAGTTTCACGGCGCCCTTAAACCTCAGGACTCGTGGACTCTGGCACGAGGTGCATGGGTTGGCCTTTCTTTATTGGAAAAAACTCCTGCATTTCAAAGAGCGTGGCCAACAAAGATCGGTGAATATTTAGCATGCGGAATTCCCGTGATAACGACGGATTTACCTAGACCCCGTGAAGTCATCATTGCCTCTCGAGCCGGGGCCACCGTTGACCTTGACACCAATGAACTGACTGCAGGTCAGAGCGCTGGGATTATGAATTCATGGGCCGAAAATCGCGGCAAATACTCAGAGGTGAGGGCTCGCGCCGAGATTGAATCTGTAAATTGGCGCAGTGGCGCACGTTACGACCTCATCGCAGATGCAATAGCGGGCTTAAAGTAAGTGAAAAGGTAAGGTTTACCCATGTCCGCGCCCAGAATTCATGCCACTGCTGATGTCGCGGCAAATGTAAAAATCGGAGCGGGTGCATCCATTTGGCACTACGCGCAGGTTCGCGAAGATTGCGAACTTGGAGAGAACGTCATTGTTGGTCGAGGTGCATATATTGGAAATGGTGTGCACGTTGGAGCCAATAGCAAGATCCAAAATTATGCACTCGTATATGAACCTGCTTTCATCGAAGCTGGCGTTTTCATTGGACCCGGTGTCATTCTCACAAATGATGAATTCCCTCGCGCAGTAAATCCTGATGGTTCTCAAAAGAGTGGAAGCGATTGGGATGCTACTGGCGTGACGATTCGTGAAGGTGCATCTATCGGCGCTGGAAGCATTTGTGTTGCACCTGTAGAGATTGGCGCATGGGCATTAGTTGCCGCGGGCTCCACCGTTACAAGGAAAGTTCCTGCCTTCGCGCTCGTTGCTGGAGTGCCTGCCAAGCGAATTCGTTGGGTTGGAAAGGCTGGCGTACCATTAACCGATGAAGGCGCTGGAAAGTTTCTTTGTCCTAAAACCGGCGCAGAATATTTTCAAAAAGACACCAACACCCTCGTGGAAGTAGAGCAATGACAACAATGATTCCAGCAGCCAAGCCAATAGTCGGAGCCGATGAGCGCGCAGCAGTTGATCGCGTTCTTCTTTCAGGAATGATGGCGCAAGGCCCAGAGGTTGCTGCTTTTGAAAACGAGTTTTCCGCCTTCGTGGGTGGTCGTCATTGCATCGCCGTCAACTCTGGAACATCTGGCTTACACATGGCCCTCGTCGCGCTTGGACTTAAGGCCGGCGATGAGGTCATCGTTCCTTCCTTTACCTTCGCGGCTACTGCCAACTCCGTTGCGCTCACAGGTGCAACACCTGTGTTTGTAGATATTGATCCACGAACATTCAATATTGATCCAGCTGCCATTGAGGCGGCAATTTCCCCTCGCACGCGCGCGATTCAACCGGTGCACCTCTATGGTCAACCAGCAGCCATGAAAGAGATTATGGCGCTCGCAGCAAAACACAATTTACTTGTAATCGAAGATGCTGCTCAAGCACACATGGCTTCTTTAGATGGAACTCCTGTCGGTGCATTCGGTGATGCCGGCGTCTTCTCTTTTTATCCAACAAAGAACATGACTTCCGGTGAAGGCGGAATGATTTCTACCGCCTCCGACGAGACCGCCCGAATGTGTCGATTGCTTCGCAATCAAGGCATGGAAAAGCGTTATGAAAACGAAGTTGTTGGGTTCAATACGCGAATGACTGATATTCATGCCGCCATCGGCCGAGTGCAATTGACGAAACTTACGGCTTGGACCGATCAACGTCGCGCCAATGCGAAGTTCTTAGATGAGAACCTCAAAGGCGTAGTAGTGCCGTTCGTCGCGCCAGGTGCTTTCCACGTGTATCACCAGTACACAATCCGAATTGTTGGACATGATCGCGATGCATTCTCGGCAGAAATGACCAAACGTGGCGTAGGCAATGGTGTGTACTACCCAATTCCAGTTCATCAACTTCCATCATTCGGACATACATTTGATTTACCAGAAACTACAAGCGCAGCTGCGCAAGTACTTTCTATTCCAGTACACCCAGCACTTTCGCAGAACGATTTAGAGACTGTTGTTTCGGTAATTAACTCCATCGCCGCAGCAGGAGCGTAGTTCATGGCGAATTTGCGAGCCGGCCTAATTGGCCTAGGAATGATGGGGCGCCACCATGCTCGAGTACTTTCATCGTTGCAAGGGGTGGATTTCATTGGAGTCTCTGATCCTGCAGGTGATACCAACGGAGTAGCCCAAGGACGCCCCGTTGTTTCCTCCGTCGCAGAACTCATTGCTTTGGGAATTGATTATGCGATGGTTGCAGTACCCACTATCTATCACTTAGAAATCGGCAAAGAGTTAGCTGCCGCTGGTATTCATGCAATGGTGGAAAAACCATTGTCACACGATGCAAAATCTTCGGTCGAACTTACTCAAGCATTTGCTTCGGCAGGATTAGTGGGCGCGGTTGGACATATCGAGCGCTACAACCCTTCGCTACAAGAGGCGCGTCGCCGTCTTGACCAACTAGGTTCGCTCTATCAAGTTGTTACACGCAGACAAGGTCCGTTTCCTGCACGGATTGCCGATGTAGGAGTTGTTAAAGATTTAGCCACGCACGATATCGACCTCACCGCTTGGATTACCGGTCAAGCTTATGCAAGTGTTTCTGCGCGAACAGCTTTGCGCACTGGTCGCGAACATGAAGATCTTGTTGCTGTTGTAGGAACCTTGGCTGATGGAACAATTACTAATCACTTAGTTAATTGGCTTAGTCCGCTCAAAGAAAGAGTAACAATTTTGACTGGCGAAAAAGGCGCATTTGTTGCCGACACCTTGACCGCAGACCTCACCTTCTATGCAAATGGCACGGTTGCATCTCAATGGGATGAAATCGCTCAATTTAGGGGTGTTAGCGAGGGCGATGTTATTCGTTATGCGATTTCTAAGCATGAGCCACTCAAAATGGAGCATGAGAATTTCCGTGATGCAATTCTTGGAAAACCATCAGATATCGTCACGATGCAACAAGGCTTAGCAACCGTACTCGTTGCAGAAGCAATCATAAAGAGTTCACAAACCAACTCAACTATCTCGCTTATCAACTAATAGGTAGAGATGAGCACGGAACGCGCGTCCATTCATATACTTTCTCTTGTCACAAACAATGCTGTCGGGGATTCGCGCGTACTTAAATCTGCAGAAAGCCTTGCTGCTGCTGGTTTCAAAGTCACATTGCTTGCGGGTTTGATTGGAAATGTTCCGGCCAGTGAAAGCGCTTCGGGCTTTAGGATTGTACGTACGCCAATATCGAGAACATATGCGCAAAAGCGCCAAACTCCCTTTTTCCCTTTTAATTACACGCGCAAAATTGAACACAAATACATTCGCTACGCCTCGCGCATGATTGCACCAGATTTCCTCTTTTGGAGATGGGCCAGTCCATGGTTACTCAAGATCTCACCACGATTCTTATACGCGGCATGGCCATTACTTAGAGATGGCGAAGATTCTTACGGACCAACTATTGATGAATTAGCCCCAGACATTATTCACGCGAATGATTGCGACACCTTGGGTCTGGCACTTCGGGCAAAAAAGCGCGCCGCCGCCCAAGGAAGAACAATTGAAGTTCTCTACGACGCACATGAATATGTGCAAGGAGTCCATCGAAAACATCCAGTTTGGCAAAAGGCCATGACGATGCTTGAAACTAATTCGATACTACAAGTGAATTCCGTTATGACGGTTTCTGAAAAGATCGCGGAAATGCTTGAAGATGATTATCGCCTTCCCGTGCGACCTACTGTGGTTCTTAATGCTCCACGTTTGCAACAGCCAGAAATTGATCCAAAGATGAAGACAATAAGGTCGAAAATCGGGCTTCCCGCTGAGATTCCACTCCATGTTTATGTAGGAGCAGCTGCGCCTCAACGCGGCTTAGATGCGATGGTTGAAGCTCTTTCGTTTGCGCCAGGCCATCATGTGGGGCTTGTTGTTAATCCTTCCGCTCCCTATGTTTTAAGTCTTGTCGAGCGCGCCAAAGCGTTGGGCGTGGATGATCGCTTGCACCTTCATCCTTATGTTCCTGAATGGTATGTATCAACATTTGTAAGTGACGCTACCAGTGGAGTGATTCCAATCCTGCATCACCTCAATCATGAAATTTCCTTGGTTACGAAATATTTCGAGTACCTTCACGCACGACTTCCGATCATCGTGAGTGATGTCCGCGCGATGGCAGCGGAAGTTCGTCTGCATGGGAATGGTCTCGTTTTCACCGCTGGAAATGCGAACGAATTAGCAATTCGCTTTAAGGAAGTTACCGCGGACCGAGCCCGCTTTGCAGCCGCAATCACGCCTGAAATGTTGGATGAATATTCTTGGGAACACCAAGGCGTTAAACTAACCAATGCACATCAGGTATTGGCCGATGCAGTAATAAGTTCTAGGTTAAGGAAATAAATATGAAAATCACCGTCGTGGCAATGGGAAAGATTGGCCTACCTCTAGCAGTGCAATTTGCACGCAAAGGCCACACGGTAATTGGCGCGGACGTTAACGAGACAACTGTCGCCCAGGTGAATGATGGAATCGAACCTTTCCCAGGCGAAGCCCACCTAAGTCAATATTTAGCAGAAGTTGTTCAAGCCGGATCACTTACTGCCACGACAGATACAACTTCAGCCGTGGCTCAAAGTGAAGCAGTGGTAGTTGTTGTTCCACTCTTTGTTGATGCAGAAGGTGTTCCGGATTTTGGATGGATGGATGCAGCAACGAAGGCAATCGGTCAAGGACTCAAAGCGGGCACTTTAGTTTCCTATGAAACAACGCTTCCTGTGGGCACAACGCGCACTCGCTTTGCACCAATGCTTGAAGAGATCTCAGGGCTCAAAGCCGGAGTCGATTTCCATTTGGTCTTTTCACCAGAACGAGTATTTACTGGACGTGTCTTTGCCGATTTGCGAAAGTATCCAAAATTAGTGGGCGGAATTGATCAGGCGAGCGGCGCTCGTGGAGTGAAGTTTTATGAAGACGTCCTGGATTTTGATGATCGTCCTGATTTGGCTCAAGCAAATGGCGTATGGGATTTAGGTAGCTCGGAAGCGTCCGAACTTGCAAAACTGGCAGAGACTACTTATCGCGACGTAAATATTGCGCTAGCCAATCAATTTGCTCTTTTTTCTGAGACCCATGGCATCGATGTTCAAAAAGTTATTGATGCATCAAACTCTCAACCGTTCTCACATATACATCGCCCAGGCATTGCGGTGGGCGGGCATTGCATTCCAATTTATCCGCGTATGTATCTCTGGAATGATCCTTCAGCCACAGTAGTGAGCGCTGCGAGAAGTGCAAATGCCGCGATGCCAGCGCACGTCGTAAATACTCTTGCAAAGATCCACGGAGACCTTAAAGGTCAAAGAGTGGTTGTACTTGGAGCCGCCTATCGCGGAGGAGTAAAAGAGACAGCGTTTTCGGGAGTATTTCCAACAGTAAGCGCATTGAAAGATGCTGGAGCCCTTGTCGCTGTGCAAGATCCGATGTACACCGATGCAGAACTCAATCATTACGGATTTGCTGCCTATCACTACGGACAAGAAACTGACGCTGTCATTGTGCAAGCTGATCATTCGGAATATCGTCAACTCGATAGTTCGAAGTTTCCTGGCGTGCGCACAATTTTGGATGGCCGCGGCGTAACAGATGAAAGCAAATGGAGCGGGGTTCGCTATCACGTGGTGGGCCGCGCTCTGTAAATCAGTAGACTAGGCGCCTTATGGCTCGCAATTTAGTAAACCTCGAGAGCGTTTCTAAAGCCTTTGATATCAAGCAACTTCTCGATCAAGTCTCCCTCGGTATTTCAGAAGGAGATCGCATTGGAATTGTTGGAAGAAACGGCTCAGGCAAAAGCACCCTTTTAAAGGTCATGGCAGGAATCGAACTGCCAGACCAAGGCCGAGTAACTCGCTCAAATGCGACACGAGTTGGGTTGCTATCCCAAGTGGATGTTGCCGACCCGGCGGCCACGGTGCGCGATGTCGTGCTGGGAGATAAAGCTAAGCACGAATGGGCTAGAGATTCGGGAATCCGAGAAATCTTCGACGGCCTCTTCGGTGGTCATTCGGATGAACTCTTCGATAGAAAATTCATTGCACTCTCTGGAGGGGAAAGACGTCGAGTAGGTTTGGCGAAGCTTCTGATCGATGATCTGGATCTGATTTTGCTCGATGAACCAACAAACCACCTCGACGTAGAAGGTGTTGCTTGGCTTTCTCGCCATCTAAATGAGCGAAAAGGTTTGGCAGTTGCTGTCATCACTCACGATCGTTGGTTCTTGGACGCGGTTACTGATCGCACATGGGAAGTAGTCAATGGAAGTGTTGAAGAATACGACGGTGGCTATTCTGCTTTCGTTTTGGCGAAAGCAGAACGAGCTCGTCAGGCGTCTGCCATGGAAGGGCGACGCAACCAATTAATCCGCAAAGAACTGGCGTGGCTTCGCCGCGGTGCCCCTGCACAAACTGTGAAGCCTAAGTTTCGCGTTGATGCTGCAAATGAATTGATTTCCAGTGAACCACCACCGCGCGATGGGAATGAATTACTTCGTTTCGCACGCAATCGCTTAGGTAACACTGTTTACGAGATTCACCACGCAAAGATTCACGCGGGGGAAAAAGAAATTCTTGATGATGTGTATTGGAACATTGGACCTGGCGATCGCATCGGAATCGTCGGAATAAACGGGGCGGGCAAAACAACGCTCATGCGTATGCTCATTGGGCAGATAAAGCCAACTTCGGGAAAACTGATCACAGGCATCACCGTTAAGCCTGCTTTTCTTACACAACACTTGGATGAACTCAATCCTGCATGGCGAGTTTTAGAAGCCGTTGAAAACATCGCCAATCACGTGGAACTCGGCAACGGAAAAACTCTTTCTGCTTCTCAATTGTGTGAGCGTTTAGGTTTTGATCGTGAATCTCAATGGACCCCGGTGGGCGATCTATCCGGTGGAGAAAAACGACGTCTTCAATTGACTCGCTTACTTATGGATAGCCCTAACGTTTTACTTCTTGATGAACCAACAAATGATTTCGATATTGAAACTCTGACAGAGCTCGAAGATCTTCTTGATAGTTACGGCGGAACGATCTTAGTTATCTCCCACGATCGCTATTTCCTAGAACGAGTGTGTGATCGCTTTGTTGGATTATTGGGTGATGGCCAACTTCGCGATCTTCCTCGTGGCGTAAATCAATATCTTGAGCAACGCGAGGCAATGATTACCGATGTCAATGGCACTCAAGCGCCAACGAAAAAGATCTCAAACGCGGCGCAAGAGCGTCAACTCAAGAAAGACTTAGCGCGCGTTGAAAGGCAGATAGAAAAAGCTGCCGAGAAGCATGCAGACCTTCTGAGGGAACAAGAAGCATCATCTTTTGATGCACCACGACTTCTTGAAATTGCATCAGAATTAGCGTTATTACAGGCAAACCAAGCCACATTAGATGAAGAGTGGCTTGCAACAACCCTTGCTTTGGGAAATTAGTAGGCTACCCAAATGCGTTTAGGGTTCTTGGCGGCATTAGTTGGATTTCTTATTGCTCTTCAATCGCGTATCAACGGCGAACTTTCCCATCAATTAGGCAATCCGCTCCAAGCTGCTCTCTATTCTTTTAGCTCGGGTTTGCTTGCCCTAGGATTGGTATCACTCTTTATTCCAGGGGTAAGAGCAGGCGCGGTAAAGATTCGAGTGGCTGTACGAGAAGGCCACATTCACAAGTGGAAACTCTTTGCTGGAACTTTGGGCGCCACGCTCGTGGCTGTTCAATCGCAGGTCGTTCCAATCCTTGGCGTGGCGATTTTTTCAGTGGCAACCATTGCTGGGCAAACCGTAGCCTCTCTTGCTGTTGATCGTCTTGGTTTATCAAGTGGAGGAAAGCGAGCGGTCACACTTCCACGAGTCGTTGCATCGGTTCTAACTATTGCCGCAGTACTCATTTCGGTTTGGGATCGCATTGATAGCAACAAAATTTCTTGGCTTCCTGTCACAATTTCAGGACTTGCGGGAATGCTGGTCGGGATACAACGCGCTCTCAATGGAAAGATTAATGAATACTCACGGCAGAGCTTCACTACTTCACTTCTTAACTTCATCACCGGGACCACATTTCTTGCAGTAATTTTCATTGTTGGCCTACTTGTACATCGAACGCATATAACTGCCTTTGGTCACGGCCCTTGGTGGATTTATTTCGGCGGCGTCGTTGGTGGTTTATATATCGCCTTCGCTGCGACGGTCGTTCAACACTTGGGCGCACTTACTTCTACATTTCTCACCGTAGGTGGCCAGTTACTGGGTTCATTGTTGATTGATTTAGTTATTCCAACTCATGGTGTGAACGTAAGCCTTTTTCTTGTTACTGGAATTGTGATGACTTACGCCGGAGTAGTTGTAGGCGGTTCTAATCAATCCCTCTTTGCACGCAAGTAATGCCAGGAAGCTGATATTAGAGAGGCTCCAATAAAGAAGGCCGCGAGCGCGTAGGAAGAACTCTTTACCCAAGGAACTCGGGCAGAGTAGAAGCCAGCAAGAGTGATTCCGACTCCCCACAATAGTGCGCCCACCGCATTGGCTGATAAGAAACGGTAGTAATTCATTTTTGCCACGCCTGCTATCGGCGGTACAAAGCTTCGCACCCAGGGGAAGAAACGAGCGGCAACAACTGCCCACCAGCCGCTGTGGTTATAAAAACGTTCAGCCGATCCCATCATCCGTGCAATTCGTGGGGAAGGATTCTTTTGAAGATATGGCCGGCCAATGGTGCGCCCTAGAACATATCCGACTTGATCGCCAAAAAATGCAGCTATAAAGATAATCAGACAGAGCAAGGAAATATTTAGGCTGTGATGAGAGGCAACAACGAGTCCAGCGCTAAAGAGGACCGAGTCCCCAGGTAAAAAGAAGCCTAAGAGTATTGCCGTTTCACAAAAGAGAACAACGGCAACTATTAGATAAAAAAGAAAGGGTGCAAGTGTGGAAAGCTGCGCATCAAAAGATGCCGCTAATTCGATCACACGCATTTCTTAACGGCGGCAGCGACTGCAACCACAACGTTTGGATCAAAGACGCTAGGCACGATGAAGGATGCGTTGAGTTGCTCTGGCGATACACAATCTGCAATCGCCTCAGCTGCTGCAACGAGTAATTCATCCGTTATCTTGTGTGCGTGAGCATCTAGCAATCCACGGAAGATTCCAGGGAAAGCCAAAACGTTATTGATCTGATTTGGTTGATCGCTGCGCCCTGTTGCTACAACAGTTGCATATTTGCGCGCAATGTAGGGATCAATCTCTGGATCTGGGTTGGCCAACGCAAAGACGATGGAATCCTTGCCCATTGAAGCAATGTCAGCTTCCTTCAAAATGTTAGCAGCGCTGACACCGATAAAGATATCTGCTCCTGCAAGGCTTTCGGCAAGGGTGCCAGTGATGTTATTTGGATTGCAATTATCAATAAACCATTGGCGCATTGGATCAGTGGTGACAGTGGCCTTATTGATTGCACCCTTTGTATCAAATGCGACGATATTGGTAGCACCGCTCAGCATGAGCAATCGAGCAATTGCGGTGCCGGCGGCGCCAGCGCCACTCATGATTATTCGGCAATCAGCGATGTCTTTCTTTACGAGTTTGAGTGAATTGCGAAGTGCTGCTAGTACAACGATCGCAGTTCCATGTTGATCATCATGGAAAACTGGGATATCGAGTAATTCGCGAAGGCGTCGCTCTACTTCAAAGCAACGTGGAGCCGAAATGTCCTCAAGGTTAATCCCGCCATAGACAGGGGCGATAAGTTGAACCGTACGAACGATTTCATCAACATCTTGAGTATCTAGGCATACTGGCCATGCATCAACATCTCCGAAGCGCTTGAACAGAGCCGCCTTACCTTCCATGACGGGAAGAGCTGCGGCGGGTCCAATATTTCCTAGGCCCAGCACTGCTGATCCATCAGTAACAACTGCGACAGTGTTTCGCTTAATAGTGAGACGACGTGCATCGGCTGGGTCATCAACAATTGCTTGGCAGATGCGTGCAACGCCTGGTGTGTATGCACGAGAAAGATCATCGCGAGTCTTAAGCGGAACCTTGGATGCGATTTCGATCTTTCCGCCAAGGTGTAATAGAAATGTACGGTCGCTTACTTTGCGAACTGTTAATTCAGGATGGGCGGCAATCGCCTTGGAAATTTCTTCGGCATGTTCGGCATTGCTCGTATCGCACGTTACGTCAACGACTACTTTCTCAAGTAGAGATTCAACTACATCGAGCGCAGTTATGGTTGCCCCTGCTTCGGTAATTGCCGCGGTTACGAGGGCAACGGGTTGTGCTGAAGGTGCACCTTCAACGCGAATAGTGATTCCATAACCAGGACTTGTAGATGCCATTTTTACACCACTCCATATAGTCGGTCGCCCGCATCACCAAGACCCGGAACGATGTACCCATGTTCGTTGAGCTTTTCATCGAGCGCACCCGTTACGAGAGTTATAGGTACGTTCGAATTTTTAAATGCATCCTCGACAAAAGCGATGCCTTCAGGAGCTGCGAGTATGCAAATTGCGGTGATGTCGGTTGCTCCGCGTTCAATAAGGAAATTAAATGCCGCTACCAACGTTCCACCCGTTGCCAACATGGGATCCAGGACGAAACATTGGCGTCCAGAAAGATCTTCCGGTAAACGGTTGGCATAAGTGCTGGCCATTAATGTCTTCTCATCGCGAACCATTCCAAGGAAACCAACTTCGGCGGTAGGTATTAAGCGAACCATTCCTTCGAGCATCCCGAGTCCGGCACGCAAAATCGGCACAACCACTGGGCGTGGTTCGGCCATTTTTAAACCTTGTGTCTGCGTCACGGGGGTTTTTATCGCAACAGTTTTGGTGCGAACATCGCGTGTGGCTTCATAAGCCAACAAGGTCACGAGTTCTTCAACGAGGCGACGAAATGTTGGAGAGTCTGTAGTTTCATCTCGTAGCACCGTCAGCTTATGAGAAATCAAGGGGTGATTGGCGACGTGAACTTTCATGTTCCCTACCTTACAGGTCTTTCTTTCTAAAGAAATGAGTGTCAGGATGCAACCTAAGAAGTGAGCAAAACGCGCAAAAGGAGGCAGTAATGACGAACGACGTTGATATTGCAGTTGCTGCGTGGCACGAAGATGGACGTTGGACACTTGCTGAATTGCCCGATGCGCATGATTTAGCACACATTATTGAAGGGCTTAAGGCGCAGCAAACCAATGGCGGAGCGATAGCGCTTATCTCTATTGATGAAGAATTCTTTATGGTGATTCGTGTTCTTGGAGCACATATTCGAATGCTTCTTAGCGATGCTACTTGCGCGTTCGATTATGAAGTGGCCGCCGAATTTATTGAATTATCTGATCTCCCCTTCCCTGAGGAAGATGACGAACCGCTTCCCGTAGGTCACCTTGATATTTTGGCTGACCTAGGAATGGCTCACATGGAAATTTCAGCACTGTGCGATGACTCCGAATTATTTCCAGATGAGCAGTTGGATGCGATAGCAACGCGACTCGGATTCGGCGAACAATTTCGCGAACTTCTAGAACTGTAAAATATCTCATTATGGATAACGATGAAGCGATGTTGCTTGCCCTAAAGATTGCGGCCGAGGCATCAGTGACATCAGGAGATGTTCCTGTTGGTGCAATTATTTTTAATAGTGCAGGAGAAGTGATTGCAACCGGCAACAACAAACGAGAACTTCACAATGATCCAACTGCCCATGCTGAAATTGTGGCTATACGAATCGCCGCAGAAAAAACGGGCTCATGGAGATTGGATGATCACACCCTTGTTGTCACGCTAGAACCATGTGCGATGTGTGCTGGGGCAATCGCTCAAGCAAGAATGCCACGCCTAGTATTTGGAGCGTGGGATGCAAAGGCAGGAGCTGTTGGTTCTGTCTGGGATGTCCTTCGAGACCCACGTTCTCTTCACTCCATGGAAATTACAGCGGGAGTGCGCGGAAAAGAATGTGCAGATCTGCTTAAAGAGTTTTTTGAAGGGCATCGAGAAAGATAATAGTTTTGATGTATCCTCACTCCTGGTGGCGTGTCCGAGCGGCCAAAGGAGCGCGCCTCGAAAGCGCGTGTTGGGGAAACTCAACCGTGGGTTCAAATCCCACCGCCACCGCTCTTAAATAAGAATTTCGTAAGACGGATTCAGAATCGTTAACGAGCCGTTTGCTTCCCCAACCATTCCTTCAGCCCTCACTTGCGATCCCACATCAAGTCCCGCGATGTCACGACGCCCTAGGAATTGCAGAGTTACACCACCTGTTTCATCCCATACTTCGACTTCAACATTGGGAGCTGAATCTCGAGGTGCGGATTTAATGGATGTAACGCGGCCTTGAACATGTGCGCGCTCGCGCCAAGTGATTTTGCCTATAGGCGTCAAGTTCTCTGCATAGTGACTCATAGGTTCGCTGTTCTTGAACGAAACAGCAGTGGCCGCTTCGATGCGCGGTGCCACAGGCTCTGGAACGATAAGTTCTTCATGTTTTTCGTGAACCGTTACCGCTTTCCCAGAAATAATCTTTGCAACGTCAAAAGGAACAATCGTTGCAACAACCCGTGGCAACTGCGAAATAGGTCGTGCAATTTCTTCAGCAGTCTGATCGTGCAGCAACTTGCCAAGCACTGGTGCGTAAGAACGGCGAGGCAAAAGCAGAGTTACTTCCACATCGGGATGCGTAGTTGCCCGAATCGCATAATCCATAGCTGCATTCGGTAGGCGGCGATCTGGACAGTCGATGAGCTCAAGGGTTACATCCCCAAGTGCTGGAGACGATGCCCAAGCCTTGCGAATTTCTTCTGCGCGTTGGTCATCTATAACAAAGTGAACTGCAGAGAGCGAATGTGGATTAAGACTTCGCGCGTACCGCACTGCACCAACGGTTGCAACATCCACGCTGTCGACGAGAATGGTCACGTCATGCTTGCTGATGGATGTTGCACGAGAGTCATCGGCTCGAAAATTTAGTGCCGCTTGCTCTCTGCGATACTGACGATTAAGCCGCAATAATGAAAAGACTGCGATCGGCGCGATGGTGATAACTAGCCAAGCGCCCTCTGTAAATTTAACAATCGCGAATACAAAAACAACAATGATGGATACAGAGCCAGAAAGTCCGTTTATAAACATCTTCGTTTTCCATGCACCTTGACGATTTTTATGAGCATGTTTAGCCATGCCAAAGCCAGCCAATGTGAAACCCGTAAACACGCCAAGGGCGTAAAACGCTACGAGGTGATCTACGGATGCACCAGTAATTATTACCAGGGCGGATGCGGCAGAGGCAAGGAAAATGATTCCATTTGAGAAAGCTAAGCGGTGTCCACGCTTAGTGAGTTGATGGGGCAAATATCCATCTGTTGCAACGAAATTACACAGAATAGGAAAGGCGCTATAGGTGGTGTTCGCGCCCGCAAAAAGAATAAGCATTGTTGCGGTTTGAACGAAGATGAAGAAAATCTTTCCGCCCGTGCCATCACCTAGTGCCACCTTTGCAATTTGCGAGATGACGGTTGGCGTACCTGTTTCATACGGCATTGCATGAATGCGTTGTGCAAACCAGGAAACACCAAGAACAAGGGTTCCCAGAATCGAACTCATGATGACCAATGTGCGCCGAGCGTTAACATCTTCAGGAACTTTAAAGAGGGCCACGCCATCAGAAATTGCTTCAAGACCAGTTAAAGAGGAGCCACCATTGGCAAAAGCGCGCAAGAGAATGAAGATGGCGCTAAATGTAAGTAGTCCGTGCGCCTGACCTACAGCAACGGTTCCAGGAAGATCTGTTGCTAATACATGAAGATGTCCCGTGAAAGTTTTAATGAGCCCGGTAATGAAAACAACAGCCATGGCCCCAATAAATAGGTAGGTAGGCATTGCAAAAGATTTGCCTGCTTCTTTAACGCCGCGGAGATTTCCATACGTAATAAGAATGATGACCCCAAGAGTCATGTACACCTTGCCTGAATGAAAGGAAGGAAATGTTGAAATAATCGCAGCAACACCTGCGGCTGATTGAATTGCCACCGTCACGATGTAATCCAGCATGAGCGCAACGGCAGCAACGATGGACATTTTCGGCCCAAAATTATCTCGGGTAACAATGTAAGCGCCACCGGTTTTTGTATACACCGCAATCACGTTGCGATAGCTCAAAGTGACAATCAAAAGAATGATGAGAATGACTAATGTCATCGGCATCATCAAAGCGAAGGAAGCTAGCCCAAAGGCTGGCAGTAGCGCAATGAGAATTTGCTCACTTCCATAAGCCGATGAAGAGATGCAGTCACTGGAAAGGATTCCGAGGGCAAATCTTTTTGCAAGGCGTTGATGTCCTAAGGAATGCCTATTGAGTGGATTGCCCAAAAGTGAGCGCTTAACTTTGTAAGAAAGCGGGTCACGCAAATGGGCATGTTCCCGAAGCGGCTCAGGTGCTGGTGCACCATCGGTCCAAGACTTAGGCACGGTTTCTCCCTAAAAACGAAAAAAATGCGTTTTTCACTCTGGCCATCCTAGAGCGTATGCTCTGGTTATGCGCACAAAACTATATATAAACGGTGAATGGGTCGATGGAATTGGCACAGTTGCGGTTCACGATCCCAGCGACGGTTCAGTAATCGCAGAGGTCTCTATTGCTGGCGATGCGGAATGCGAAGCGGCTCTTGCAGCCGCCGACGCAGCCGCAGTTTCATGGGCGAAGACCACCCCACGATTTAGATCAGAAATTTTGCGTAAAGCATTTGAAATCATGACCGCTGAAAATGAAGCGATTGCAACGCTAATTTCTCGCGAAAACGGCAAAGCTATGCCGGATGCACGCGGAGAAGCCGCATACGCCGCCGAATTCTTCCGGTGGTTTGCGGAAGAAGCAGTGCGCACACCAGGTGATTTCCGTAAGTCTCCATCAGGAGATAAGCGCATACTCGTAACCCATCAACCCATTGGTCTTTCCATTTTGATTACCCCATGGAATTTCCCTGCAGGTATGGCTACTCGCAAAATTGGTCCAGCAGTCGCAGCCGGTTGCACAATGATTTTGAAACCAGCAACAGAGACTCCATTAACGGCGATGTACATTGTTGATGTTATGGAGCGCGCAGGATTACCAAAGGGTGTTCTAAACCTTGTTCTCCCAGAGCGTTCTGGTCCTGCAATTTCCAAGATGCTTCATGATGATCGAGTTAAGAATCTCTCTTTCACTGGTTCCACTGAAGTTGGTCGCATTCTTTTGAAAGAAGCTGCTGACAAGGTGATTCGTTGTTCGATGGAACTTGGCGGAAACGCACAAGTGATTGTTCATGATGACGCTGATCTTGCAGTAACGATCCCACAATTGCTTCTAGCCAAAATGCGCAACGGTGGCGCTGCATGTACTG
>Ga0194037_1000397_pt1 | contig 34070 bp, 36 predicted proteins | sample JunL306m_MetaG_FD_148653 | JGI IMG/M metagenome (GOLD analysis project Ga0194037, IMG submission 148653) | Anoxic zone freshwater microbial communities from boreal shield lake in IISD Experimental Lakes Area, Ontario, Canada - Jun2016-L304-6m | ecosystem: Environmental > Aquatic > Freshwater >... | reverse complement strand
GATGAATGGGAGCTTCTCGTCGGCGACCAGTTCCGGGCCCTGCGAATCAGGGCTGATCTGGAGCAGACCGAACTTGCCGCTCTGGCCTCCATCAGTGTTGGTGCACTGAAAAATCTTGAAGGGGGCAAGGGTTCATCACTCAAAACAATTATCAAGGTTGCGAGAGTTCTTGGTCGAACTGACTGGCTGAACGCCCTGGCACCAAAGGTTTCGGTAAGCCCCATGCAACTGCTGAAAGGGCAACGGAAGGATACAGTCCGAACAAAGGTATCGCGCTCACGCAAACCTAAAACGGAGCCATAGCCGATGTACCACCCTGTGAACCTCATCGAAGTCCGCGCCTGGAACAAAACGGTTGGTGCCATTTCGCTTGATTCCGGCGCTGGCTTCTACGTTTTTGAATATGCTCCCTCCTGGCAAACCGGGGGCATTGAGCTGGCACCGCTGACCATGCCAGTACAAGAGAGCGTGCATATTTTTCCTCTGCTTCCAGAACCCACATTCCGGCGACTCCCGGCTATGATTGCCGATGCCATCCCTGACGATTTTGGCAATGCCCTGATTGATGCTTATTTGGCAAAAGCCGGTGTCGCAAAAGAGGCCATTACACCCCTCGACCGGCTGGCATACATGGGCAAACGCGGCATGGGCGCACTCGAATTCAGGCCGGTACGTGGCCCTCGCCATACCAATACAACCGCCGTTGAAATCTCAAAACTGGTCATCAGCTCCAGGAAGGCACTGGCAGGCACCATTGATGGCGACCGGGAGACACAAGCGGCCATCATGAACCTCATTCAGGTCGGAACCTCGGCGGGCGGAGCTCGAGCAAAGGCGGTCATTGCCTGGAATCCCGACACCAATGAGATTCGTTCAGGCCAACTGCCCGCAGATCCCGGTTTTGAGCACTGGCTGCTCAAGCTTGATGGTGTTGAGGATGGTCACGATCTCAGCACGGGAAAAGGGTATGGGCGCATTGAATACGCTTACTACCTGATGGCCCGTGCTGCCGGAATATCCATCTCGGAGTCTCGCCTACTCGAAGAGAATGACCGCGCACATTTTATGACCCGCCGGTTTGACCGGGTAGATGGAACCAAACTGCACATCCAGACACTCTGCGCCATGCAGCACCTCGACTACCGGCAGCATGCCACCCACGATTACAGCCAGTATTTTCAGACCATCACAGCACTCAATCTGCCCCTGCACGAATTGGCCGAGGCCTATCGCTGCATGGTTTTTAACATCCTTGCGGCAAATTGCGATGACCACACAAAAAACCACTCTTTTCTGATGGACCAAACCGGAGAGTGGCATCTCGCACCAGCATACGACGTGACCCACTCCTTCAACCCCAACGGAGAGTGGACATATCAGCACCTGATGTCGGTCAACGGCAAATTCCGCAACATTAACCGGAGCGATTTCCATGCCGTCGGCGACCGCTTTCTGGTGCCCGACTACAAGGGAATTATCAGGAACGTAAGTGCCGCACTCAAGCGCTGGCCTGAGTTTGCCGATGCAGCAGGGTTGGCGACAAGAGATGCTGAGCAGATTCAGGGCGACCTCAGGGTAGATGGGCGAATGTCTTGACGGTTACACTGATGAAATTGGAATGATAGCATTGAATTTTTCCGCGCCCTGTTATCAATGACATCAACAAGCTTTACCAAGGCGAAATCTGTCGCCCATGAGCTGATGGCCATCGGCTGATTGGAGAAGATATCAGAAAAATCATGATGTTTGTGGAGCTGTTTCAGGTGTGCCATTAAAGAATCTGACCGCATCTTTGACCAGTTCGGCAAAGGCTTCGTTGCTATAGGGCACCTCTAAAAATTGACTTTTGATACATTATCAAAATGTGGAATATCCATACTATCATCCCAAAGGATAGGCCTTTGACCTATTTTTGATGTAGAAATATCTTATTTGTTTTGGAATGGGCGCAGTTATCAAATTCCCCTTGACGCTTTGAGTGCCACGCTCTTTTCCGTGTTCCAATTGATGCGTCTCATTTCGGCGATTTATCACAATGTGTGCAGTTTGGCAACGGCAAACTACTTGTTTTTGCAAGTTCACTGTCAAGTTAATCGATAGGCCGTATCACAGAAACAATGCCTCTGACCTGGTTTATCTCATATCCAGTTGCCAGATCCTTTGGATAGAGCTCTTTCAGCTTTGCCCTGACTTCCGGGGTGACGTTTTCATCCTTGCCGTGGCAAAGTAAACACTCCTTACCTGTTTTCAGCCCTTTAGCGTATCTGAAGTACTGTTTTTTATTGACCTTGACAATCTCACCTTTTTCCATGACAGCATCAGGGCTGGCTGCCAGCTCTTTTTCAAAGCCTTTGATGGCTTTATTTTCCCATTTGTCAGCTTTAGCTTCAGGATTTCTGTTTTTGAGACTCACTCGTTTAATATTCCAGCCGGTTTTTTCACTTGCAGCCTTCGCCATAGCAGGGGCAAGTGTGCTGCAAACTTCGATCGCTTTTACCGGACCGTTGTTTGTAATTTCAGCGACCAGAAGAGTTTTTAACTTCCCTGGCATGGGGTCAACAACCTCTTTGGTTGTTTTCAATAAATCAGGGAGCCGTTCACTCTCACTCTTCTCAACACCAGCGTAGGTTGTCAAGGGGAAAAGGGTCAGTGCAATCAATACTATTTTCTTCATGGTTTCCTCTTCAGGGATTGTTGGTCTGTTTTTAGTACTACGTAATATCCACTTATTGGCATATACCCAATAATATAGTGAATTAATTATAAAACCCCAGAGGCTTTTCGCGCCATACATGCCTCCTTTCCCGCCTACTTTATGTTGAGGCCATGTTCGGCAGCTCAATATTGATCCTCCTTGAAAATCTCTCTTTGTGCCTTGGGTAAGCCCGGTGAGAATGTGTCCCGGATGTCCTCATTCTCTTGCGTCAGTTTTCTTCCGTTCAACGCGAACAAGCCATTGCCCTGCTTGATCCAGCCGATGCGCATACGGCTTGATTCGCTCGAAATTCCTTATGCCAGCGGGAAACGCTATATTGTTCTCCCTTAATTCCCTTGACCTTATGGAGCTTGAACAGTATCACGTAACCCGGCCCTTCTCATGAACGAAAGCCCCGCTCTCTCTCCAGGAGAAAAGCGCATCACCGGCGTGGTGGAGAAGGTGAGCTTTTTCAGCGAAACATCCGGTTTTTCGGTGCTCCGTCTGACCCGAAAAGGTGAGCGAGAGTCGGTGACCGTGGTGGGCTGTGTTGCGGCGGTCAATACGGGCCAACATATCGAAGCTGTCGGTTGCTGGCAGAACGACAAAACGTGGGGGATTCAGTTCAAGGCAACGCATCTTGTTGTTATGCCGCCCGATACGCTTGAGGGGATCAGTAAATATCTCTCCTCAGGCATGGTCAAGGGTATTGGTCCCCATCTGGCGAAGGTGCTGGTGAAAGCTTACGGGATGGAGATCTTCACGGTGATTGAGGAGCATTCTGAACAACTGCTTGGGCTTCCTGGTATTGGCAAGAAAAAGTTGCAGCAGATTGTTGCTGGTTGGTCGGAGCAGAAGGCGATTAAAAAGATCATGCTCTTTCTTCATTCGCACGGGGTGAGCACGTCGAGAATTGCGAGAATTTTCAGGGTCTATGGTGATGACGCGGTGGCGATGGTGAGCGCCAATCCCTATCGCCTGATTCATGATATCCCGGGAATCGGTTTTAAAAGCGCCGACCAGATTGCCCGGAACATTGGTATCCCCATGGATTCCCCCCTGCGTGCGCGGGCGGGCATCGGGTATACGCTTCAGGAGCTCTCCCTTGAGGGGCACTGCAAGGTGCCTGAGCCAATGCTGCTCGAAGCTTTCAGGAGGCTCTTGACCATGCCTGAATCAGTTCTGGATGAGGCGCTTCGGCAAGAACTCTCCATTGGCACCATTGTTGCCGTTGAGGAGGAGGGCAAAAAAAGTTACTACATGGTCTCACTTTTTCGAGCCGAGACAGGGGTGGCCAAAAGCATTCGCCGTATTATGCAGGGGGTGCTTCCGTGGAAGAACCTTGATTCGGCAACGGTGATTCCGAAGTCGGAAAAACGCTCATCCATTGAGTTGTCGGAGTCGCAGCGCAGTGCCGTGGCGCTAGCGCTCTCAAGCAAGTTTCTGGTCATTACCGGTGGACCTGGCGTGGGTAAGACCACCATCATCAACACGATTCTCGACATTCTTGAGGCGGAGGATCTGACGGTGCTCCTTTGTGCTCCAACCGGCAGGGCGGCCAAGAGGCTTTCGGAGGCGACTGGCCTGGAGGCGAAAACCATCCACCGACTGCTTGAGTTCGACCCCTTTTTGCGGGAGGCGAAAACCATCCACCGACTGCTTGAGTTCGACCCCTTTTTGCGCGATTTCAGGCGTGGCCATGCCAATCCCCTTGAAGCTGATCTGGTGATTGTGGATGAGGCTTCCATGATTGATGTGGTACTGATGAATCGCCTGCTGGCGGCCATCTCCAGCCGCTCAGCTCTGATCTTTGCCGGTGACGTTGACCAGCTTCCACCTGTCGGGCCCGGATTTGTGCTTGCTGACATGATTCATTCCGAAGCTCTTCCGGTGGTGCGCTTGACCGAGATTTTCCGTCAGGCAGAAAGCTCCAGAATTATTGTCAATGCTCACCGTATCAACCGGGGAGAGTTTACCCTTCCATCCCACGATGCAGGCGCAGAACTTTCCGATTTTTATGTCGTCCCCTCAGAGAGCACGGCGGATATTCAGCGAAGGCTTCTGCTGGTGGTGGCCGACCGCATTCCTGAGCGCTTCGGGATGGATCGGCTGAACGACATTCAAGTGTTGACCCCCATGAACAAGGGGCCGCTTGGAACCAGGGCACTGAATGCTCTGCTGCAGGAGCGGCTGAACCCGCACGCCCGCCGAAAAATTGTTCGCTTTGAAGTCACCTACGCGGAGGGTGACAAGGTGATCCAGATGGTCAACAATTACGACAAGGAGGTCTTCAACGGCGATATCGGGCGCATTGCCAGGGTTGACGAAGAGGAGAGTACACTCAGTGTTCTTTATGATGGAAGGGAGGTGCTTTATGAATCCGGCGAGTTAGAGGAGATTGCGCTTGCCTATGCCATTACCATCCACAAAAGCCAGGGCTCAGAGTACCCTGCGGTGGTGATTCCGCTCTCCATGCAGCACTTTACCATGCTTGAGCGGAACCTTGTCTACACAGCGGTGACAAGGGCTAAAAAGCTGGTGATGATTATCGGCGACCCCAAGGCGCTCTTTACCGCAGTTGGCAATAAACGCTCTTCGCAGAGGATGACCGGTCTGGCCGCCATGATTTCGGGTGGAACGGCAGAGAAGCACAGGGAGTGAATCATCGCTTTTTTGTTATATTTCCGGCCATGCATCACACCCTCTGAGGTGAAAAGGATAACCATCTATTTGCCAGTGTTATGAAGAGAATCAACCTGATCCGCCTCTCGCTTTTCCAAATGGGCTTCGGCATCATGCTCGGCTTTCTGCTCGATACCCTCAACCGGGTGATGACCACCGAGCTTCGTATCTCTGCCACCATTGTTTTTGGCCTGATAAGCCTCAAAGAGCTGCTGGCAATTTTTGGAGTCAAGGTCTGGGCGGGCAATCTCTCCGATCGTTCACAGATTTTTGGTTTGAAGCGCACCCCCTATATTTTGGTTGGTCTGCTCTGCTGTGTCTTCTCTTTCATGCTCGCCCCGGCCGCTGCTTATGAGGTCAAGGTTGGAGGTATCACCTTTTCAGAACTGTTGCCGGCCATGATGCGCGACATGGGCCTGTTGAAGCTTTCGCTCATTTTTCTTGTGTTCGGTTTTGGGCTTCAGGTTGCCACAACGGCCTACTATGCACTGCTGGCCGATACGGTCGGGGAGGATAATATTGGCAAGGTTACCGGCGCAAGCTGGACATTGATGGTGCTCACCACCATTATCTCCACCCGAATTGTCGGCACTTTTCTTGATGTCTTTACCCCTGAACGTCTGATAACGGTGGCTGAAATTGGTGGTTTTGTTGCGCTTGGTATCGGTCTTGTGGCAGTTGTTGGCGTTGAAAAACGGAATGCCGAAGTGAAAGAGGGGAAGAACAAACATGCGCTCTCATTCTCACAGTCGCTTCAACTGCTCTCTTCATCACCGAAAACCCTGCTGTTTGCCTCCTATATCTTTATATCAATCTTTGCGCTGTTTGCCAACGAAATTGTGATGGATCCCTTTGGCGCCCATGTGTTCGGTATGCCGGTGGGTACCACCACCAAGCTTTTCAGGCCAACTATGGGTGGCACCCAGCTTATCTTCATGCTCATTACCGGCTTTTTACTGAGCCGCATTGGTCAGAAGCGGGGCGCTCTTATCGGCAATATTTTCTGCATTATCGGTTTTGGCTTGCTGATTGTGTCGGCTTTTATCCGTGATGTCCAGTTCCTCCGTATAGCGCTTGTGGTGACGGGAATCGGCCTTGGTGCCTCAAGTGTCGCCAATATCTCCATGATGATGTCTATGACCGCTGGTCGCAGTGGAGTCTACATCGGTCTCTGGGGGACGGCGCAGAGCCTGGCTATCTTTATCGGCCATCTTGGAGCTGGCGTTATCATTGATCTGGTCTATCATTTTTCAGGGAACTATGTTTGGGCTTACGTCGCCATTTTTGTGATGGAGATGGTTGCCTTTACCATTGCCAGTCTTATGATTTCCCATATTTCAAAAGAGGCGTTTGAGGCCGAAAGTGAGGCAAAAATGGCGGAGCTTGCTCTTGCCAATAATGGTTGATGGTATGACATACGTTTTTGGGCCGGTATCCTCCAAGCGGCTGGGGCAATCGCTTGGCGTTGATCTGCTTCCATCAAAAAGCTGCACCTGGAACTGCCTCTACTGTCAGTTAGGCAAGACCAGGAACTTTGTCACTGAGCGACAGGAGTTTTTTCCCCGTGAAAAGATACTGGAGGAGATTCGTCAAGCCTTGACGCTCAACACCAATCTCGACTGGATCACCTTTGTCGGATCTGGCGAAACCCTGCTCTACAAGGGAATTGGCTGGCTTATTGCCGAGACGAAAAAGCTCACCACTGTTCCCGTGGCGGTTATCACCAATGGATCGCTGCTTTATCTGCGGGAGGTTCGTGAAGAGCTGCTTCAGGCAGATGCCGTGCTTCCCTCGCTCAACGCAGGGTCGGAGGCGCTCCATAACAAGATTGATCGACCAGCTTCGGAATTGACATTTCAGCAGCATATTGAAGGGCTTGCTGCATTTCGCAGCCAGTATAAAGGCCGCCTCTGGATTGAGGTGATGCTGCTTGGGGGTATCAACGACAACGATGAGGCACTGCACGATCTTGCCACGACCCTGAAGACAATTCATCCTGACATGGTGCATCTGGTTCTGCCAACCCGTCCGGCTCCTGAGCAGCAGGTGCAGCTTCCTTCCGACAAACGTCTTGAGCGAGCCATTGCCATTCTCTCTGAAGTTGCGACAGTTGTGCATCCACTCAAGGGCCGCATGGACCTTCGGAGCGCCAAGGATCTGCTTGAGGCTGTTACCGCCATTGTCTCGCGCCATCCAGTGCAGCAGCGCGAGCTGCACAAGGCTGTTGCCGATTGTTTTCCCGACGACAGCGCAAAAGCTGATCTGGTGATGCAGGAGTTTTTCGCCACCGGCCGCTTCAAGCTTGTCGAGCACAACGGAGAGAACTACTGGGTGATGCAGGAAAAGCCTCCCGCTGTGGTTTAATCATCCTCGTCGTGGTGCCCTCTGCCCCCCTCATGCTCACCCTCTCCACCCTCATCGCTGCCGTTGTGATGGCAGCGTATGCAGTTCTGGTAGTTGCGGATACCCTCCTCCCGATGTTCAGCTTCAATTCTTGAGGGTGAGTGTTCATGGCAGTTATAGCAGGTGTACTTCTTGTAGTTGCCGGGTTCCGTATGGCAGGTGGCGCAGCTTGCGTTATGATCGCCATCAAGCGTGAAAGAGTTATCGTGATCGAAGGTTGCCGGTTTCCACGCTTTTGTGGTGTGGCAGGCAAGGCAGTTTTCTTTGGCGAAACGGTGCAGGGAGTCTGCGGGTTTTTGCTCGCTGTGGCAGGTCATACACTTTTTTTGCTCGGAGGCACCGAGGGACTTATGCCGGAAACTTTTACCGTCAGTTTTTGTTGCGGCCACCCCTCTATGGTCGGTATGGCACTCAATGCAGGAGTTATCGCTCAAGCCACGGTGAAAAAGTACTCTCTTGCTGTTTTTCGGGATCGCCTCCCCCTTTACGTTTTTGATACCTATATCGCGCTGCTGATGGCAACGGGTGCATTGTGCTGACTGGTTTCCACTGAATGGTTTATGGCAGGAAAGGCAGTTGTTGTTCAGGTGTTGATGTCCTTGCGTCAGGGGGCCTGGACTGATGAGCTTTTCCGGAAAAGCGGTAATCACTCCGACAAGAAGAAGTGCCGCAGTGGTAAAAAAAAGAGCCGGTTTCAGCATGACATCTCCATGGGATAACGGCTTTCTGCGGCAGGACAGGTGAGGGTAAAGGTTGTGCCCTTGTCGGTCACACTGTTGACTGATACCCTGATTTGTTGAAGATCAGCAAGTTTTTTAACAATGGAGAGGCCGAGTCCCAGCCCCCCCGTACTTGAACTCCTTGATTCATCAACTCTGTAAAAACGGTCAAAAATGGCATGCAACTTCTCCGCAGGAATGCCGATTCCCTGGTCGGAGATGGTGCAAACAACATTATTTTCACTGCGTGCAACCTCTATGGTTATCGATGAGCTTGACGAGGAGTACTTGATAGCGTTTGAAAGAATATTTTCAACAATCATCTCAAGCATTCCCGGATCAGCCGCAATTTTGACCTGTTCGGTGTGGTTGAGAGTGATTGCAATACCTTTGGCCTGGGCTGTCGGCATCATCCTCTCAACCACACTGTCAAGCAGTGGATCAAGCGGTACCACCACAATACGCGGGGTCATCTTGTTGCTCTCATAGCGGGCAAGCATCAGTAACTGCTCAATGAGGTGGGCCATGCGATTCAACTCCTTCAGGCAAAATTGGATCCTTGATTCGTAATGTTCTCTCTCTCGTGGTTTGCGGATCAGCACTTCGAGAGTTCCCTTGACCACCGCCAATGGAGTTTTCAGTTCATGCGACGCGTCGGCAGTAAAATGTTTTTCACGTTGAAACGCATCCTGCATTCTTCCGAAAAGGGCATTGATGGTTGATGCTAGCCGGTACAATTCATCATGATGAAAGGGAAGTGGAATGCGCTGGTCGAGATTACTCTGTGACATTTTTTCGGCTGTGGCGATCACCTTCTCTATCGGGCTGATACTTTTAATGGCAATGGAGCGGGTGAGGAGAAAGAGTGGAAGAAGGATAACGGGAAATGAAAAGAGAAAGATGTCTTTAAGGTCGTGAAGCACAATCAGGGCATTTTTCAGAGGAACAGCCACAATCAGATATCCCTCATTTTTGCCATCGGCACTGTTGAGAGGAACCTGTGCCTGACGAACCATTGACCCGCCAAAATTGCTGTCGAAATAGCTTGTTCCCGACTGGTTTGGATTAAATGCAAGGACACACCAGGAGAGACTTGCTGATTTGTTGATGACCTCACCATCCCTGTTCACCAACTGGATAAACTCGGTATCAACTTTTAACTTTCTTCTCCTGTGTTTATGTTCCTCATCACGATTTTCTCCCTTTTCGCTTGTGTGGTCCGCATCGATATCCCTGAAGCTTTCAAATCCCTGAAAATTATCTGGGGATATATTAGAGTCTGCAAGAATTTCTGAAATCTCTTTTTTTATTTGATCGTCAAACTGTTTATAGACAATTCTCTCGACCATAAAAAAGATGGTTGTAAAGACTATGGCAATTAAAAAACCTGTTGCAATGGTATAATAGAGTGCGATCCTGTTTCGCAAACTCATTACCGACAGCCCTTTCAATGCGAATTGCTTCATGCCATTCCTGGTTCACGAACGATGTAGCCAACTCCCCGGATGGTCTGGATCAGGTTTCCGCAACCGGCAGCTTCAAGCTTTCTGCGGAGAAAGGTGATATACACATCAATCACCGAGGTATCAGAGTCAAAATGGATGTCCCAGACATGTTCAATAATGCGGCTTCGTGTACAAACCCGGTCTTTGTTCCGAATCAGGTATTCGAGCAGGGCGAACTCTTTCGGAGTCAAAGTTAACTCAATTGAAGCAGCAAAGACCTGATGAGTGACAGGATTGATTGTAACGCATCCTGCGCTCAGTGAGTCATCCGCCCGGTTCCTGTTTCTGAGCTGTACCCTGATGCGTGCCAGCAACTCCTCAAACTCAAATGGTTTCTTGATGTAGTCATTTGCTCCGGCATCAAGGCCGAAGACAACATCCTCAAGGGTATCTTTTGCGGTGAGAAACAATATCGGCACCAGGCTGCCGGCTTTGCGTATCTGCCGGCACACCTCAATACCACTTATTGCGGGAATCATCCAGTCAACGATGAGCAGATCATACTCATTGGTCAGTGCCAGATCAAGGCCGGATTTACCATCGTAAGCGACATCGACAGCAAAGTACTCCTCCTCAAGTCCATCCTTGAGGAAACCGGCTATTCCTGGCTCATCTTCAATAATGAGAAGTCTCATGCGTTGCGTGTTATAAGTTAATCTTTATCGACAGCGGCACCCTTGGAGAGAGATAAAATATCGCCAAGAACCTCTTTCGGCTCTTTGCCATTGCTTTTGGCGATCTGTTCAACCGTATCAGTTGAGAGCTTGACGACAATTCCCTTCTTCCCGAGGTCGTCAACCAACGCCGAGGGAGTGGTCTTTACAACCTGCGCAACCGTCTCAAGAGAGGATGAAGCAAGGGCGTATGCAGCTAATTTTGCAGGACTCTCTTTCTCCTCTTCACCAAAGATTGGCAGTACGGAAACGATGGTAGTGACAAGTGCCAGAGCAATTATTCCAAGTGCCGGTTTTTTTGAGAAGTAACCTGTAAACTGCTTCCAGTTAGCCACCAGATGTACTCCAACCCCTCCGACCAAAAGCCAGCTCAGCCATTTATGCGTCGGCTCAACAAGCCCGATTTCAATATCAAAAAAAATCAGGAGTCCCGTGACGGCTGAAATGGTAAATGCCCCTACGGCAAGTGGAGTTGCCCATGATCTGATCGTTGTGCTCATAGTGTCGTTGATGTTGTTCAATTTAGTATTTTAGTCTGTAATCCTCATTTGTACAGTCCCCAATGTAGTAGCGGGATTCTTAAAGGATTCTAAGACAAACCTTAAATATTGCTTAAAAATCAGGAGTAATTGAGATAACTCATTCAACGGGAAGGCGATGCAAATTGATTATGATGTTATAAGGATTCAGGATGGTGAGCAGGTGAATCTAGCACAACGTCCGACACTTGTTGATCCAGTGTACCGTTCAAAAAAAGAGTACAAGGAGATGCTGGCTGACCATGTTGAGCAGTTGAGCAAGCTGCAAGAGGTGCACTATGCTGATAATCGTTATGCGCTGCTCCTTATTTTTCAGGCGATGGACGCTGCGGGTAAGGATGGAATTATCAGACATGTGATGTCCGGTGTTAATCCGCAAGGGTGTCAGGTCTTCAGTTTCAAGCATCCCTCCGCCGAAGAACTTGACCACGATTTTCTCTGGCGTAGCAATCGCTGTCTGCCGGAGAGGGGGCGTATCGGTATTTTTAACCGATCCTATTACGAAGAGGTGCTTATTGTCCGTGTTCATCCTGAAATACTCACCATGCAGGATGTGCCTGACGGGTTGAGGAACAAGAACAAAGTGTGGAAGAATCGATATCAGTCGATTACTGCGCTGGAGAAGCACTTGTATTGTAATGGCACCAGAGTTGTCAAGTTTTTTCTCCATCTCTCAAAAGAGGAGCAGCGGAAAAGATTTCTAGCTCGCATTGATGCCCCGGAAAAAAACTGGAAATTCAGCGTTGCCGATATTGAGGAGCGAAAGTACTGGAAGCAGTACATGGAAGCCTATGAGGAGTGTTTCGGGGCAACCAGCACAAAGCGTGCGCCATGGTATGTGGTTCCTGCTGATGACAAACAGAATGCACGGCTGATCGTGTCACAGATTATTGTGGACACCCTGGCAGCTCTCGACCTCTCCTCTCCTGAGGCGAGCAAGGAGCGCCTGAAAGAGCTGTCTGATATTCGCCGGAAGTTAATGGAGGAGAGTGAGTGAGCAGCACTTTGCCGTAAGTGAAAAAAAGTCAGAAGCGCACAGGGATATCTCTTTCGCGCAGGTATTGCTTGGCTTCAAGGATGGAGTGTTGACGGAAGTGGAAAATTGATGCGGCAAGCGCGGCATCAGCGCAACCTTTGGTAAACCCTTCATAAAGATGTTCCAGATTGCCGGCACCTCCCGATGCTATGACAGGAATATGCACGGAAGTTGAGATTGTGCGAAGAATTTCGTTATCGTATCCCTCTTTGGTGCCATCGCGATCCATGCTGGTGAGTAGAATTTCACCGGCACCAAGCGCCTGGACCTTCAGGGCCCATTCAAGGGCTTGGTATGGGGTTGGTTTTTTTCCTGAATGGGTATGGACTATGTAGTCGGTTCCAATTTTTTTGATGTCGATGGCCACCACAACGGCTTGCGATCCATATTTTTCTGCAATGCGGGTAATCAGTTCAGGATCGTTGACGGCGGCTGTATTGACCGAAACTTTGTCGGCACCGTGGAGGAAAACCTCTTTTGCCCGCTCAACGGAGCTTATGCCACCGCCGACCGTGAGGGGAATGAAAACCTCACCGGAGACCTTCAGTACCTCTTCAAGCGTTGTCTTTCGAGACTCAAGTGACGCGGAGATGTCGAGGAAGACAAGCTCATCAGCCAGTTCATTATTGTAGAACCTGGCCTGTTCGAGGATGGAGCCTGCGTCTCTCAACCCGTCAAAATTAATGCCTTTTACCACTCTTCCGTCCCGTACGTCGAGACAGGGGATGATTCGCTTCGCTAACATGACGGTGTAAAGATGAAATATTTTGTGCTCATGGTTTGATATGCTTCAAGCGCTCAGTTTCACTCTCCTCTGAACGCTATTTTTTTATCTTGCCAATGTAACCATTAATAGGTATAAATATCAGAGAGGAAAGGGTGGGCAGCACCAAAGAGGGGGCTGAACATCTCATTTTGATGCATTTTTTCGTAACCATTGACCAACGATTATGGGAACCACAACAAAAAAGAGTCCGAAACCGCCAGGTGTGGCGATATGGGTACTGGTGACACTGCTTTGGGGTACAGTATTTTACTGGACATCAATTGTGATGCTGCAACTGGCTTCAACCAAGCTGGGAGAGGGTGTTTTTCACCCATCAAACAGTGAGCTGCGGAGGGTGTATGGCATTCAGGTTGTGGTGCTGATTCTCTTTGCTTTTGTTGCCAAGGCTGTTCGGGGAGTGTTTGACCCCGGCAATACCCAACAGATTCGTCGCTGGCAAAACCTTTCAGAAGGGCATGGTGAGAAGATCTTTATCTCTTTTGCAGGAAGTCTGGCAACCAGCTTCTTCTTTACCGCACTGACTGCGCTGACTTTTCTTGGAAGTTCAGGTGCGCTTGGTCTGGCGGTTGTTTTTACCATTCCCGTGGTCGTGCTTGCGGCACTGTTTAATGTAGCCGCCGGTGTTGCTGCTTCACTGATCGTTGGTTTGATCTTTTTGATTGCCAGGGTGGGCAGAAAGCGGTCATAAAATGTTGGTCGGCCAAAAAAAAGAGACAAAAAAAGCACAGCCGTTCAGGTGCGCTTTTTTTGTCATGATGTGCATGTTCATGATGTGGAGCTAAGGAGACTCGAACTCCTGACCCTTTGCATGCCATGCAAATGCTCTACCAACTGAGCTATAGCCCCGTGTTCAGTGCTAATTAAAAGAAAAAAAAGTTGTTTTTCCAACTTGTTTTGTTGTTTCTTTGGGTGTGAAGCTGTTATTAATGCAAAAGAGGCTGTTATGTCGTTGTTGTTTGTTGTCAAGGAGGGGTTTTCAAGTATAGGAAGGGCGAAGTTACCGGCGGCAATTACGGTGACAATCAGTTTTTTTGCTCTGGTACTGCTTGGTCTTTTCAGTACGGTCTCCCTCAGCTTTTTTGATGTGATTCAGGAGATTCGGAGCAGGGTTGAGCTTGAGGTGTTTCTCGGTGAATCAGTGACGGAACCGGATGCAATGAATATTGCGGCGCGGATTGAGAAGCTGGAGGGGGTTCGTGAGGCCATCTATGTTTCAAAGGATGCTGCGGCAAAGAGCTTTACTCGTGATTTCGGAGAGGATGTTGTAAAGATTCTTGGTTCCAATCCGCTTCCGAGGTCGATCAAGCTCAAGTTTCTTCCTGATTATGCGCGACCTGAACATATTGAGCGTATGGTTTCGGCAATTCGTGCTCTCACTCCTGATGTTGATATTCGCTATAATCAATCATTTCTTGGTCAGATTGAGGAGAATGCGCGGTTATTTACCATGCTGACCGGCGGTATCGGTCTCCTGATTTCAGTAGCGACGATTGTGCTGATTGGTTACACCATACGGCTTGCCATGTATTCAAGAAAGGAGAAGATCAGAACTATGCGTCTTGTTGGGGCTACCGGCTGGCTGATCGGGGCTCCCTACATTATTGAGGGAGCTGTTCAGGGGCTGCTTGCGGGGGGGCTTGCCGCAGGTACCATTTTTCTGCTCTTTGATCAACTGCTCTTGACCTATGAGCCTGACGTTTACAGGGTGCTTCAACCTTCAGCGCTTATGATCTATCCCGGCATGGTTCTTCTTGGTCTGGCACTGGGTATTTTGGGCAGTGCCTTCTCGGTGAGGAAGTATCTCAGGATGGCATCAAAACGGTAGCCTGCAGTTACCTTCCAAGTGAGTAGAGCAGGCTGATCTCTGCACTCCAGCCGTCAGAGTCTGGAGTTTCAAGGATCAGCGGCATCTCTTCGCAGACAAGGTTGTTCATGATGTATGAAAACACATCCATCCCGATAGTTCCCTTTCCAATGCAGGCATGTCGGTCAACCCGGCTGCCGAGTGGCTGCATGGCATCGTTGAGGTGCATTCCCCGCAGGTATTGGAGCCCCACAATCCGGTCGAACTCACTGAAGGTCAGTTCGGCGGCTTCGGTGCTTTGCAAGTCGTAACCGCTGGCGAAGAGGTGGCAGGTGTCGAGACAAACACCGACTCTTGATCTATCTTCAATTCGGTCAATCAGAAAAGCCAGTTGTTCAAACCGGTTGCCAAGGTTGGTGCCCTGCCCTGCCGTATTTTCAATGACAGCGGTCACTCCCTTCGTTGCATTGAGCGAGATATTGATTGATGCCGCGATCAGCTCCAGGCATTTTTCCTCTGTAATCTCCTTGAGGTGGCTGCCTGGATGAAAGTTCAGTAAACGCAATCCAAGCTCTTCCACCCGTTGCATCTCGTCAATAAAGGCTTCGCGTGCACGCTGGAGCTTGTCGGGGTCAGGGCTGCCGAGGTTGATGAGGTAGCTGTCGTGAGGCAGGATCTGTTCTGGCTTGAAGCCCCCGTCGCTGCAGTTTTGCTGGAATGCGTCAATCGAGGTTGTTGTCAGTTTTGGCGATCTCCACTGTCGCTGATTTTTTGTGAAAAGGGCAAAGGCTTTGGCCCCGATGGCTGCCGCATGAAGCGGAGCATTTTCGACTCCGCCTGCCGTGCTGACATGTGCTCCGACTCGTTTCATAAGGTATTCAGAATTTATCGGTTGTGTTGAATTGTTTTGCCTGTCCTAGGGTAAGATTCAGCGTTTCGCGAACCGTAAAAGCACTCCCTCTTGATGATGAGGTTGAGAGCATCTCTCCGAGGAGTCCGGCGGAAAAAAGCTGGACGCCAAGAATAAGCAGCAGAATGCCGAAAAAGAGAATGGGGCGGTTGCTGACGGGTCTCTGGAGCAGGATTTTATCGAGGGTGACGTAGAGACTGATGAGAAAGCCGAACACAAAGCTTGCAAGGCCGGCCATGCCAAAAAAGTGCATCGGGCGACGGAGATACCGCGTGATGAAGAGTACGGAGAGGAAATCGAGCAGCCCTGAAAAAAACCTTGACGCACCATATTTGGTGGTGCCGAATTTTCGGGCGTGGTGCTTGACCGCGAGTTCGGCAATCCTGAAGCCCATCCACTGGGCGAGTACCGGAATGTAGCGATGCATATCGCCATGCAGCTCCAGCCGACGGGTCACCTCTCTGCGGTATACCTTCAGGCCGCAGTTGAAATCGTGAATGGTGATGCCGCTAAAAAAACGGGTCACTCCATTGAACAGCTTTGAAGGAATGGTTTTGGAGAGCGGATCCTTGCGCTGCTGCTTCCATCCACTGACCAGATCATACCCCTCTTGCAATTTTTTGATCATCTCCTTGATGGCAAAGGGATCATCCTGCAGGTCGGCATCAATGGTGCAGACATAGTCGCCCGTGGCAGCCATGAATCCTGCCGAGAGCGCTGCGGTTTTGCCAAAGTTTCTCTGAAAGGAGATCAGCCGAAGCTCCGGCCTTGAGGCAATCATGCCGCCAATCAAGCTGCACGAGTCATCGGTGGAGCCATCATCAACCATGATAATTTCGTAGGTAAAAGGCTCCTGAAAGAGGGCGTGCAGCTCCTTTTCGCCCATGGCGGTAGAGAGTTGCACGAGCAGCTCAGGAAGCGATTCCCGTTCATTGAAGAGCGGGACGATAATGGAGAGTTGACAGTTGACAGATGACAATGGACAATTGGTAATGAATCAGTGGACAATGGACAGTTGAAGTGGAAAGGTAAGGAGTAAAGGGGGGAACGCCAAACTATACCCCTTTTCGAGAGGGCTCCCAGAGGTGTTTGTGGAGCTGGAGCTGGAGTCTTGCCCGGAGGCGGTCGCGAAGTATCCATGCCGCGAGTTCTGCTGGATCAAGCTTGCCGAATGAGACTCCCATCATGATGGTGAAGGAGTCGGTCAGTTGGTGGTGTTGCAGAAGCGAAGTCGCCCATTCATAATCCTCTTTACCTGCAATCACGATTTTGAATTCAAAGGTGTGACGATGAGGTGGCTCTGCTGCAAGTGCCAGCCGGATATTGTCGGGATGGTTCTGTTCTGCCACTCCGGATGAGGGTGGTTTGAGGTCGATGATTTTATGGACCCGCTGGTCAACCTTTTCGACTGAGATAAATCCACCGGTTTCAAGCAGTACTTTTTGATTGAGATCGCAGAGTTGAGTCATCAGCGGGTAGACTGCTGGCTGAAGCAGTGGTTCGCCGCCGGTGATTTCGATAACAGGTGCCTGAAAGGTGAGCGCTCTCAGCATAACCTCCTCTCTCTCAAGTTTGATCCCCTTCTCTTCAGCATAACCGGTGTCGCACCCCGCACATCCGTGGCCGCAGCCTGCAAGCCGTATAAAGGTGCAGGGCCATCCAGCAAAGGAGCCCTCTCCCTGAATGGAGTGAAATATTTCGCTGATCCCCAGAGTGGTGCTGCTCATAATCCCAGCAAGGTCAGCAGTTTTTCAAGGGCATCAGGATAAAGCCGGTGTTCGCATTCCAGCACTCTTGCGGCAAGAGTCTCCGGTGTATCATGCGGCAAAACCGGCACAGTTCGCTGAAGCAGAATCTCCCCCTTGTCATACTCCTCATTGACAAAATGGACTGTCGCTCCCGTTTCGGTCTCCCCCGCTCCAAGTACAGCCGTGTGAACATGAATTCCATACATCCCCTCACCGCCGAATTTTGGCAGAAAAGCGGGATGAATGTTGAGCATCCTCTCCGGAAATGCCGCGACAACGGCATCGGGCACTTTTCGCATATAGCCCGCCAAAAGGATGATATCGATCTGATGCTTTTTCAGCCGTTCCACCATTGCGTCGGCAAACTCGTCAAAGGTGCCAAACTGTTGTTCGGTGATATGCACCGTTGCAATACCGTTCAGCTCTGCAAACTCCATGGCCCCGCACCGGGCGCGGTTCGACAGGCAGAGGACTATTTCTGCCGGGAGTTGCTTGTTTTCGATCGCCTGAAAGAGTGCCTTGAAATTGCTGCCGCTGCCGGAGCAGAAGATGGCTATGCGGGTTGTGTTGGTCGTCATTGTGGTAATCCTGTTATTTTCTGATTGTATTATAAGTTCGAGCCATTTCCAAGTATTTTTATTTTCTTTGCGTTTCTTCGCAGTTTCTCTTTTTAACCCCGCCATCCTCATTTTTTCCGTGATTATTTGTACATTTTCTATGGCCTGTTTCACGGAAATAGCGCCTGATGAACAGAAAAGCCGCGAAATGGAGGAAAGAATGACACACCGATATGAGACCATTTTATACTGGAGCCAGGAGGATAGCGTTTTTATTGCCGAAGTGCTGGAACTTCCAGGTTGTATGGCGCATCCCGGGAAGAGGCACTTGCTTATGTCAATAAAGCTCTTCATCTTTGGATAGATACGGCAAAAGAGTTCGGTGACCCAATTCCTGAGCCAAAGGGTCGTCGCCTCATGTATGCATGAAAGAGCTTGCTTAAGAGCTGAGGCAACCCTGAGAAAACACAAAAAGAGGTTCTTATGCCGCTAATCAGTGAGTTTTTTGGAATAAAAAATACATGGTCAAGAGCACAATCCGCCACATTTTCATGCCGAATACAATAAATTACGAGCAGAAGTAGATATCAATAATGCTGTGATATTGAAGGGTGCATTGCCTGTTAAGTCATTACAGTTTGTGCTTGCCTGGTGTGAATTGCATAAAGATGAGTTGCTGCATAATTGGCATTTTGCTGAAATTCATGACGAGTTGATAAAAATTAATCCATTGCAATGAGGTGCACTATGATGTATACCATTATTCAGGTATTACCAACCGATGATTATAGGGTGTATCTGTATTTCGCTCATGGTGAAATCAGGTTATATGATGCGAAAGAAATTCTTGAGTATGGCGTTTTCAAGGTATTATGGGACAAGAAAATATTTGCAGAGAGCTGTACTGTTCTGAACAATACATTGGCCTGGGATGTCAAGGGTAATTTTGACCCTTGTGAATGTCTGGATTTGGATCCGGGAGTGCTTTATGAAAAGTCAATAAGAGTTGATGATCCATTACTTCGATATGCGTAATCAAGTGGGGGATCTTTATAAGATTTTGAGAGATGCAAAAGTGCTACATCAACCCCTTCACCGACTTTGGCTTCAAAAAGATTTTCGGTTCGGAGGTGAACAAAGATCGTTTGATCGCTTTTTTGGACTCGTTGCTGCCTGATGATGCTGGCGTTATTGCTGATCTCTCATTTTTGCCATTGAACCTTGAACTTTGAACCATCCCCCCTCCCATGAACTACAAAACGCAATCAAATTGGCGGGAGATCCAAAGCTTTCTGCCTAAAGAATTTCAGCTTGAACTCGATAACGAGCCTTCAGAAGAGTGGTGGCAATGGCGAGGTCACCAGATTCACCTTGACTGCTTTCGCAATCTTCGGTCAGAGGTGAAGGTGATCCTGTTTCATGGTGTCGGCACCAACGGGCGGCAAATGTCGACCATTCTGGGCAGTCCATTGTTCAAGCGTGGCTTTGAAACCATTGCTATCGACATGCCCGAATATGGCGTGACCCGGGTTGCATCCGGTGTACTCGTGACCTACGACGATTGGGTTCAGGCTGGCAGTGACCTCATTAATGCTGAGCTCAAGAAAGATGGCAGACCGATCGTGCTCTACGGTCTCAGTGCCGGTGGTATGCTTGCCTTTCATGTAGCAGCGCTCAATAAAAAGGTTAAAGGGATCGTGGGCATGACCTTTCTGGATCAAAAAGAACAGCAGGTTCGCGATGAAACGGCGTTGAATTTCCTCATGAGTCGTGTCGGGGTGCCATTGACCCATCTGGCAGCAAAAACACCACTGGCAGCTCTTCGTATGCCGATGAGCCTGGCGAGCAAAATGTCGGCGCTGGTCAACAACAAAGCGGCGCTCAAGGCCTGTATGAAAGACACGACTTCGGCGGGTAAATGGGTCACCATGAAGTTTCTCAGCTCGCTCACCACCTATACACCTGTGGTTGAACCCGAAGCTTTTGATATTTGTCCGATTTTACTGACTCAACCCGAAAAAGATAGCTGGACACCCCTGTATCTCAGCGAGCTTTTCCTCAAACGTCTCAATCGTGTACCGAAGAGGGTGGTAATGCTCGAAAATGCTGGTCACTATCCACTTGAGCAGCCCGGCTTGACGCAGATGTGCGATGCTCTGGTGGACTTTATCCACTCTTGCCATCTCGGATGATTGAGCCCCGACAGCCTCAGAAGGCTCCGTTAACGTTTGATATCGCAATGGTTTTTTCTTAAATTCCGATTTTAAAAAGCCACAGAATAATAAATAAACTTTTTGCATAATGTCTGATCCTGTCATCAAGCGGGCGCTGGTCTCTGTATCTGATAAAACCGGTATTGTTGAGTTCTGCCGGGAGCTGTCAGGCCTCGGTGTAGAGATTTTTTCAACAGGGGGAACCTTGAAGTCGCTTCAGGATGCAGGAGTCAGCGCAGCCTCCATCTCGACCATCACCGGGTTTCCTGAAATAATGGATGGCCGGGTGAAGACGCTCCATCCCAAAATCCATGGTGGACTGCTTGCCGTCCGGGAGAATTCCGACCATGTGAAGCAGGCAATTGAGAACGATATCAGCTTCATTGATCTGGTTGTGGTGAACCTCTACCCCTTCGAGGCAACTGTGGCCAAGCCGGATGTGACATTTGAGGATGCTATTGAGAATATTGATATCGGTGGCCCCTCGATGCTTCGGAGCGCGGCAAAGAACAACGAGTCAGTTACTGTGGTGACGGACAGCGCCGATTATGCGCTGGTGCTGCAGGAGATGAAGGCGAACAACTGTGCCACCAAACGGGCAACCCGTCTTTCTCTTGCCTTGAAAGTTTTTGAGCTTACCTCCCGTTACGACCGTGCTATTGCCTTTTACCTGGCTGGAGCTGTCGGAGGAGCGCAGACTGGGACGGCAAGCAAGATGACGGTCAGCCTTGAGCGTGAGCTTGCTATGCGCTACGGTGAAAATCCGCATCAGAGCGCTGGCCTCTATCGCCTGACGGATACCAACGGAACCTGCTCCTTTGAAGACTTTTTTGAGAAGCTGCATGGCAAGGAGCTCTCGTACAACAACATGCTCGATATTGCCGCAGCCGTCACCCTGATTGAAGAGTTCCGTAGTGAAGAACCGACAGTCGTCATTATCAAGCACACCAATCCGTGCGGTGTCGCACAAGCCTCGACGCTTGCCGAAGCCTATCGACGGGCGTTTTCAACTGATACCCAGGCTCCTTTTGGAGGCATTATCGCCTTTAACCGTCCACTTGACATGGAAGCTGCAAAGGCGGTTAATGAGATCTTTACCGAGATACTGATTGCCCCGGCCTTTGAAGATGGTGTGCTTGAGCTGCTGATGAAGAAGAAAGATCGCAGGCTTGTGCGCCAGACCAATGTCATACCCAAAGGTGGCTGGGAGTTCAAATCAACCCCGTTTGGAATGCTTGTTCAGGAGCGTGACAGCAAAATAGTTGCCAAGGAGGATCTCAAGGTCGTCACCAAACGGCCGCCGACCGAAGAGGAGATTGCTGACCTGATGTTTGCCTGGAAGATCTGCAAGCATATCAAATCGAACACGATTCTCTATGTTAAAAACCGCCAGACCTACGGAGTCGGCGCAGGGCAGATGTCGCGGGTTGACTCTTCCAAGATCGCACGTTGGAAGGCTTCGGAAGTCAACCTCGATCTGCATGGATCGGTTGTCGCCTCGGATGCCTTTTTCCCTTTTGCTGATGGTTTGCTTGCTGCGGCAGAGGCCGGTGTGACGGCCGTTATTCAGCCAGGTGGCTCCATTCGCGATAACGAGGTGATTGAGGCTGCCGATGCAAACAACCTTGCGATGGTCTTTACCGACATGAGGCATTTCAAGCATTAAGAGCAGTTCGGCAAGAGATGTAACCGGCTGGGGTGGACTGAAACAGGAGCCCCAGCTTAACGGTTTGCTGTCTCACCTGCTTTTTTCAGATTCGCCTCTACTGCCCGTGCATTGCGTTTCAGCCTGCGAAGTCCGATGCGGAACACTGGTGTGCCATAAAAGAGCTCACGAAATCCTGATTTGGTCAGGCTCAGTATCTGTTCCGTTGAAATGTTTATCAGTTCATCCCGCACCTTGAATGATGCGTTGGCTTTGATGCTTGCCTGCCGGTTGTAGGGGCAGACCTCCTGGCAGAGATCACATCCGAACATCCACTCTCCGATCATCCCGGCCTCTTCGGGTGTGAATTCCCGTTTCATTTCAATGGTGAGATAGGAGATGCATTTTGCAGCATCAATCTTGCCTGGAGCGATCAGTGCCCCAGTCGGGCAGTGTTCAATGCAGGAGCCACAGCTTCCACAGAAATTGGGAAGAGTCAATTTGGTTGACACTATCTCCCTGTCGATCAAGATCTCACCAAGAAAAACATAGGAGCCAGCCGATGGCACCTTTAAAAGGGTGTTTTTTCCTGTCTTTCCAATCCCGGCCTCTTCTGCCCAGTTTTTTTCAAGAAGCGGGAAGCTGTCCACTGTTATCAGCGCTGAGAGAGGTTCGCCCACAATCCTTTTTATGGCAGTGAGCAGCTCCTCAAGTTTATTTCTTACAACAGTATGGTAGTCATCGAGAAGAGCATATTTGGAAATCTTCGGGAAGCCTTCACGATACTCTATCGGATAATTATAGCTGATTGCTGCCGAGATGATGGTGTGCAACCCAGGAAGCAGCAGTGATGGATCGGCTCTCTCCTCCATTGACTCTTCGAGGTAGCGCATTCCCGCACTTCTGTGCTCTTCCACCATTGCGGTAACCCGTTGCATCGCGATTGGCTGGGGCTCGGGAGCTGCAAAACCTATTGCTGTAAAACCCAGTTTTGTGGCCTCTTTTCTGATTTGGTGCGCAAGATCACTGGAGTTGTCAGTCATTGGAGGGTGACTTTAGTGTTATTTCCATGGGGTAATGTACACATTAGCGCTATAACTTTCAGCGGAACTCTCTTGATGATTCTCTCTTTTGGATCGAAAAAACGGCAGTTGTCCTCATGGATACAACTGCTAATTTTAGGCTGGAGTTGCTTCAACGAACGACAACGACACATCCTATTGTTCCGGTGGGGTGACTGTCTGCCTGGGCGGGAATTCAAGGCACTGAACGACGGTATTGTGGAAGAGTGGACGAAATTTGCGGATTCTGATATTTGCGGATGTTGGGTAAACCCTGTTACTCAAGAGAATGACCGCAAGCTGTTTTTCCGGGTCAATCCAAAGGCTGGTTCCCGTATAACCAAGATGGCCGTAAGAGGTGTTTGAAAAATAGTCTCCTGCTGAAGAGTGGCCATCAGGAGAGCGCAGATCCCAACCCAGCGCTCTTGAGGTGCCGCTTCTCGATAAAAATTTTCTGAGGGTCTCTTTCTTGATATAGCGGCGACCTTCCAGAATTCCTCCATTCATCAGCATGGCTGTCATACGAAGAAGGTCGGATGTTGTGCTATAGAGGCCGGCATGACCGGCAATTCCACCAAGAAGTGCCGCATTCTGATCGTGAACCAGTGGGCGCGGAATGTTCAATGGCCAGAGAGTATCCTTTTCCACAGGTGCTATGCGCCTCAAAAGGGAAGACTGAGGCGTAAAGAGGGTTGAGCTCATCCCGAGGGGCTTGGCAAAGCGTGCAGCAAAGTTGGATGCAAGGGATTTGCCGGTGGTTGTTTCAACAATCTTTCCCAGAATCATGAAGCCGAGATCACTGTACAGCGTAGTGGTGCCTGGTGCAGTGAGAAGAGTGTCGGCAGCGATGGTTCTGAAGAGCTCGCTGGATGTTGTGCAGCTTTTTGAGAACAGGGTGTGTGCTCGTAATCCGGAGGTGTGACGCAGAAGCTGCTCGATGGTAACCTTCTCTTTCCCGTTTTTGCCAAAATCGGCGAGATATGTCGCAACAGGTGTCTGAAGTGAGAGAGAATCTCGTTCAACAAGTTGCATCACCATACTTGTGGTGGCAATCGCTTTTGTCAGAGAAGCAAGATCATAGAGAGTTGTCGTATCAACGGGAGCACTCCCCTGATTGTAGGTCATTCGGCCAATTGCTTTGTGAAACACGACTTTTCTTTGGTAGAGCACTGCGACACTTGCTCCCGGAAAAACGGAGTCGCAGACCGCTTTTCTGAGAGCCACTTCAAGAGGTTTGAAGTGGTAGGCCTTGAGCTGTACTGGCAAAAGTGCGTTCATAACGCCAGAAAGAATGAGTAGTCCCACAATGCCTCTAAGGAACCGCATAAGCGTATTTCTTAAAAAAGCGACAACTTGACATACCGCTTCGGATTCGCTTTCAGATCAACGAGCACTGAATCAAGCGAAGAGAGCGTCCGGGTCAGGTTCTGATAGAGTGCAGGGTTGCTGGAGAGTTGACCAAACGTACCTTTGTCGTTGTTGAGTTTGGTCATCAGCGATTCGGTTTTCTGAGCAGCGAGATTAAGTCGTTCAATGGTCTGGGTTGTGTTTTTTGCCATTGATTTGTCATTGAGCAGTTTGGGTAGCAGGCCTTCACCACGGGATGCTTTCTGTGAGAGCTTTGCAAGTTCGTCTGAAGTGTTTTTCAGGCTCGTCACCGTCTCTGCCAGCTCATTTCCCATCTTTTCATCGGAGAGCAGTTTACCAGCCATGCCCTTGCCGTTATTCAGATTATCGAGTAGCTGATTGATTTTATCAAACGCTTTACTTGCATTACTGGTGAGGTTGGCCACTCCATCTTCATTCACCAGAGTGATAAAATCACCATTTTTTACAGCAGTACCTTTTCCTGTTGAGATATCCACATACTTGTCTCCAAGAACACCAAGTGATTTAATCGTTGCCCTGGCATCTTTTGTCACAAGAGTGGCAAACTCCTGTTTCAGTTTAAGATCGGCCACCACAAAAAGCGAGTCGTGCCTAGTGACAAAGTTCATTTTTGACACGGTACCTATTTTTTTACCGGAGACCGAGACAAAGTTGTTTTCAGCAAGTCCCTGAACATCTCTTGAAAGTATTTTGACCGTTGTTACACCCGAAAAAAGATTGGTGTTTTTGCCTATGACCAGTCCAAGCCAGGCGGCAAAACCAATGCCAAAAACAAAAAATATTCCGGTTTTCAGATCGCTCCATTTCAAAGCGTTCGGATTTTTCATACGGGTGAAAGTCTTAAGTGAATGTTATAATTCAAGAATTTTATCAGAGAGAATCGAACGAATAAATGGATGTGTTGCTTTATGAAGCTTTTCAGTCGCATCATCAAAAATTATTTCCCCCTTGTACAGTACGGCGACGGAGTCGGCAACATTGAAGACATCATCAATAATATGGGTAACAATAACAGCGCCAAGGTTGTTGTCGTTGCGCAGCGAGCTGATAAGCGAAAGGATTTTTTTTGAACTGACAGGATCAAGTCCAGCGGTAGGTTCATCAAAAAGAATCATGTGTGGTTTGAAAATCATGGCCCGTCCAATGGCAACACGTCGCCGCATGCCTCCACTCAGACTCTCGGGCAGTTGCTCTTCATAGCCCTCCAGACCGGCGAACTGAATCTGCTCTGTCACCCTGCGGTTTACCTCTTTCTCCGGAAGTTTCATGTTTTCACGAAGAAAAAAACCAAGATTCTCACTGATGGTCATTGAGTCGAAAAGAGCGTTACCCTGAAAAACCATCCCCATTTTTCTTCGTATTGCATAGAGACTGGTCTCGGTCATGCTGGTAATATCAGTGCCATCGACGATGATCTGCCCACTGTTGGGTTTTATAAGACCAAGCATCAGCTTGAGAATGGTGCTTTTCCCGACACCGCTCGGCCCAAGAATCGCCTTGATGGCGTTGTCCTTGATGGTCAGTGAGATGTTTTTAAGGATCTCTCTGTCACCATATTTCAAACTGACCTTTCGTAGTTCAATCATTCGCTTACATGTTTTCCAGCACAAGCTTTGATACAAAGAAATTGGCGATCAGCACTAACCCCGACGATACAACGATGCCCTTGATTGTTGACCGTCCTACGCCTGCCGTGCCGCCCTTGGCGGAAAAGCCGTTGAAACAACTGACAAGCGTTATAATTATGGCAAAAACAGGGGCTTTCAGAAATCCAACCACAAAGTCCCTTGGTGCAAGTCGGGGATAGACCGAGTTCCAGAAGATTCCCGGATCAAGTCTGTGATAGTGTTCTGCCATGTAGGCTGCGCTGTGAAGACCGGCAAAATCAGACAGGGCAGTTAACGGCAGGAACATGATGAGAGCGGCAACGAGACGCGGGGTTACCAATTTGGCAATGGGGTCCGTGCCGAAAGCTCGGAGCGCATCGATTTGTTCGGAAATCTGCATAGCTCCCAGTTCCGCACCGTTTCTTGAGCCAAAACGTGCGGAGAGCATAAGACCCATGAGCAGTGGACCAAGTTCTCGAATGACGGAGATAGAAGTTGAGCGTCCCAGCATGGTTTTAGCTCCGAAATCCTCGAGCAGGTTTCCAACCTCAATGGCAAGAAGGGCGCCAATAGATATAGCACTGACCATCACAATGGGAAGAGAGTCTGCTCCGCATATCTTTGCCTGGTCAAGCACATCCCTCCAGTAGCGTTTGGCTTTTGGTATAGCGACAAAAGCTCTCGTAGAAAACCAGAAGAACTCCTGCATGGTAAAGAAAAATACTTTCAGCTCCAGAATGAGTTTTTCTTGAAATATCCGGCTTAACTCCAAAGCTCGGGCCGGGAGATGTTGAGTGCTCATAGGTGTAACAGTCGGCTTTTCATTTTTGCGACCCACTCGCAGGGTATGGTGACTTTGCCAAAGAGGTCGTCATCTCTCTCTCTCATCCCATGATAGTCTGAGCCTCCCGAAAAGAGCAAAAAGTACTCGTTGGCAATTTCACGATAGTAGTTTTGGCGATATATATCGTGAGAGGGGTGTACAATTTCAATGCCATCAAGTCCGAAAGTAATCAACTGTTTTAAGGTCTCATCAGGTACATTCTGCGCTGGATGGGCAAGAAAAGAGAGCCCCGAAGCCTTGTTGATAAGGCTTATTACATCAGCCGGGTGTGTCTCAATACTTTTTACATAAGCCGGGCTGTGTGAGCCAAGATATTTGCTGAACGCTTCACTGAAGCTCTTCACATAACCGACATCCTGAAGCACGGCGGCAATGTGAGGGCGTCCAACACTTCCATTCTGAGCCTTGACGATAATTTGTTCAATACCGATCTTGACCCCCATTTTGGCAAGTTTACTCACCATACGCTCAGCCCGTTCGGTGCGCAGGTGGCGGCAGTGATCCAGATACCCTTTCAGCTCTGAGTGCTGGTAATCAAAAAAATAACCGAGGACATGAATATCATATCCATTGTAGGTCGAGCTCATCTCTACACCAGGAATAAGCTCAATACCTCTTTCCAAGGCTAATGGCTTTGCTTTGTCAATACCTAAAACAGAATCATGATCAGTAATGCTGATGGCCTTCAATCCGGCAACTGCTGCTTTTTCAACAATTTCTACCGGAGTAAAGACTCCGTCGGAACATTTCGTGTGTATGTGTAAGTCTGCTTTTTCAAGGCCATTATGCCCTACGCTTGAGACGCTGTATGGCACGGCTGAATGGTTAAAAAGTTAATTTAGCTTACCTCTATTATAAGAAAATTTTTCGGGCTGCTCTTGCAGAAAACAGAATTATTTTTTGATGCAAAAAGTTGCCTTGTTGCTTGTTTGCTTATGGTTGCAGCACTCCAGTGAAAAGAAGGTAAAGAACGGCGACTCCTGCTGCTAATCTGTAAACGATAAAGATTGTTGTCGTGTGATCTTTGAGATAGTTCAGTAGAAAAGCAATTGAGCCATATCCTACCAGACCAGCTACCAGGGTTGCCACTGCAAGGGTTGTGGCACTCTCAGAAGATGATGAAATATCTCCCCATGTTTTATAGAGTTGCAACATTGCTGCTGCAAAAACCGAAGGGAGGGAGAGGAGGAATGAAAAACGGGCAGCCGCTTCTCGTGAAAGATTCAGAAAAAGTCCCCCGGTGATGGTAACGCCCGAGCGAGATGAGCCGGGTATCAGTGCTATGCTCTGGGCCAGGCCGATCATCAGAGCCTCTTTCCACCCGATATCCTCTATTAAACTCAGTGATAATCCTGTTCTAAGCCTTTTTTTAACCTTTAATTCGGCAATCGAGAGAAGCAGAGCAAAACCAATGAGCGCTCCACTGACCCAATACAGTGAACGCAGGCCGGTTTCAATTTCGGTTTTAAAAAGAATACCGAAAATAACAATTGGAAGTGTTCCGGCAGCAATCATCCAGCCCATTTTTGCCTCAGGGGTTGCGAGTGGTTTGCGCCGTACTATTCCGTCAAAAACTGCCTTGCCGATGAGAATAATGTCGTTTCGGAAATAGAGCATGACGGCGACAAGAGTGCCAAGCTGGACAATTGCTGTAAAGGGCGCGCCGGGGTCATTCCAGCCAGCCAAAGCCGGAATAATTCTGAGATGTGCCGAACTACTGATCGGCAGGAACTCTGTCAGTCCCTGAACTATACCGAGAAGAATTGCTTCAATAATAGTCATACGGGTGTATTGGGGGTAGTTTGCAAAATGTTCTGTATTTCAAACATCTCCCTGAGAGTGGTGACAGCCTTCTGGACGGCAAGAGAGCGGTGGCTGATGCTGTTTTTTTCAGCAATGCTCATCTCTGAGTATGTTTTTCCTGTGGAATCAACCTCAAACAGAGGGTCATAGCCAAATCCACCATCACCTCTTGGCTCGAAGGTAATGGTGCCATGAACCATTCCGTCCGCAGTTTTTTCAAAAATGAGCCGTCTCTCTCCACCTTGAGAGGGGAGTGCGCCTTTCATGGCAATCACACTTCTGAAACGTGCACTACGGTCTGCTTTACCGCTCATACAGTGAAGCAGATGGTTTATGTTGTCTTTATAGGAGGGGGATTGACCCTCTGGCATTGGAGCGTATCGTGCTGAATAGAGACCCGGCGCTCCGTTCAGACTGTCAACCTCAAGCCCTGTATCATCTGCCAGCGCAATCATGAAGGTAAAGCGTTCAGCAAAGAGGTCAAAAATAGTTCTTGACTTCAGGAGTGCATTTCCCTCCAGTGTCTGTTCGGTTTCCTCAATTTCAATCTCTGCCCCAAGTTCATGGAGGGCAGAGACCCTGATGAGTGGCGAAATGCCCTCAAGCAGAGGACGAAGCTCTTTTACCTTGTCGCGGTTGCCCGTTGCAAGGATGATAGTAATGTGGTCCCTTCCCGTTTTACTCATAATCATTACCTGATAATTCGGAGCATCTCCCGGACAGCTTCATCCAGCCCAGTAAAAACGGCACGGGCAATAATAGCATGTCCAATGCTTACCTCTTCTATTTCTGTAATTTTCCTGAATGGCGCAATGTTGAGATAGTTCAGCCCATGGCCGGCAACAACCTTCAGACCAATGCTTTTTGCATAGATTGCTGCTTTACGGATTCTTTCCAGTTCAAGCTTCTGTTCCCAACCCTGTTTCTGTGCGTAGAGTCCGGTGTGCAGCTCCACCATAGTCGCGCCAGCCTCTGCGGAGAGGTCGATCGCTTTTTTCTCAGGTTCAATAAAAAGACTTACCTCTATGCCAGCAGGTTTGAACGGTTTGATAAATGCTAACAATCCTTTAAAATGTCGGTCGATATCAAATCCACCCTCAGTGGTAAGCTCCTCCCTCTTTTCAGGCACAAGGGTGATCAGCTCGGGCTTTGTTTTCAGAGCGATCTGCTGCAATTCGTCTGTCATAGCCATTTCAAGGTCCAGCTTGGTGGTTATGGCTTTGCGGAGTCTTGCCAGATCATCATCCTTGATGTGCCGTCGATCCTCGCGCAGGTGGCAGACAATCCCCGCCGCTCCACACTGCTCAGCAAGCAGGGCGGCTGCAATCGGGTCAGGATCCTGTTCCCCTCTGGCGTTTCTTACAGTTGCAATATGGTCAATATTTACAGCTAATCTCATATCTGTTGAAAAAGTCGATGGTGTATAAATTACTTCTTTGTGTCAGAACGGTTTGGCCACAGAGTGCGAGGCACCTAAAAGTAGTGAAAAAAAGGAGAAATAGGGCAATTCTGAAAAACAAATTACGTTGCTTCTTTACCAATAGATAAATATCCGGGCATAAAACTGTATAGTTATCTTTATTGATACTATGTTTTTATTAGCTAAGTTTGTGTGCTCATTGCACTGCAAAGCCTCTTTATTTTTCAAAATTCATACCTGATATAAGGCTCTCTTCATGTAAACGATAGAAAGCTTAAACTTTTTAAATTATGGCATTCCCTGTAACAATCAATGTCCAAAAAGAGTTCAAGACTCCCAGTACTCCCGAAAAAGTCTTTGAACTCCTTGCCAATGTGCCACTTTCGGCCTCTCATTTTCCGAAAGTTGAGCAGCTTGTTGATCTTGGTGAAAATGTTTTTCGCTGGGAGATGGAAAAAATCGGTATTGGCAACTATACCTTGCAACAGACCATCTATGCCTGCCACTATACCGCTGATCCTGCAACACTGCGGGTTGTGTGGACACCAGTTACCAGTGTTGGCAACGCGCTTGTCGAAGGAAGATGGGTAGTAACCCCCTTTGAGGGCGGTTCAAGGGTCTCCATCACGACCAAAGGTGACCTTACCGTTGATTTTTCGTCATTTCTCCAGTTTATTATTTCTCCACTGGTCGAGATGGAATTTACTGGTATGATACAAACCTATCTCTCAAACCTCCAGCAAAGCCTGGGTGGCGGGTGAGCAATACAAGCGACTTATGAAAACACAATCAACAGCCCCGCTCCAGAATGTGGCACTGTTCCTTGGTTTTGTGACCATCGGGTACAACATCATTGAAGGAGCTGTCAGTATCTGGTTCGGATTGAGCGATGATACGCTGGCACTGCTTGGATTCGGTGTTGACAGTTTTGTTGAGGTTATTTCCGGTGCGGGAATCGTTCATGCGCTCCTTCGAATGCGCAGGAGCCCGGTTGAATCCCGCGACCAATTCGAGCGACAGGCCTTGCGGATTACCGGCTGGGCCTTTTACCTTCTTGTGGTTGGAATGGTTCTTGGTGCTCTGCTCAACGTGCTGCAGGGAAATCGACCGGTGACCACTGTTCCCGGAATTCTGGTCTCTCTGGTGTCGATAGCCACCATGTGGTGGCTTATGATCGCTAAAATGAAGGTTGGCAAGGCCCTGCATTCCGATGCCATTATTGCCGATGCGAATTGCACGAAAACCTGCCTCTTGCTCTCGGTAGTGCTGCTTGCAGGCAGTGTGCTGTATGAGCTCTTTCATGTGGGTCTGGTAGATCTCGCGGGTTCTCTTGGCATTGCCTGGTTTGCCGGGAAGGAGGGAAAAGAGTCGCTCGAAACAGCCCGAACCGGCAAACTTTGCTGCTGTTGTGGTGGGAGCTGCGAGCCATCGTAGACGGGTTATGATGATTATTTTGTAACTTTGCGAATTACGAACAAGAGAAGCGTGCCCTTTTGATTTCATTTCAAGGCGCTACTGAAGCATCATGAAGATTACAGAACTCATCCATCAACCGAAAGGTTGCAGAATCGAGTTTAAAAAGTCACTGCCAACGGTTTCCGACCCTTCCCACAACCATTGTGGCATTTGCCAACGATGCGGGCGGAGAGCTGTTGATCAGGATAAAAAATGAGCCGAGAGAGATTGCCAATATTGCAAAAGATGAGGTCATGGTTGTTGTGGTAAAAAGAGATTATCCAGACTTGCGTAAAAAACCTCACCAAGATTATGGCCAAAATTTTCCTTGATGTACTGGAACAGCATGGTGGTTTTACCGGCACCTCTTACCCCTGTAATCGCTATCAGCCTGTTCTTCCAGTCGATAATCATACCAAAGATAGCGTCGAAAAGAGGTGTCCACAGCTTGAGCTCTGGAACTGAATATCTGAAATAACTTTTTCATAATTGCTGGTCGTTTTCCGCAAATATAAGCAAATAAGCACGAATGCAACCAGCTCTATCCCTGTATCAGGGTTGACTCTTTCGACAAAATTCAGCGACAGGGATTCTTCACCAAATCCCCCGCGCCACACATTTGCCACCCCGCACGTTCTTGCGTATCTTCCACGTTCAATCTCAATACAACCTGAGCGACCCCATGATAGCTGAAAACCTGCTTTTTCAATCTGACGGCGGATTTATCCGTATTCCTATCTGGGGCCACATCCCCCTCAGCGGGCCACTAAAAAAAATGCTGTCGCACCCCTCGTTCCTTCGCCTCAAGGGGATTCGGCAACTTTCGTTCTCGCAGCAGGTCTACCCCGGGGCAACGCACACGCGATTTGAGCACTCGATCGGGGTCTATCATCTGATGAAACTGATCTTGCAACGCATGTTGACCAGCCCTCTGGCCCAGAGCCTTCAGGATGAGCAGTTCCGGTTTGATGATCACAACTGCCGGGTGCTGCTTTCGGCCTCACTCCTGCACGATATTGGCCATTTTCCCCATGCGCACATCATTGAGGAGCAGATTCCGGTATGCGGCAACGAGCCGGTCTTCTCGCATCATGAGGAGCTTTGCCGTCACTTTATCTACGAGCAACATCCCGGCGTTCCGACGATTGCTGAAATTCTGCTCGACGAGTGGAAGGTATCGCCCGAATCGGTTATTGAGCTGATTGTGGGCACAACGCGCTTCAGCAAACTGATCAGTGGCACGCTTGACCCTGACAAGATGGATTATCTCATGCGTGACGCACACCACTGCAATATTCCTTACGGGAGCATTGATATTGAGCGGCTGATTGAGTCGTTTGTGCCCGACCCGCAGCGCGAGCGGTTTGCCATCACCGAAAAGGGGATCGCGCCGCTGGAGAGCCTGATGTTTGCGAAGTACATGATGATGCGCAATGTCTACTGGCACCACACCAGCCGCGCACTCTCGGCCATGCTCCGCCGACTGTTGCAGGATATTGCCAGTGAAGGGATGCTCTCCCCGGCAGCCTTGCGTGAACTGTTTTACGGCAATGCCGACGACAGGGTACTGCATGAACTGAAGCAACTGCTGCCGGAGAAAGATCACCCGATCTCTGCCCTGCTTGATGATATCCTTATGCGGCGAGTCTACAAAAGGGCCATAACCGTGCAGCCCTATCTGAACGATTCGCCCAAAGAGGATGAACGATGGTTTGTCTATAACGGCGACAACAAAATGCGCCGCAAGATGGAGCTGGAGATCTGCGAGTTTCTCAACAAGCGCTACCATCTTGGGCTGCATGGCCATGAGGTGCTGATTGATCCACCCTCAAAGAAGGATATTTTCGATTACGCCGACCTCAAAGAGCTTCGGGTCTACCCGACACGCTCGGAGCACATCCACTATGCCATGCAGTGTACATCAGAGTATGTCCGGTTTGATGATCTGAATGAGTCAGTCTTTCAGTCAGACTTTATTCTCGCCTTTGAGCGATACACTAAAAAGTTCAGGCTGCTCTGCCGCCCCGATCTGGTCGAACGCATTGTGGAGTCACGCGAAGCAATTATGTGCCTGATGGCCAATGATCTTGACCTGTTCCGATAGAGCTGTTTTCTGTAGTCCTACTACCGGAAACACCAAGCCCCGGCTCGGCAAAAAAGAGGGTAACATGCCGAACCGGAGCTTGACGATGGAATTTTGGGAACAATCAGGTAAACTGCTTCCAGTTGATGACCGTGTGGAACACAACGGCGATAACAAATATGCAGCTCAACCACAATGGGAGGGACTGCGTCATTCCCATAACAACATTCAGGGTGATCAAAAGAGCTGCCACAGCGGAAAGGATAAATGCTCCAATAGCAAAAGGAGTTGGTCCGAATTTTGGGGTTGTGTTCATCGTCTCGGTTCGATTATAAATTATGAGAATGCCTGCTTACCTTATTCAACTGACTGTGTACAAGGTACCTCAGGCATCCTTAAAAGATTATAAATGAACTCCTAAACGTTGCTTAAAAAAACGAAAGAGAAGAAAAAAGCAACGATGACAACTATTTTTCAGCTTGTTGCCTGCC
>Ga0194037_1000396_pt1 | contig 34098 bp, 36 predicted proteins | sample JunL306m_MetaG_FD_148653 | JGI IMG/M metagenome (GOLD analysis project Ga0194037, IMG submission 148653) | Anoxic zone freshwater microbial communities from boreal shield lake in IISD Experimental Lakes Area, Ontario, Canada - Jun2016-L304-6m | ecosystem: Environmental > Aquatic > Freshwater >... | reverse complement strand
CGAATAATCAGTAGCGTAATCGCAAAGGAGACGAGAAAGGCGGTGATTAATCCAAGCATGGATTGATTATAGATTTAATTAGAATTCATTGAGTAGGTTTTTCTCCCCCCATTTTTCGAGAATATTTCTGGCTTATCCCTATTTGATAGTGATAAGCCTAGCAATCTTAGAGTTTTTGGGCCTTGATGCCTTGCTAAGGTACCAAACTCAAAAACAAATACTCAAAGAAAATAATCAGATGCACTACCCCTTGCAGTAGGGTGGTTCTTCCGATAGCCAGTGTTAAGGCCCCAATAAAAAATGACAAATACATTAATGTCATGTTGAGGTTGCTAATGCCCAGACTGAGGGGTAAATCAAAGAAGATGGCAATGGCCGCAATCGCTGGAATGGATAGCCCAATGCTGGCTAATGCTGATCCTAGCGCCAAGTTCAAGCTACTTTGCAAGCGATTGGCTCTGGCTGCACGTACTGCAGCAAAGCCTTCTGGCAATAGGACGAGTAGGGCAATGGCAATACCCACAATGGTCTTGGGAGCGCCGGCGGCTTCAACACCTGCCTCAATGGCAGGACTGAGTAATTCTGCAAGCCCTACGACGACGATCAGCGAGAGAACGAGTAGCGCTCCGCTTACTGCAGTTTTGAGGTTGCTAGGTTTATCTGCATGAAAATTAACATCAGTTTTCTGATCTTTGGTTTTAGGTAAGTAATAGTCGCGATGGCTCACCGTTTGAAAAAAGAGAAAAGCAATATACAAGGCAAAACAAGCTGTACCAGCAAAGGCGAGTTGGCTTTTAGTAAAGTCTGGCCCTGGTGTGCTCACAGTCACAATCGGCATGATCAAAATAAAGGTGGCTAGGGCAGTGAGGACTGCGAGTGCTGAGTTAGTGCCTTCATTGCGAAAAGTCATTTCATGATGCTTAAGGCCACCAATAAAAATGCACAGACCAATCACACCATTCATGACAATCATCACAGTAGCAAACACCGCATCTCTAGCAATAAATTGTGAGCCCTCATGCCCTGTGAGCATCATCGAGATGATGAGTGAAACCTCAATAACCGTGACGCAGATGGCCAGCACCAAGGAGCCATAGGGCTCACCCGTTTTATGGGCAATGACTTCTGCATGATGCACAGCAGCCAGAACTCCGCCAATTAAGGTAGTACTCATCAGGATGATGAACCAGGTTTGACTCAGGAGAGTGGTCATAAGTGCGCCGCTTGGTAGGAATGGTAATTAAGGTTAAGCTTACGACAGTTTAGAAAATTATCTACAAGATCTGGCATATATGAAAGCAATTATCCTGTTTGGCCACGGGGCCCGTGATATTCGGTGGCGCGAGCCTTTTGATACGCTGGCCTCCTTATGGCGTGCCCAGCATGCTGGGATCCCAGTAGGGCTCGCTTTCTTGGAAATGATGCAGCCAAGCTTGGAAGAGGCTGTGAGGAGTTTAAGCCTTCAGGGAGTCACCCAAATTACCGTAGTGCCCGTATTTTTTGGTCAAGGTGGTCACTTAAGAAATGATTTTCCGGTCCTACTGAAAGAGTGCCAAACAAAGTTTCCGCAGATTACTTTAAGCGCGACGAGCGCTGTTGGTGAGGATTTGCCGGTCTTGCAAGCGATTGTTGATTTTGGGTGTCGGGCTATGTCCCCATAAGTAGTCTTATTTTTCCGGAATATGAAAAGCTTTTACAGGTGACTGCTTAAAATGACGCGTATGCAACCAATAAAGAAGATCATTATGTTTGTAGTATTTAATGGAGATAAAACTCCTCCAGAGCAAAGCGATTGGAGTTAAGGTATGAGCGCAAAAATTAAAGACATACGAGATTCAGCGGACCCTGATATTGCAGGTTCTTACTATGCTATGCAAAGAGCCGGTCAAGCAGCTATCGACTTGGCCATTCAGACAAATACAGCAATTGTGATAATGTTGGATGGTAAAGTGCAGCGCATAACTGCCGCAGAACTCATTAAGCAACGTCAAGCTAAAGTCAGCTCTTAAAATTTACCCAAAGCGTTTCTGATATTCAGCATCATCACTTCTGTCGATGAGCAAATGATTTTCCACTATTTTTTCTCTTAACGCCTCACCAACCATAATCAGCGCTGGTGAGCTGCTATCAAACCAGGAGTCTGCTTTACCTAAAGCGAGTTCACCCAAAGTACTAGACCACTGACGTTCACGCTTGGTACTCACTGCTTCTAAAATATGTGCAGGAGTATTGGCGTGATGATTGCTTTGTTCATTTATTAATTGCTGGGCAATCTTGGAGGCATCTTTACGCCCCATGTAGTACACCAAGGTATCTGCACTAGGGTTACTAATAGGTTGCCCTTTGTTGCCGTTTTCTGTTGCTTGTGCCAGAGTAATAAAAGCCACACTACGTGAGACCCCACGCAATGTCAGTGATTGGCCAATGCTCGCTGCACCAGCTAATGCTGCAGTGATTCCTGGAACAACTTCTACTTCAACCCCTGCTTTAGATAAGGCCTGGATTTCTTCATCGGCTCTGCCAAAGAGCATAGGGTCACCACCCTTGAGGCGCACAATGGTTTTGTATTGTTTAGCAGCATCGACTAAACGCTTATTAATAAAGTGCTGTGCAGAGGAGAGCTTGCCACAGCGCTTACCAACTGGCACTTTAATCGCTTTTGGGCACAGATCGAGCATCTCTGGCTCCACTAAAGCATCATGAAACACAATATCTGCTTTGGCTAAGAGCTTAGCGCCACGTACAGTAATGAGATCAGCAGCGCCAGGGCCAGCGCCAACTAAATAGACTTTGCCGAGAGAAAAATGGTTTGTCATGACTGTGTATTAGTTATGTATCGGCTATGCATTAACTAAATTTGCTTCTGAAGATGCGCTTTGCAGTAAAGTTCTTTGGCCGCGCCAACTGTTTTGAGTGCTTACTGTAAATAAATCAAATTGTTTTAGGGCAACATCCGTCTTTTGATCTGGGCGCAATGCAAAGCTATCAAAACCGACTCTTGCTCCTTGCAAGAGTTGATCGATCAGTACATCACCAATCGCCCGAATTTCTGTCTCCCATTGGAAACGATCTCTCAGTAGTGCTGCAGTACTAAAGCTTCTACCATCCCTAAAAATTGGGAAGTGCGCAGCTACTAATCGCCAATAATGCTTTCCTTCTTCAATCAGATCTGCACATTTGAGAATATCGTCATCCGCCGCAAACCAAACACCCATTTGGCCTAACTTGGCTTTGGCTTCTATGTCGGCTTCTATGTCAGCTTCATTGTGATGTGCATCAAGTTGACTACGCCACCAAGTAAAGGGCACCAGTACTTTTTTAAATTGACTATTCTCTAAATCGGGGAGGGTAACATTCCCAGCTTCATCTTGGCTACCATTCCAGATAAGCCACTCATTGCTTGATAGATGGGGTTGTCCCTCTCTTGGGAAGTGCAAGATTTGCTCATGGCTTGCAATCGTGTTGATGGTCATGCAGCGCTCCCCATGACTTCTGCATTATCTTTTTTCTTAGCGTGCTCTTTTTTATCTTGATAGGCAGCTTCTTTGAAAGGTGCCACGCCTAATCTACGATAAGCCTCAATAAAGGATTCATCTGCACTGCGCTGCTTAGTGTAGGTATTAATAATCTTGCTAATCACGTCGGGGATTTCATCAGCATAAAAAGAAGGGCCAATGACTTTGCCAATCGCAGCCTGATTACCTTGCTCGCCACCTAAAGTAATTTGATACCACTCCTCACCATCTTTATCGACACCGAGCACGCCAATATTACCTACATGGTGATGGCCGCAAGAGTTAATGCAGCCTGAGATATTGACGCTGATATCACCTAGATCAAATAAGTAATCTAAGTCATCAAAGCGTTCTTGAATGGCTTTGGCTATTGGCAAGGATTTGGCATTGGCTAGTGAGCAAAAATCACCACCTGGGCAAGCAATGATGTCAGTCAGCAAACCTATATTAGGTAGAGCCACATATTGCTGCTTAGCTGCCTGCCACAGCTTGTAGAGTTGGGCTTGCTCCACATCAGCTAGTACTAAATTTTGTTCGTGAGTAACGCGCAGTTCGCCAAAAGAGTATTGATCTGCTAAATCGGCGATGGCATTCATCTGCGCAGTCGTAGCATCACCAGGCGCTACTGTGCCATGCGGTTTGAGCGACAGAATCACGCTGGCATAGCCTGGCACTTGATGATCTTTGACATTACGCTCTAACCAGCGTTGAAATCCCGCTTTATTTACCGCTGTATCTTCTGCTGGAGCAAGCTCTAACACTTGCTTAGGGGAGAGTTTTGCCAAGCTCTGGTATGCAGGCTTAGTGAAGTGTTTGGCAACCCTATTCCATTCAGCTTGGGTGAAATTATCATCCCCATTTTTGATGTGTAGCCATTCACCTTCAACTTGGCGGGCAAATTCTTCTGGGCCTAATGCTTTCACCAAGATTTTGATGCGGGCTTTATATAGATTATCTCTTCTACCAAAGCGGTTATAGACTCTCAGGAGCGCAGTAAGGTAGCTAGGTAGCAGTTGCCATGGCAAACCGGTTTTGATCAGCGATCCTAAGATGGGGGTGCGTCCCATGCCACCACCTGCGTAGATGTCCGCAGTGAGTCCATCCGTTAGTTCACCGTTGTTGATATTGGCACTCTTCTTAAGCTCAATGCCAACGTCATGACACAGTAATACCGTGCGATCTTCTTTAGCACCATTGATTGCAAACTTAAACTTGCGCGGTAGATGCGCAAATTCAGGATGCAGAGTTGACCATTGACGAAGTAATTCACAAATAGGGCGGGGGTCAACATATTCATCACCCGCCACTCCAGCAAAAGCATCGCTCGTAATATTACGAATGCAGTTACCTGAAGTTTGAATTGCATGCATTTCTACTTTGGCAAGGTCAGCCAAAATATCAGGCGTGTCTTCTAAGGTGACCCAGTTGAACTGAATGTTTTGACGGGTTGTGAAATGACCATAGCCACGGTCATATTTTTCGGAAATGTCGGCCAGTGTTCTGAGTTGAGTAGAACTTAGGAGGCCGTAAGGAATGGCAACACGCAGCATATAAGCATGGCGCTGGTGATAAAGACCATTTTGCAGGCGCAGGGGACGAAACTCTTCTTCGGCTAGGCTGCCATTAAGGCGCCTAGCAACTTGATCCCTAAATTGGATAACCCGTTGATCGACTAGAGTTTGGTCAATATGGTCATATTTGTACATAGCCCACGATTGTCGGGGGCTTTCAATATTCATCAAACTACTTAAAAGTCCGCCTTATATACCAATATAGATATATAGATTCTAGCCATTCCCTAGGGCTAGTTTATATTCTGTATATGAATATGAGCCCAGATGCCAATCCCTACGAATTAGAGTTTTCAGAGTATCAGCAGACGCGAGAGCAATTTTGGGATCAGGCAAATGGCTCAACTTCGCATTCTTGGGGCGCTTACTACCAAAAGAAGTTAGCGCATATTTACCAAAATATCATACCAAGTGATTGCAAGGTTTTAGAGCTTGGCTGTCGTAATGGTGCCTTACTCCATGCCCTCAAGCCCTCTTTGGGGGTGGGAGTAGATTTCAGTGAGCAAGCACTAATTAAGGCGCGTAAGCATTATTCCCATTTGCAATTTATCCATGCCGATGCCCATCAGCTTGATCTGGGTGATCAGATCTTTGATTACATTGTGATCTCAGATCTGGTGAACGATCTATGGGATGTGCAAACGATGTTAGATGGCATTCGTCCATATTGTCATGCAGACACGCGGATCGTATTGAACTTTTTTAGTCATGCCTGGAGTTTACCTTTACGTGCTGCACGTGCTTTAGGTTTGGCTACCCCAAATTTGCCTCAGAACTGGCTTACCCGCCATGATATGAATAATCTGCTGGAGATTTCTCAGTATGAGAACTTGCGACAGTGGCGCGAAATTATTGCGCCAATAAATATTCCTTTGATTTCTAATTTTTGTAATCGCTACCTCGCCAAAATTTGGCCATTTGAATTATTGGCAATTACCAATTTCATGATTGCTAGGCCCGTAGGATTACAAGAAAAGAAAAATCCGAGCGTCTCAGTCATTATTGCTGCACGCAATGAGTCTGGCCATATTGCCGAACTCTTTGAGCGCGTTCCCCAGATGGGTTCTGGGACAGAGATTATTTTTGTGGAAGGCAACTCCACTGACGATACTTACGACATGATCGCTCGAGAAATAGCTAAGCGCCCGGACTGTAATTGCAAGCTGCTTAAGCAAACAGGAAAAGGTAAAGGCAATGCAGTACGCAATGGTTTTGACGCCGCTACTGGCGATATCTTAATGATTTTGGATGCCGACATTACTGTTCCGCCGGAAGATTTAACGCGCTGCTACACCATTATTGCTAGCGGCCTGGGTGAATTTGTCAATGGCGTACGTTTGGTGTACCCCATGCAGGATGAAGCGATGCGCTTTCTCAATTTATTAGGTAATAAGTTCTTCTCATGGGCATTTAGTTGGTTGATTGGCCAGCCTATTCGGGATACCTTGTGCGGCACTAAGGTGCTCTGGAAAGCCGACTACGAGCGCATTGCCCATAATCGTAAGTATTTTGGTGACTTTGATCCCTTTGGAGACTTTGACTTACTCTTTGGCGCAGCCCGATTAAATTTAAAGATTGTTGAGGTCCCGATTCGGTATCGCGCAAGGCGCTATGGTGAGACCAACATCTCTCGCTGGAGTCACGGCTGGCTGCTGCTCAAGATGGTAGCCTTTGCTGCTCGCCGCATTAAATTTATCTAGATACCAATTAATGCTCTGCAGAAGGCTGGATACATTCCAGATCAATTCTTTTAGCATCCATTCGCTGGTGAACAGGAATGAGCCCAGATTGGCAGAAGGGGTGAGACCCTTTGCGTATTAACCAATTGTAGTAATGGGTATAGGGCACTAGATTTGCCAGTAGAGTCAAGAATATTAAAATACCTAGAGTTCTCTTTTGTAACCGTTGCGGCATTTTATAGATCAGCAAGAGTGCAAACGTGAATAGGAAAAATTCAGAAAAGATGCGGTACTGCGGCGCATCTAAATAACGAAATTTATTCACTAAACTGACAACATAGAAGCTAGCGAGACTAAAGCATCCAAACCACCATTCTTTCTTCGCAATACTCTTGCATTGATATATTAGTGTCATAACAATAAATGCAAAGAGGAGAGTAGAAGATGAAATCCTCCCAAAAGTCTCTATTAGCGGACTGGCAGCAAACCCTAGTAAGCTAGAAACTCTCTCTAAAATAGATGCGCTTGCTGAAAAATGATTTTCAGGATGCATTATCTGAGAGGGATCAGCCTTTAAAAATCCTAGCATTCTCATGGGGTCAGCAATATTGCCAAAAATAGAGATGCCCAGATTGATTTGGGTGCTCATTAATTCCACAACTAAAAAAGCAAGCAGATAGCAGGCATTAAAAATAGCGCTTGCTAGGAAGGCATCCTTACGCTGGATCTTAAGCGCTATACCCGCAATCAGTAGATTGAAAAAGCTCACCAAGGCCACATTAAATAGGAAGCTGATGCCCGTTGACTGAATGAAATAAAAGTAGAGCAAGATGGCATAGGAGAGTGCAGCTAACAAGCTATAGATAAGGTTATTAGAGACCGTCTTTTCAGTGAGGTTTGCTTTAGGGATAAAGTAAGTCGCCCAACAGAAGTAAAAGGGCGCTAGCACAATGACTTGGGCTTTATTGAGCGCTGCACAGAAAAAGCAAATGAGGCAGAGCTGAAGTAAAAGATATTTCTTGAAAGAGCTATTTTGATAGCTGGCAACAAAGTAATACAAGGCTAGCATCAAGAATAGAAAGGCGATTGGCTCTGTCCGCGTGGCGGTGAAATGGTAAAAGACGCCATTGCTGAAAAATGCCAAAAATGCTACCAGTAGTGCAATGCCCGCACTCTTAAAAATTTGCTTGCTCACATAGTAGATGCCAGAGATTAATGCAAAAGTAGTAAGTAATGCAGCATGTCTCGCAGAAATCACAAGGTAACGCATTGCATCAAACATCGATGGCGCTTGATTGAACTGCGTAATATTATTGATATCGCTTAAGCCCAGAAAGCTTCCTACCTTCAGAAGCAGGGCGATGAGATGAATTGAGAAAAACCCTGGATGATCAATATATTCTTGATTAAGCCCAGAATTAATTAAAAGTCCGTTATAGCCGAGTGTTAATTCTTGGTCGGCCCAAAAAGACCAGTTGCGGTTATATCCAGTACCGTAAAACAGTACCGTTAGCACTATACCAATCAGGAAATAAGGGCTACATTGTTTTAGAAGAGATTTCATGCCATTGATCTACTGTTGGCGACTTGCTTTGGTCTGATTAAAACCGAAACTCTCGATAGTGCCTATAGAGATTGGCAATCGATGCAAAACCAAGAATCACAATCAAGATTGCAAAGACATAATCGATTGTTAAGTAAGTAAAGATACCCAGTTGAATCAGGATTGCCGCCCCAACAAAGGCAGCAATCGAGCCAAAAGCAACTAACTTAAAGTTGGGAATAAAGGCACCTAAAGTAATTGCAATAAAGACAATATATAAATCAGAGACCAATTGGTCTGCGGTCAGAAAAACTGTATTGGTAAATTGGGGATTGATCACCTTACCAACAACAGCAATCAAAAGAATGGCTGCTAGTACAGCAAAGTTCAGTTTTGCTTTAAGAAAAATAGTTTTGAGTTGATCGTTCATCTGATTGGATATTTTTTGCTTCGCAGTACTTATGAAACCGCGCTGCCGTTAAAGACTAAGGTGATGCCAATCCATAGCAGTACAAAAGCGACTAGGATCGTAATACCAATTTTCTTGAGGAAGTATCCCAGACTATCCATATAGGCTTCATCATTACGACCAAAATATTGATCAAAGCGTTTCCAGACGAGGCGTCCTACTACAAGTGGTAGGAGCATGGCAACAATGCCAAGAATGACGGTAAGGGTGTTATCCATGGGATTTCATTTCTTTCTTGCGTATCCTGCCGATTTTTTATATCTTAATTAAGTGCCGACTGTACTAAATGCCGGAAAGTCATACAGGATACAGGGGTTATCGACCAAGATGGTCTTTCTCAGGGAAGAATCAATCGCCCAGTTGCTGAAGAGCTCACACAGGTCTGCATCATGAGGCATTTGTTTTTTCACCATCACATGGGGCCAGTCGCTACCCCAAATTAACCTCTTTGAGTTTGCTTCAATCACAGCATCATTAAATGGACGCATGTCGGCATAGGGCAGATTGCCATCGCAAATACGGTAGGGCCCCGTCATCTTGACCCAAGCTTGTCCATTGCGCATGAGTTCTAGCAATCCTTCAAAGCCTTTGTCAGCAATGCCCTGTTTTGCATGGGAGTAGCCAAAATGCCCAAATACTAAATCCACTGGAAAGTTTTTAAACACAGCAGCCAAATCTGGGTACTCGTTAACATGCATGAGTAATTCCAAATGCCAGCCAAAAGGTTTGATGCACTCTGCTAATGCTCTAAGAGTTTGAATCGGTAATCCCGCCGACTTGTCAGCGACATCAACCATATTGCAACGTATCCCACGTACTCCAGCCAAATGTAGTTCTTCTAAAGAGCGATCACTCACATCAGCTGGCTCATTCGGAATAACTGCAACACCACGAAATTGTTTTGGATAGGCTTTGAGTGCAGTAAGCATTGCTCGATTGTCTGTGCCATACACGCTGGGCTGAACTAGCACTGCGCGATCGATACCCAGCATCTGTAATAGAGCTTGATAGTTCTCTACAGTAGCATCGGGTGGGGTATAAATGCGCTCTTGCGCATAAGGAAAGACACTAGCAGGCCCGCAGACATGCGCATGACAATCGACTGCCCCAGCAGGAAATATGATCTATGGTGATCGAATTTCTGGATCAGGGGCTTGGCACAGTGGTGCTGATAGATCTTGCTTCACTAGAGCTACTTTTTATTGCGGTTCGATATTGGCTTCTTTAGCAATCTTTTGATACTTAGCCATTTCATCGCGGACAAATTTAGCAAATTCAGCAGGGTTCATTGGGGTTGCTTTAATACCTTTAGTTTCATAAGCAGTTTTGACTTCAGGATCTTGCATTGCTTGATTAATATCTTGATTCATCTTTTTCACAATTGCACTTGGAGTTCCAGCAGGTGCCCAAACGCCAAACCACAAACCAATCTCAAAATTAGGATAGCCTTGTTCTGCAACAGTAGGAATCTCAGGCACGGCCGCATTACGAGTTTTGCTAGTGACCCCAAGTGCTCTGACCTTGCCACCCTTGAGTTGGCCAATAGCAGTATCTAGTGGCGCCATATAGAAGGCGGTGCGCCCAGACATCGTGTCGGAAATCGCTTCAGGTGAGCCTTTATAAGGTACATGAATCAGTTTGATCCCCATCACTTGATTGAAGTATTCAGCAGCCAAGTGGGTAGAGCTACCTACACCTGCAGAAGCAAAAGTAATTTCTCCAGGTTTGGATTTAGCAGCGATGACTAGATCACGAATGGTTTGGTATGGGCCATCGGCTGCAGTGATCATCACATACGGAGTTTGTCCAAGAATGGCAACATCAATCAGACTTTTCAGTGGGTCATAAGGCAGTTTTTTATAAATTGCAGGATTGGCTGCATAAGATGCTGACTGCACGAGTAAGGTGTAACCATCTGGTTCAGAGTTCACAACGACCCCTGTACCAATGAGTCCGCCAGCACCCGGACGGTTTTCAATAATGACCGATTGCTTCCAAGTTTCTGTGAGGCTTTTTGCAATCACGCGACCTGCAATATCAGCACCTGAGCCAGTGGTTAAAGGAACTACCATTTTGACAGTGCGGTTAGGGTAGTTCTGTGCCTGAACCAGGCTGGCTCCAAAGCAGAAACAGAGGGCAAGGATCAGCTTGCCAAGAATGAGGCTATTGAGGACAGGTTTTTCCTGTTTAGATGAGCTGAGCATCTGATCTCCTTGGTATTTTTATAGTATTTGCTTGTTTCATTGGATAATCTAACATGCTCTTTGGAATAGATAAATACAGATTAGTAGGGGTTTGAGAGAAATGACGCAAATGCAAGATAAACAGACTATCCAAGTCAATGGCGTTGATGTGGCCTATCGATTTGATGGCCCCAAAGAGGGCCACGTTCTCATGCTGGCCAATAGCTTGATGGCTAACGGCAGTATGTGGGATTGGAACGTGCCTGCCTTAGCAGATCGTTACCGCGTTCTGCGCTATGACAAGCGTGGGCATGGGGGTTCTGAAGTTAGCCCTGGCCCTTATAGCATCGCGCAATTAGCAGATGATGCGATTGGATTATTAGATGCGCTGGGAATTGAGAAGGTGCATTTTATGGGGCTATCGATTGGCGGCATGATTGGCCAGCAATTAGGCGCACGTTATCCGGAGCGCGTTTACTCTTTGTCACTTTGTAATACTGCCTCTGAAATGCCGCCTCGTAGTTTGTGGGAAGAGCGTTTTGAAATCGCAAAGACACAAGGTATTGCAGGATTAGTGGATGGCACGATTAAGCGTTGGTTTACAGCGCCTTTTATTGAGCGTGCACCAACAGAAATTGAAAAAGTCCGTCAGATGATTTTGGGAACTAATGCTAATGGTTACATAGCTTGTGGAAGTGCAGTGCGAGACATGGCGCAAAGTACGATGTTGCTCAAGATCAAAACTCCCACTTTAGTGCTTTCAGGACGCTATGATCCAGCCTGTACAGTAGAACAGGGCATCGTTCTCCATCGTTTGATTGATGGGTCTAAGATAGTGGTATTAGAAGATGCAGCCCATCTCTCTAATATTGAGCAACCCGCAGCATTTAATCGTACGGTACGAGGATTTATTGACTCTGTTGATAATGCTTCGTAAGTAGTGGTGATCATCCAAAGAATGATCATTTCAATTTTGAATGGCAGCACCTAACTCATAACAGAAAGCATCCAGATGACTGAACTCACTGCTACCCAAATGAATGAAATTCGCAGTAAGGTACTCGGCGCAGCTGCCAAGATTCCTGGCGCCCTCATTGGATTAGGAGTTTTATTTATCGTGCTGGGCATGATTGGCGTTGCAGGTCAGACGCTATTCTCATTTGTATCCATTAATGTTCTAGGCATCTTTTTGTTTGCTGGCGGTGTTTTGCAGGCCTTGCATGCTCTCAAGTCACAAGGCTGGAAGAGTGTGGGCGTGCAAATGTTGCTCGCTATTCTTTATATTGCTACTGCGATCTTTACTTGGTCTTTCCCAATCCCTGCGCTTGAGGCGATTACGCTTTGGTTAGCAGCGATCTTTTTTGTCACTGGGGTATTGCGTTTGATTTCTGCATTCCAGCATCGTCATTTCAGCGAGTGGATCTGGTTAGTGCTTTCCTCAGCACTGTCTATCTTGATGGGCGTGCTCATTATGAATAGCTACCCAGCATCAAGCTTGTGGTTACCTGGTTTATTGATCGCGATTGAATTGCTCTTGCAGGGCTGGTCTTTACTGTTCTTAGGCCTAGCAGCACGCTCACTCACTAAGTAATTCAGAAGAGAATCAGCTCAGAGAGTATTTCCGATGTCAATGAAAAAAACGGATCTGTACAAAAACTTAGCCTTGGTCACTGCACAGCGCATGAAGAATGCAGCCAAGACTCCTAAGTTAACTGCAGCAGATAAAGCTAAATCTAAAAAAGAGCTGGCAGAGGCAAATCCTTTGCTAGCTTCTTTAATGGGCAAGAAAAAAGCAAAGTAGTTTGTATTGCTAACTATAGTTATGGGTTTTAGATTAAGCAATTACACAGTATGCGTTGGATTGATCTTTCAAGTGGGGGTAGCTTGGACGCAAATCGCACCCCCATCCAATTACGATCAAAAGTTAAGCGATATGGTGGTCAATGCCACTCGTTCAGATACGCCGCTAGATCAAATACCGCTGAATACAACCATTCTGACAAAAGAGGTTCTGGAGTCTTCACCTGATCAAACCATCGATCAGGTGCTCAAGAATGTGCCAGGGGTTTTCTTAAACGATGTGCCGTATTACCAAAAGGACCCTACTGGTCAAAGTATCAACGTACGGGGTCTAGGTTATGGGCGCACTCTAGTACTGATTGATGGGCTACCTGCAAACGATGCTTTTTACGGAACCGTGCAATGGAATTTGGTTCCCATGTCTACGATCGAGTCCGTGGAGTTTGTGCGCGGCGGGGTCTCCAGCTTATGGGGTAACTATGGCATGGGCGGTGTCATCAATATCAATACGCGGACACCTAAGAATAGTTCTCAAGACGTCTCTGCAAGCTATGGCGCCTTTGGAACTGGCAATGTCGCTGCATCAAAGGATCTGATTGTTTCTGATGCTATGCAAATGCGCTTTTCTGCAGATTACTTTGCCAGCCAGGGTTTCCAGAACTACGCCACGATTTCGCCTGCGCCAGCGAATAATACTCAGGGGATGACAACCAATGCGACACAAAATTCAAACATTCGCCTGCAAAATTATTTTAAGCCTACTCAAGATACCAATGCTTTCTTGAGACTAGGCTACAGTACCATGACTGACTTAAGTAACAACTTTGCTATTGCAAAAAATTTGATACAAACGACAGATGTAGCAGGTGGGTCGACTACCAAGCTTGATCTCAATAAGAAGGTGCAGGTCAACGCTTACTATCAGGCAACGAATTTCACTAAGCAGACTGCAAATAGTACCGGTACTAATATCGGCACTTATATCAATGCTAATTACACTGATCCTTACTCAACCCTTGGGGCCTCTGCACAATATACCCACGACCTCAAAGTTGCAGGAGTTGACCAATACATCCTTGGAGTGGATGCGCGTAATATCTCGGCATCCAATTTGACTAACAATCTTAGTTCAACCGGTAGTGGAGCAGTGACGAGCGTGAACTATGCTCAGGGGCAGCAAAATTTTTATGGCTTACTTGGCCAGCTGAGATCGAGCGCCAGCGCTATTCCTCTGGAGGCAACTCTAGGCGCAAGAGTCGATGCATGGAATAGTCAGACTCCAACGCTCTATAACGCCGGTGCTAATGGCGCCAATCCAACTTATCAAAATATCCCCAATCAAAGCAAGAATCAATTCAGTCCATCACTAGGTTTACTCTATAAAGCCACTAGTAATTGGGATCTGAGAACTGCTGCTTATCAGGCTTTTCATGCGCCTAGTATGAACAATACCTTGCGTAGTTATGGCAACAGCACAACTGGTTACTCCATAGCAAATCCGAATTTAACGCCAGAAACGATGACGGGTTATGAGTTGGGTACTGACTATCGCTGGAAGAGTGGTTTTGCACAACTGACTGGATTTAGTAACTATATTCAAAATGCAATCACTAGTTATAAGATCACAAGCGCCAATTCAGCCCTTGCGAATAGTTTATGTAGTGCTAGTGGGATATCTGATTGCGTTGCCAACTATAAGAATAGCGGATATACGAATGTTAGTTATTACACTAACCAACAAAATCTATTAAGTCGCGGTATCGAATTGCAGTATCACCATGATGTCAATGCGCATTGGGCTTTGGATGGTGGCTATTCCTATACTCGTACTGTGCTGACCTGGAGTGCAACCACTGACCCAGTCAACACACAAGTTGGGGGTGTTCCAATGAATATGGCTAATGCAGGCGTGACTTATTACCCAGTTCCAGAGGCAAGTCTGACAACGACAGTACGTTATGTAGGAAATTCTTGGATGGCAACGGGTTCTTTGCCGGTGCCGGCATATGCCGTTGTAGGCCTTAAGGCGAACTACCAGGTAACGCCACAGGCCTCGATTTTTGCCTCGGTAGTCAACTTGTTCAATCGTCAATATGTCACCTTTAATATTGCCTCACAGGCATCTGCCTATCAGGCAGGTATGCCGCAGGCAGTTTCAGTGGGTACGCGAATTACCTTTTAAGTGCTGAATATGGTGCACTGCAGTACTATGATCCGTATAGAATGAAATGCGGAATGAAATACGAAAAATACAATTGCATTAACTTGGCAATCATATTTAGTAATCAATAGAAGAAATAGAAAGATATGGGAGAACAACAATGAAGATCAAAATGATTCCTACTTTGCTGCTGACTGCTAGCATGGCAATGGTCACGCTCGCAAATGCGCAAGCACCAGCACCAGCTCCGGCACCAACCGGTGTGCCACCAACATGGGCTCAAGGAAGAAGTGCAGATGGCATGAATCCTGCTCTTGTGCCCAACCCCTCACCGCTGGTAGCTAAACCAGTCAATGAGATTTTGATTGATAAGCTCAAAGTTCCAGCGGGTTTTAAGATTGAGCTCTGGGCATCAGGTATGCCAAATGCACGCTCTATGACAGAATCCCCAAGTGGAACAATTTTTGTTGGTACACGCTTTCCTGGCAATGTCTATGCAGTAGTGAATAAAGATGGCAAGCGTGAAGTTAAAACCATTGCTAAAGGCTTGCATCGTCCGAATGGCGTAGCCTTTGCCAATGGCTCACTCTATGTAGCCGAACTCTCTCGCATTATTCGTTACGATAATATTGAGCAGAATTTAGATAACCCGCCAACACCAGTAGTTGTCTTTGATGCTTTACCGAAAGACGAACCACATGGTTGGAAATATTTGAAGTTGAGTCCAGACGGACAATACTTGTATTTCCAGATTGGTACGCCAGCTAATATCATCGTGCCACCATCTACGCATGCAACGATTATGCGTTTAAATCTTAAGACTAATACTATAGAGACAGTAGCAACTGGTGTACGTAATAGTGTTGGTATGGATTTCCAGCCTGGTACTAAGGAGTTATGGTTTACCAATATGGGCCGAGATTGGGCTGGTGAAGATTTGCCTAATGACACCTTAAATCGGTTGACTCGTCCTAAAGGGATGAACTTCGGCTACCCCCATTGCCATCAAGGCGATTGGCTTGACCCAGAGCTTGGTAAGGGTCGTTCGTGCGATGAATTTGATAAACCAGTATTGAAATTGGGCGCACACGTTTCACCGATCGGCTTACGCTTTTATACAGGCTCACAATTTCCAGCGGAGTACAAAGGGAATATTTTCATTGCTGAATATGGATCCTGGAATCGCAGTAAGAAAGCTGGTTATCAAGTGGTACGTGTAGTATTAGACGCTAAAAACAATCCTGTGAAATTAGAACCATTTGTTACTGGCTGGCTGCAAGGCGAAGAGTATTGGGGCCGTCCAGCTGATGTGCAGGTCATTAAGGATGGCTCACTCTTAATCTCCGATGGTGAAGCAGGAGCAATTTATAGAGTATCTTACGGAAAATAATGTTTTGTAGAAATCTAAAGGCCATCCTTGTGATGGCCTTTATCAATATCGGCAGCTTGATTTCATTGCAAGCCATTGCAGCTCCAGATGCCGCATCAGGTAAAGTGAAATCGCAAACGTGTTTTGCTTGTCATGGGGTTGATGGTATTGGTAGTTCGCCAAATATTCCCCATATTGCAGCACAGCCCCCGCTATCTATTTTTTACCAGTTAGTGCAATTTCGAGAGGGCATGCGTAAAGGCGGCGGTATGGAGGTTTTTGCTAAACCGCTCAGTGACGAAGATATCCGGGATATTGCGGCCTATTTTTCTGCATTACCACCACCACCCGCTAAGGCGGGCGATGCCACTAAGGTTGCTGCAGGCTTAAAGCTTACACAGCAAAGCTACTGTAACTCCTGTCATGCTCCCCAATTACAGGGGCAAAAGCAAGTGCCTCGATTAGCTGGCCAATCGATAGAATATTCTGTTCTGCAATTACGCAATATTCGCTCCGGCACTAGAGTAGATATGGATGGCACCATGGGAAGTGCGGCGCGGGGATTAAGCGATGAAGATATTGAGGTGTTGGCTATCTATGCTGCATCACTAAATTAACGCATATCCATTCATTTGCAAACTTCAGTACGCCCACACACGTTTTTATTCATTGATTTTCTGAAGGTCTTAGCGGCCCTCTTAATCATTCTTCATCATTTATCAAGTTATGGGCAGATTGCAAAGGATGCACATCAGGTTTTGCCAGTCATTATGACTTGGCTCTTCGAGTATGGTCGTTATGCCGTGCAAATCTTCTTAGTGATGGCCGGTTATTTAGCTGCCCAATCTTTAAGTCGATACGCCAATATCAAATTTAGCGCGCATAGATTATTAAAGACTATTCTTAATCGTTATTTACGCCTCTTTGCTCCCTATGCTGCCGCATTAATCGTAACAATTGCTTGTGCTTATATTGCTCGCTTTTGGGTCAATGATGAATTCGTAGGTGAATCTGAAACCCTCTCGCAATTTCTGGCCCATCTCTTTTTTATCCAGGGAATCTTAGGCCTCGATTCCATCTCAGCTGGTGCTTGGTATATCGCCATTGATTGGCAGCTCTATTCAGTCTTAGCAATCTTGCTGATTTCCTTTCCGCAATATCAGGCTGTCATATGGGTTATCAGCGTGTTAGCAGTGAGCTCGCTGTTATTTTTTAATCGCTCAGGCCTTTATGAGGCTTACTTTATTTATTTCATTGGTTCATATAGCTTAGGTGTCTTAGCCTACCTCGCCAAGTGTTTTGATAATCAAAATGTGAACCGCCTAGCCAAGATTGCGCTGTTGCTCATTGGGCTCATCATTGCTATTTCTTCTTTTCAGCAAATTTGGCTCAGAAACTTCTTGGCCTGGTTTGTGGCGATGGCATTGCTGTACTGGGGAGATAAACCATACCCTACTAAAGAAGGGCCCCGATCTGTGCTCAATGCAATTGCTTGGGGCAGTCAGCGCTCATACTGTGCCTTCCTGATCCACTTTGCATTGATTTTGCTGGCGAACACGCTTTATATCGCAACCGGTCTGCATACCCATGAAAGTGGCGCGCTAGCGATTGCCTTGATATTAGGAGTAGTAGGGTGCAGTACGATTGCCGCGAATTATTTGTATCGCTGGATTGAAGCACCAGCACTACGCCTGAAAATCTAAATCGAGATATTGGGTTTACAGCCCCATATCTTTTAAGACGCGAAAGATTTCTCGATAAGCCTTTGGCGGTTTATTTTGTTCTTTCTCTTTGCGCGCATTACGAATGAGGGTACGCATATTCTGAATATCCATATCAGGATACTGCTCAATCATTTTGGAGAAGGTTTCATCATTAGCAATCAGGCGATCGCGATAGCTCTCTAAAAAATGTAGCTTAGCAGTCTCCGCTTTACTAACTCCCTGAATAGCATCTAACCGTTTTTGAATGGCATCTAGTTCTTCTGCATCCAAAAAACGCATGAGTTTGCCAAGGTATTGTTTATGGCGACGAATCGCTTCAAAGCTTTTGATCTTATTGGTTTCAGCAATCGCTACTTTGATGGCTTCATCCATGGGGATGGTTTTGAGGGCGTCGCTACTTAAGGCTGCCAAGACTTCAGCCAATTTCTGGCGCTCAGTCATCTGGCGTTTGAGCTCAGACTTGCTCGGGCCTTCATCGGCCTCAACTACTTTAGGAGTGCGATTCTTCTCATTAATGTGCATAGTCTCATTTTAGACGGGTATTGAGCTTTAATTATTCTTTGTTGATTTTCTGCTTTAAAAGTCTTAGATCGGCGCTAGAGAATAGCTGACTTCTTCCGATAATTGATGAGGGTTTTAATCTACCCGTCTGAACATGTCTTCGTAGGGTGGGAAGTGAGATCTCTAAAAATTCTGCTGCTTCCTCAGCTGAAAAGGTCGCATTTCTTAGATGTCCAAATACTTGTTCATGTGTGTAGTCAGTCTCTTGGAAGGCATTTATTGCAATTAAAGAGAAAAATTTAATACGTTCTTTTGCGGGCATTTGTTTCACTTGAGCAAACAGAGCCTCTGCAGTCATTGATTGAGTCATATATATCTCTCACTTTCTGTATTGAAGCGGCTTGAAGTTATCATTTGAGTCGAAAGGATTTTTTTAATTGCGTATAAAAATTTTCATGAGGTCCGATTTGGCAAAACTCAATCCAGGTTATTTTTAATTCACCTGCAAAATGATCAAATTGATATGCCATCAAATACTCCTGCTTATTAAAGCGAAATTTATAAATAAACACCCCCTGGAGATCGCCGAGCTTTTGTTGGCCTATCCTGGGGTTATTGCAAACTTCAGCGACCCTGATTTCAATTGCTAACTGCAAAGGTTTGGAGGCCTTTTTTACAAATTGGGCAAAAGCTTTTTTATAGGTGGTTCTCATGATCTAATATTAGATCAAATATGATTCTATATCAAATCAACAAAAGTGACAAGAAATGCCTGATTTTTTGTATTGGTAAATAATAGGAAGTAAAGCGAATAGCGCTCTATATGATGTAAAACACATGACTCAAGCAAACACCTACGACTACATCATCATTGGGGCAGGCAGTGCTGGCTGTATGTTGGCTAAGCGCTTGACTGAGAATCCCAACAAGAAGGTATTACTCATTGAGGCAGGTAAGAGTGACCACTACATCTGGATTCATATTCCGGTGGGTTATCTGTACTGCATTGATAACCCTAGAGCTGATTGGCGTTTTAAGACTGCTGCTGAAAAAGGCCTAAATGGCCGCTCATTACTCTATCCTCGTGGCAGGGTCTTGGGTGGCTGCTCCTCTATTAACGGCATGATCTACATGCGTGGCCAAGTAGGCGATTACGACTCTTGGGTAGAAGCAACTGGCGATGATGCTTGGTCTTGGCAAAACGCGCTAGAGCGCTACAAAAAGTTTGAGGACTATCACGGCGGCGCCAATCAATGGCATGGTAAAGGTGGTGAGTGGACGGTATCTTTGCAACGTTTGCGTTGGCCCATTATGGATAGATTCAGAGAGGCCGCTGTAGAGGCAGGTATTCCGGCATCGGATGACTTTAACCGGGGTGATAACTTTGGTGTTGGTTACTTTGATGTGAGCCAGCGCGCTGGATTTCGATTAAATACTGCTAAGGCATTTTTAAAGGATGCTGCCAAGCGTAGCAATCTCACAGTGATTACTGAGGCAGTAGTCACAAAGCTCAAGATTGATCCGACCACTAAAAATTGCCATGGTCTTGAGTTCTTAAAGGACGGCACTGCTAGTGAGGCGCTATGCGCAATTGAGCGGGGTGGCGAAGTGCTCCTGTGCGCAGGTTCGATTGGTAGTGTGCAAATATTAGAGCGCTCCGGTATTGGCGCAGCTAGCCATCTATCTTCATTAGGCATCCCGGTCATTGCGGATTTACCGGGCGTTGGTGAAAATCTACAAGACCATTTGCAGCTGCGTATGGTTTACAAAGTCAACGGTATTAATACGCTCAATACCAAAGCCAATTCTTGGTTTGGTAAAATCATGATTGGCTTGGAATATCTCTTCAAGCGCTCTGGGCCGATGTCGATGGCGCCTTCCCAGTTGGGCGCTTTTGCTTATAGCTCGCCAACACAAAAGCGTGCCAATGTGGAATACCACGTGCAACCCTTATCGCTAGATAAGTTTGGTGAAGATTTACATTCTTTTAATGCCTTTACAGCCAGTGTTTGCAATATTCGGCCAACATCGCGAGGCAGTGTGCATATCAATTCGGTTGATCCTGAAGCGCCACCGGTCATTGCGCCAAATTATTTGGCGACAGAAGAAGATCGCAAGATTGCAGCTGAGTCATTGCGACTCACCCGTCAGATTGTGCAAAGTCCCGCACTTCAACCATACTCCCCAGAGGAATATAAACCGGGTGCGCAGTATCAAACTGAGGAAGAGTTAGTCAAGGCTGCGGGTGATATTGGAACTACGATCTTTCATCCGGTAGGCACCTGCAAGATGGGGCGCGCTAATGATCCTATGGCAGTGCTTGACTCTCAATTACGCGTTAGGGGCATTCATCATCTACGGGTGGTAGACGCCTCTGCTATGCCCACCATCACTTCGGGTAATACCGCGGCTCCTACAATGATGATTGCAGAGCGCGTTGCGGAGTTGCTCACTAGTGAATAGCCACAAAAGTAATCAATTACCCCTAAGCCATCTTTTACTAGCCTTAGCAATTGTCGCGGTGTGGGGCACTAACTTTGTAGTAATTAAACTTTCTTTAGATGCCTTTCCGCCGTTCCTATTTGCAGCGCTGCGCTTCACCTTTGCCTTTTTGCCTTTGGCATTTTTTATACCAAGGCCTAAGGTTTCTTGGGGTAATCTTTGTGCATATGGTTTAGCTATTGGGGTTGGGCAATTTGGAATCTTGTTTTTTGCGCTTGATGGACGAATTTCTCCAGGGTTAGCTTCATTAGTCGTACAGACACAGGTATTTTTCACCATCGGCCTTGCAATGTTTTTTGCAAAAGAGCGCTTAAGGCTCTATCAAGCAGTTGCTGTCTCAGTATCTATGGCTGGCCTCGCAATTATTGGACTTCATACGGATGCCGATACGACATTTATAGGATTGGCCTTGATAGTTTTTGCAGGACTTTCATGGGGAGTGGGGAACACGGTGAGTCGTCGTGCGGGCTCTATTAATATGCTCTCTTATGTAGTGTGGGCCAGCGCGTTCTCACTTCCACCACTCTTTCTGATTTCTTGGATTTTCGAGGGCGGTTGGGAGCAGATGAGTACCTCAATAATCTCTGCATCAATGTGGGCTTGGATCGGTGTCTTTTGGCAATCCTGGGGCAATACCGTCTTTGGTTATGCTGCTTGGGCTTGGCTACTCTCTAAACACCCAGCGGCAGTAGTAGCACCAGCGCCATTATTAGTGCCGATATTTGGGATGGGGGCATCTACTTATTTCTTGAACGAGTCACTACCCTTGTGGAAAATTTTGGCAGCTGGCCTAGTGATTGCTGGCCTGGTTGTGAACTTATTCTGGCCAAGCTTACAAAGGTGGTTTAGAAAAAAATAGGTTTTTGATGGGCTCACAGGATTGAGACCTGTATTTTTTCTGACTGCATGCAATAAAAAGATCGCAAAGAATATCAACCCCGACACCCAATGTGTCGTTACAACACCTTCTCGGATTTGTGCAGGCCCGTAATATAACAAGGCTCCAGTAGCTATTAGAGTAGCCAAAAAACTGAACTGGCTAAAGCCACTAAACCATTTCTTTTTTGATTGAATTCCAGCCTTAAGATGAAAGGATAGGACTGAGCCTAGAGCTAGGGTTGCTAAGATCGCAAAGATGCCGTGAGCGGCCAATATATAACGATTACCAAACGTACTTCGTTGAATCTGAAATTCATGGCCAATGAGATATAGAGTGCCACTAATAGAGCAGGCAAGCATGCCACCAATCACAAAGAATCTTTGCCAGCTCGGCATTCTTCCTAGGCGACTCATGCAGCAATCCTGATGGCCTTTGCAGAGAAGTAATTTAAGCAGGGGTGATCATGTGCTGTACAGAGAGCCAATACCTTGGTGAGTGCATCTGCATAGACACATTCGTTCGCTATAACGGAATAAGAGCTAGAGAAATGGATATGCACTTCAGATTCATCTTGCGCAAATGGATTGATCATATGGCTTTGCTGCTCATCTCTATTCGTAAAGTACAAGCCACTGGTAGCGATGGCTCCATTTTGTAATGAGCCAATGTCGATTAACTGCATCGGTAGGCTTGGATTCCGAATTTGGATTGATTTTGGGGTGTCACCAAAGACCCGCAAGTCACCTCCGGCATTCACGCAGCCAGATTCGACTCCACTGGAGACCAAGCTCTCCACCGCCTTGTCGACTGCAAAGCCCTTGGCAATGCCTCCAAGATCTAAACAGATGGGCTTGCTAGAGGTGATGAGCTGTGAGTCTAAAAAATAGATATCTTCGATGCCGCCGAGTTTGTGGCTAGATAAATCAATATGGCGCGGCAAGAGCCCAGCAGCTACAAGTCGGTGGCCAATGCCGCAATTGAATAAACCATTGGATTGCTGATGAATCTCTTGTGCAAGTTTGAGAATTTGTGCGGTCCAGGGATGAAGCTCAAGCGAAACTTGGTGGGCCCAGCGGTTGATTTGGCTAAGTTCACTAAAAGGATGATGAAAGCCCATTAAATCTTGAACCTGTTTTACTACAGCAAATGCTTTATCTACCGCTTGGCTATCATCTTGATCAGAAGAGATCTCTACATATGTTCCTAAAAGGGCTTGGCAGCGCTGCATGATTTATTTTTTCAAGGCTAACTCATATAAAACGGCTACTCGCTTCACGCCATCAGTAATGTGTTTGCAAGACAGGGTAGCGCCGCCAATATTCTTAATATCCTGATTGAGTTTGATGGGATCTTTAGCAGTCTTGCCAATAAATTGTTCGCGCCACCAGGCTTCCGCTACTTCATAACCATACGATTCAACATATTCCATAATCTCAATACCTAAAATACTACCGTTGGGGGCAATCGCAACAGCATAAGTAATCATCTCGTGCTTACCGACCACTTCATCAATGATGAGCCAACTACCATCAGATGTTTTCCAGATGCGATCCCCTTGAAAGGGGTGCCGAATACTAGAAGCTACCCGCATCTTTTCTTGTAAATCCTCACTGATGAGGAGGGGTGCTTGACTAAGCTGTTTGGTAGGGAAGAATATTTTTTGTACTTGCTCTACATTTACATAAATTTTTGCCTGAGCAATGATAGGTGCGCTTACCATTGCTAGACCAACAATCGCAAAAGGGTTGGGTTTCCAGTTCATCAATTTCTTTGTCTCTAGTTCAATGGAAAGCCAACTTTGACAATAAATTCATTGACAGTATGGCTATCCCATACCCGAGCATCAGAGCATTCAGCTTCGCCGCCACCCATGCAGTTACCGCCTGCCAGTTGGTAACGCCAAGCACCAGTTACCCACCAGTCTTTAGCGGCATAGTGCATATTGGGACCAACAAAGGTAGCGCGTTGCACTTGGTTACGTAGATTTAATTCGGAGTAATCATTATGAAAACGAGCCTCAACTCCTGCAGACCACTTGGGAGCAAAGCGATAACTAGCGCCCACTAAAAAATCGAGCATCGATTCAGGTACATCGCCATTCTCAATAAACTTTAAGCGTTCGTTTGCTACAACGACGTTACCAGCAAGTATTAAACGATCATCAATGAAGTTGGACTGCAATAAAAGCCTTGCTGAAAGCTCGTCTTTATTTCTACCCCAAGTCGGCTCTAGATAAAAGCCAACGCCAACAGGAGAAGTGACTGGATTGGTGAGTCGATAAATGGCCTCGAGTGAGCCACCTTCAATACCGCTTTTTCTATAAGGGGTGGCAGGATTATGTGAGGAAGGTACTGCATAACCACCCGTGCAGCTAGACTCCTCTCCACATGCTTCAGGATTGGTGTAGTTCTGACTAGCATTGGTGTAATACGAATTGATATAGCCAGCAATTTGCAAATCATTTGTGAGGCCATATTCCAACTCGGATCTCGCTGTCCATGCTTCATAGGTTCCAGCTGCCTGCTGTTGGTTCAATTGCAAACGTTGTTCAAATTCGAGCTTACCTTTGGGTTGAAGGTCTAGTGTGTAGATCCAGCCAAACACTCCTTCGCCTGCATGGGCAAAGGAGAAATGAAGGGCGGTTGCGAGAATAAAGCTAAAGGCAATCAGTCTTTTGATGGTTAATTTCATAGTCATCTCAGGTTGGTGGTTGAAAAAGTCTAAGTAGGAATAATTTTCAATATATCATCAAATGAGAATGATTCTCATTTGTAAAAATGACCATGACCTGATTAATGGCGAAATTAATAGGGCTTATCTACTTTGCTTGTAAGATTTCTCTTCAATGAATGCAGAAGCCCTCGAGAAACTGGTCTTAATGAAAATGCCTTTTGGCAAATATGCTGGGCGTACTTTGGCTGAACTACCAGGAAATTATTTAGCCTGGTTTGCGCGTCAGGGATTTCCTCAAGGAGAGTTAGGTCAGTTGCTAGAGTTGATGCACACGCTTGATCACAATGGCTTGCGTGGACTATTGGCGCCGATTCAACGAGCACATGGCTTAAAAGCTAGATCGTCATTGCTTTGAGCGATCTAATTTCAGCGGCAACTGAAAATCAATTCCTGTTTTTTGAACTAGCTCTTGATAAGAGATGGGCGGTCTCATAAGGGCTTCATTAGTATTCTCAATCCAGTATGCCCATGCCATATTTTTATTTGGGTCATATACCAATTTATATAAATGACTGGGAATGGTCACGCGACTGCCGCCGATACTCCCACTATTGCCAGTTGACCCCGTGTAGACAAAAACATTGCCAGCAACTCTTTTGACATAGAGTCTGGTCGGCTCTTCTACATTCTTAGCCCAAATGCCCTGATTATTTTGCCTGGCCTGAGGCATCATGTTCGCCAATGAGAAAGACTGTGCCATTGCCCGCTCATTAGTCATATCTCCTGCTGGAGCGTTGTGACCCCGGTCATAGCCGCTACCGCGGTAGTCTGAGAGCAGCGAGCGCTCTGCCAGAGGCAGTCTAGCCTCCTCATAAAACTGATTAGTTCTTTTAGGATGAGGAGCCGATAGCTGCTCTTTACTCAGCTTCTCGACTGTATAGATAGGCTTCTTATCGATAGGCGAGTAATAGATCGCAAAGCTATCAAAACAGAGATCTCGCCCTACTTCTTGGGTCTTGGGTATTTGTTGCTCGGGAAATAGATCTTTACATTCTTCAAACAAGGCAAAGGCGCTCAAGGGGCTGAGCAGACTTAGAAGGGCGCCAAGGACAAGAAACTTGCGAAGGATTTTCATAGGATGTCAGTGTAGGACGAGCTACCAGATCTTTCTTCCCTTTTCACTCATCCTAGCTGCAGAGCTAATCAGAATCTAGCCAAAAGAGGGGATTGGATTTGGGTAAACGCCTCTTTTTTTATGAAGAAAGACTTTGAAAATAATGCCTTGCGGTAATCTGCACGGGGTACTACCGGTAGAAATAATTTGATCCTAAAACACTAGATGTACGATTTTATGAGCCTATTTTTTAGGCTAAATCGTAAAAAAGTCATAATTTAAGGATTTTTTTACAGTATGAAATTAGTGTTCCCTAACTTCTATAAGTGTTTGATTTTAATAGAATAAATATCAATATAAGAAGACGTATACGGGAGATCCCGTATTTCGAGATCAAAAAGTTATCGAAATGACTTTCTTTATTCTTGACTTGATATAAGAACCTTCTTAGGATGACCCATGTTTTTTACGTATTGCGATGCAACATAAATCAGTATCTGGGTTTTAGGGGTGTCGCAAATAAATAGATGAGTAAATGTTTAACGAACAATTTGAGTGGGGCGCAAGATCGCAAGCCAGTAATCCTGGTAGCTAAAGATCTACTGGCGCATGCCATGGCTCCGGTTTACCGAGTCATCAATGGCGTACTCGTTGTTGCTGTGTTCATGGTGGTGGGTCTTTGGCTTTCTGGTAACGGTACCAATGCTGGTGCTTTTGATTTAGCCCGCGTCTTAGTGCCAGATGAAGCCCGTCATATTGTTTGGAGCAATGGCTTTAGCATGCTCGAGGAATATAAGACTGCAAACGACAGCACTACCCAGATGGCAGATTCTGGCATTGCTGCTGTGATCTATAACAAATCTAATCCCCTCTCAACTGGTTTAAGCAGCGCCAAGCAGCAGACAGTGGCTTTGTTGATGCCATCTGTTGCCCAGATGCAGGTCAAATCGATTTCCCATTTAGCTGATCGCATTCCGACTTCCAGGATTGATCCCCAAGCCTTAGATAGCAACTTGATGGGCTCGATTCAAAATCAACGTGCGGTAGCCGATTTCTTTGAGAAGAAATATAAGCTTGATCGCGCCAAGATCGAAGAGTATGTATCGAACACTATTTTGATTGCCAAAGAAGTCAATATTGATCCAGTGCTGTTGTTGGCTGTGATTTCGGTTGAGTCAAACTTCAACCCAAATACTAAGAGTCATGCTGGTGCCGAAGGTCTCATGCAAGTCATGACTTCAGTGCATAAAGATAAATATGATTTGTATGGTGGCACAACCGAAGCAGTGAAGCCTGAAGTCAATATTCGGGTGGGAGCCTATATTTTGAAGTACTTGATCGCTACCGCAGGTTCATTGCGCAATGGGTTGAAGTACTACGTCGGCGCTGCTAATGCTGAAGATGACGGTGGCTATGCCGACAAGGTCATGGCTGAAAGAAATCGTCTCATTAGCCTTTGCCAAAACGGATCTACTAATCGTTTGACCTTAAATGGCAAGGATGCCCGCTCTTAATATAAGTAACACCTCAATTTGTAGAAGCAATGAGATAGAAAAAAGTCACCCTAGGGTGACTTTTTTACATTCCGCTAAATAGGGCGGATGACTTAGTAATCAATTGACGCCATGCAACTCCACATCAAAAACTAAAGTGGCATTGGGTGGGATCACGCCACCTGCACCGCGTGGACCGTAGCCCATGTCAGAAGAAATGATGAGTGTGCGTTTCCCGCCAATCTTCATACCAGTAACACCTTCATCCCAACCCTTAATCACATGACCAGCGCCCAATGGGAAGCTGAACAATTGGCCACGATCTAAAGAGCTATCAAACTTCTGGCCTTTGTGGTCAGTTGCTTTCTCATCATAGAGCCAGCCTGTGTAATGCACGTCAACATGGTTGCCAGTTACAGCTTCTTTGCCGTCGCCTACGACGGTATCGATTTTTTTAAGTTCACTCATGATATTTTTCCTATTTCACACAAATTGACTGGCTAGTATATTCTGAGCTTTATCGATTCTGATGGTGAGCCTCATTTGGCTCCATGACATGACAAATTATTGGCCCAATTCTGCATATAACACCCTCTTAGTGAGCCCAGATCATCAGCTCTTGGTGACAGATGACTTTTTGCGAACCTATTTGTACAGGCCTGAGCTGAGCTTGGTTCCAGAGTCCTGCGCCATCGAACAATCCTTGCATCAGCGCTTGCTACAAAACCCCCGTGCCGATATTACCGACCATGAAATTGCCACTATGGCCGATGAGGATATACAAGAAAACTACCGGGTTTGGTTGCGCTATCGCGCACGGCTATTGGCAGCCAGTTCCCTAGAGAGTTTTTATATGAGCTTATTCAAGGGTGAGGGAGTGGATGTGCCACCTTTATTTGTAGCCCAATTAGCCCAGATCTTTGTAAGGCATATATTGGGCGACCAAGCCCATCCTCTAGAAGTGCGTATGGGCGAATTATTCTTTAGAACTCAAAAGATTACTGTGCTTGAAGACGCGATTGTCATGGGCGCGGACGAAGAAGTGGTAGCCCGCAATGCCCAAGCAGGTGATACCGGGAACATCATGGACTTACTGAAGGGTAAATCTATGACGATGAGGTCAGCTGACTTAGATGTCTTGTATGAAGAAAATGCTGCCGAGTACTGGGCTCGAAATGAGGATTTTGATTTCGCAGTACAGCTGAACTTTGGACATGAACCAATTAATCACTTTTGCCGCGTCTTGGAAAAGTGGATAGAGCATTTTCTGGGGGCTAAGGTACGTATTACACCCATGCAACAAATTAGTGACCCCAAGTGGTCATGGCATGTAGGCTTAGATGCGGTGGCAACGGAGATACTCAATAAGCTATATAACAAGGAGTCTGTTGAAGCAGATGAGTTGGAGAAAGTGATCTGCCTGTTCCGTCTAGACTTTATTGATGAGGCAGCCCTAGCTAAAGCGCAGGCGGGTAAGCCAGTCTATATGGCGATCGCCATGAATGAGCAAAAGCAACTCAAGCTCAAACCCCAAAACCTTTTATTTAATTTACCGCTCGCAAAAACTTCTTAAGCTGACAGGTGTTTTTTCTGCGCCTTCTGTTTCTTGTTTTGACTAGCGAGCCATAACAGAGCTGCTGCAGTCACCACGACAGGAAAGAGCGATCCTAGGTTGAGGAAGCTCCAGCCTTGTGAGGTAATCAAAGCTCCAGATCCAAATGAAGTAAATGCCATCGTAGCAAAAACAAAAAAGTTAATTGCAGCCTGAGCCTTATCCCGTTCATTGGGTTTGTAAGCAGTCATCGCCAAGGAGGTAGACCCAGTAAATAAAAAGTTCCAACCAACCCCCAGTAAAAATAGTGCAAGGAGGAATTGATGAAGATCGGTGCCGGTTAATGCAATTAAGATACAAATAAAGTTAAGAAGTACACCAACCCCCATAATTTTCAGAGTGCCAAAGCGTTGAATCAGAGACCCAGTAAAAAATCCTGGTGCAAACATGCCAATCACATGCCATTCCAATACTAGGGCTGTATCTGAGAAAGGCAATCCACAGATTTGCATTGCCAGTGGAGTTGCTGCCATGAGCAAATTCATGACACCATAACCAAGGGCGGCACCAATGACGGCCACCATAAAGATGGGCTGCTGTAGGATGGTCTTTAGAGACCTGCCGTCTGATAGCGCGTGCTGAGTTTTGAATTCTTCTGGAAAGTGAATCAACTGCATGACGAAGATCCCAAGCAGTCCCGCTATTGAAAGAGTCAGGTAGGCGCCCAAAAATGCAGTATCAAAAAGATCGCGCGTCCAAGAGGCTAGGTTGGGCCCAATCACTGCTCCGAGAATGCCCCCAGCTAAAACCCATGACACTGCTTTATCTCGTTGGCTAGCTTCAGTCAGTTCGGCAGCAGCAAAACGGTAGAGCTGTCCGTTAGCACTATAGTAGCCAGCAATGAAGGTGCCCATTACCAAGAGCCAGAAATTCTTAGTGATCGCTGCGTAAGCGCATAAGAGTGCCGAGAGCACTGCTACTAATAGCCCTAACTGAAAAGAAATCTTCCGACCAAAGTAATTTTGGGATTTTGCAACAATCGAGGTGGAGAAGGCGCCCCCTACAACATAGCCCATCACTGGCAATGTAGCCATCCAGGCGACAGGCGCAAGGCTAAAGCCAACCAAACCATTAATAGCAATAAAGGTGACGTTATTAGTCAGGAATAGACCCTGGCAAACAATGAGCAGTAAGAGGTTTTTATTGAGTAAAGGGTGCTTGTTGCTCATTAGATAGAGTTTACGGGCAATCTAGCGTCTTGAGCAGTTTTACTAGATTCCCTGAAATTGTGCGCCTTTCAGGCATTTAGGCTCTAAATCTACCAATTTTGCCAAGCTCAATGATTTAAAATGGAAGGCTCCCCTCATTGGCAATGGGTGCGCTAAAAGCGGCTTGCAAAATGGGGATGTGGGACTGGCTGGGTAAAAACCTGGCCCTGTAATTTTTCAATATTAAGGAAACGTTCATGGCTGCAGAGAAATCAAAGATTATTTACACCCTGACAGATGAGGCGCCACTCTTGGCAACTTGTGCATTTCTGCCGATTATTCGTACTTTTACTGCACCTGTTGGCGTTGAGATTGTGAAGAGCGACATTTCTGTTGCTGCCCGCATCCTGGCTGAATTTTCAGATTGCCTGACAGCTGAGCAAAAAGTGCCTGATAACTTGGCCGCGCTCGGTAAGATGACTTTATTGCCAGATACCAACATTATTAAGTTGCCCAATATCAGCGCTTCCGTACCTCAATTACTGGCAGCGATTAAAGAATTGCAATTGAAGGGCTACAAGATCCCCAATTTCCCAGACGATCCTAAGAGCGAGGAAGAGAAAGTCATTCGTACTCGTTATTCCAAATGCTTAGGTAGTGCAGTCAATCCAGTTTTACGTGAAGGCAACTCTGATCGCCGCGCACCAAATGCAGTGAAACAGTTTGCGCGTCAACATCCTCATTCGATGGGTGTGTGGAGTCAAGCTTCCCGTACCCATGTATCGCATATGCACGGTGGTGACTTCTACGCTGGCGAAAAGTCAATGACCATGACTAAAGCATGCGATGTGAAAATGGACTTGGTAACTAAGAGCGGTAAGACCATTGTGCTCAAGCCCAAAGTCTCTTTAATCGCTGGCGAAATCATCGACAGTATGTTTATGAGCAAAAAAGCATTGTGCGAATTCTATGAACAAGAAATCGAAGATGCTTATAAGAGTGGCATGATGTGGTCCTTGCACGTAAAAGCCACCATGATGAAGATCTCTCATCCGATCGTATTTGGTCACGCTGTGAAGATTTTCTATAAAGATGCCTTTGCGAAACATGCCAAGCTGTTTGAAGAGCTGGGCGTCAATGTCAATAACGGCATGAGCAGCCTATATGAAAAGATCAAGACTCTGCCAGAGTCAAAGCGCGAAGAAATTATTGAAGATGTGCATGCTTGCCATGAACACCGCCCAGCATTAGCAATGGTGGATTCTGCGAAAGGCATTACGAACTTACATTCTCCAAGCGATGTGATCGTAGATGCTTCGATGCCGGCAATGATTCGTGCTGGCGGCAAGATGTGGGGGGCTGATGGTCGCCTGCATGACACTAAAGCGGTTATTCCAGAAAGTACCTTTGCGCGTATCTATCAAGAAATGATCAACTTCTGTAAGACGCACGGTAACTTTGATCCCACGACCATGGGCACCGTACCTAACGTGGGTTTGATGGCTCAACAAGCTGAAGAGTATGGTTCACATGACAAGACTTTTGAAATTCCTGAAGCTGGCGTAGCCCGTATTGTTGCTGATGACGGTACTGTATTGCTCGAGCAACATGTGGAAGAGGGCGATATCTGGCGTATGTGTCAATTGAAAGACGCTCCGATTCGTGACTGGGTGAAGTTGGCCGTCAACCGCGCACGCCTCTCTAATACGCCAGCAGTATTTTGGTTAGACGAGTATCGTCCACACGAAGCTGAGTTGACTAAGAAGGTCAATACTTACCTCAAAGATCATGATCTTAAGGGTGTAGATATTCAGGTCATGTCCCAGACTCGTGCAATGCGTTACACACTCGAGCGTGTGATTCGTGGCAAGGACACCATCTCTGTTACTGGCAATATCTTGCGTGATTACCTCACTGACTTGTTCCCAATTATGGAATTAGGTACTAGTGCGAAGATGTTGTCCATCGTGCCTTTGATGGCAGGCGGCGGCCTTTTTGAAACTGGTGCTGGTGGTTCTGCACCGAAGCACGTACAACAGTTGGTGGAAGAAAACCACTTGCGTTGGGATTCACTGGGTGAGTACTTAGCTTTGGCAGTATCTCTGGAAGATGTGGGTGATAAGACAGGCAATGCTAAAGTGAAAATCTTGGCTCGTACCTTAGATGAGGCTACTGGCAAATTATTGCTAAACAATAAGTCGCCTTCTCCACGCACCGGTGAATTAGATAACCGTGGTAGCCAGTTCTACTTGGCGATGTATTGGGCAGAAGCTTTAGCCGCCCAAACTGAAGATAAAGAATTGCAAGCGTATTTCACACCTTTAGCTAAATCCCTACAGTCAAACGAGCAGAAGATTGTGGATGAGTTCAAAGCAGTGCAAGGCAAGCCAGCAGATATAGGTGGCTACTTTGTGATTGATACAGAGAAGTGCAAGACAGTAATGCGTCCTAGCGCTACCTTCAATGCAGCTTTAAAGGCAGCTAGAGTCTAATCAATCAGAGCCACTTAGAGCTAATCAAGCTGGGTATCAAAAGGCAAACTTTCGGGTTTGCCTTTTTCTTTGGGGGTTCATGAAGATCGGCAAGCAATAAACTCTCATCAGTAGCAAAATAAGCTCATTATGTTCATTAGGGTATCCCATGCCATTTATTGATAAGACAATTCATCCAAGCGATATCACCCCTCAAGCTGTTTTTGAGAACCGTCGCAATCTGATTAAGGCTGCCGCAGCAGGTAGCTTTGGTATGGCATTAGCACCTTGGTTTTCAAGGCAGGCATTCGCCGCTAATCCAGAAAAGCTCAGCGCTGTACTCAATCAGGCTTATGCATCTAAAGATGAGCTCACTCCCTATAAATATGTCACGAGCTATAACAACTTCTATGAGTTTGGAACCGATAAAGCAGATCCTGCTGAGTATGCGCATACCTTGCAAACTCGCCCATGGACTATTGCGATTGAAGGTTTGGTGAAAAAGCCGATGAGCTTAGATATTGATGCTTTATTAAAGCTAGCGCCGATAGAAGAGCGTATCTATCGCATGCGCTGCGTTGAGGGTTGGTCAATGGTAATTCCTTGGGATGGTTACTCTCTGTCCAAATTAATTAATAAAGTCGAGCCCCTAGGCTCTGCTAAGTTCGTAGAATTTATTTCTCTGGCAGATAAAAAACAAATGCCAGGAATCAAGAGCAATATTATTGAATGGCCCTATCGTGAAGGCTTGCGAATGGACGAGGCCATGAATCCCCTCACTCTACTCACCTTTGGTTTATATGGTGAAGTCTTGCCCAAACAAAACGGCGCTCCAGTGCGTATCGTAGTGCCTTGGAAGTATGGCTTTAAGAGTGCGAAGTCTATTGTGAAGATTCGCTTTACTGAAGAAATGCCTAAAACCAGCTGGAGCCAGTTTGACGCTCGCGAGTATGGTTTTTATTCCAATGTAAATCCCCAGGTGGATCATCCACGTTGGAGCCAAGCGATGGAGCGTCGCATTGGTGATGCTAAAGGGGCTTTTGCACCAAAGATTAAAACGCAGATGTTCAATGGCTATGCTGAGCAAGTAGCCAGCATGTATGCTGGCATGGATCTCAAGAAATTTTATTAAAAAGTGATCAAGCCTACTGAACTATTAAGTTCGTCTGCCTGGTTCAGGTAGCGGCACCATCACTGCTTGACCTGGTGTGCTACAGCCTTGATCACAGCAGCGTCCCGGCTGCTTATTCTTGGTAATAGCACGCTCCTGATTGCTAGTGAGAACACCACGGTCTAATAGTCTTTCAACCAACTCTACTTTGTTACCAATAGGATATTGACGATAGATTTCTTTTCTCATAGCTGCTGGCGAGCCGCCGCCATGCAGGCTAATGACGGAGTACCAGCCCCCTTGATAAGAGGCGGTCAAATCTTCAATAAAGCGCGCGACTTCAATACGCTTATCGTAGGGCACTGCGGGATTAGCGCGTAATACTTCGGCCAAGGTAGCAGCTGTTGCAGGATTGTGATCTTCATCTGGTCCAGGCAGAGCCACAATTAGCCCGCCTGATACCTCATGAGCAAGACGATGCATGTCATAAATTTGGGTAGCTAATAAGAGTTTCCCGATATTTGAAAAAACGGGTTCAGGCATAAAGGATTTACTGTAAGGGTCTTGCGTGCCATACAC
>Ga0194037_1000395_pt1 | contig 34250 bp, 30 predicted proteins | sample JunL306m_MetaG_FD_148653 | JGI IMG/M metagenome (GOLD analysis project Ga0194037, IMG submission 148653) | Anoxic zone freshwater microbial communities from boreal shield lake in IISD Experimental Lakes Area, Ontario, Canada - Jun2016-L304-6m | ecosystem: Environmental > Aquatic > Freshwater >... | reverse complement strand
TGAACGAATTCAGGAATATTTCCCTTTCCCGAAGCCTTCTTCAGGGCAATGATACGTTCGACGGTGTATGCAATCACCATCAGTATCAGCGACATGAGGACGGAGACAACCGGCCCTCCCTTCCAGACGGCATGAAAGATAGACTCCGGAGGAGTACTACCCATCCATACATAAAAACCCAAAGAAACCGCATAGGTTACAACAATGAGCAAACCGGTAAAAAAACCCTGTTTCATAGACTCTTGATTGTTTTGACTATCCTGAAGATAAACGAAGCATTATGAACCACGATGTAATTTGCTATACTATAGCACATCGTTGAAAGTCACCGCAAGCCTCTCTGCCTGAACCCATCAAAGTCTCAACAGAGAGCTGACCGCCAACTCCGGCTACAAAAGCGAATACTATCTGGTAGTCAATTTACTAAATCTGCATGTTATTTTTTAACTGTAATCATTGATCAAAAGAAAAAAGCACGTGTTCAGACAACAATTTCACAGACAAAGTAGATGCGCATGATCCCTCCTGCGACCATCGATGAAGTCCGGCAAGCGGCAGATATTGTTGATATCATCTCTGATTATGTGACGCTTCAGCCTGCAGGACGCAACTATAAAGCACTCTCTCCTTTTACTGTAGAGAAAACCCCTTCATTTATTGTTTCGCCTGACAAGCAGCTCTACAAATGTTTTTCAACAGGCAAAGGAGGCAATGTTTTTTCCTTTGTCATGGAGATGGAAAAGGTACCCTTTCCTGAAGCACTCGAACTGGTGGCAAAGCGAACGGGTATCGATATCAGCCAATTCACTAAAAAACAGAAGCCACAATCAGCTCATGAAGAGAGCCAGACCGAAATCCTTCGCTGGACAGCAAGGTTCTATCATGAAACACTGACGCGGCAAGCGGGCAAGACAGGGCACACCTATCTTGCCGCTGAACGGGCTCTGTCGGAAAAAACCATTCAAACTTTTGGTCTCGGCTATGCTCCCGACGCATGGGACAATCTCTTCAGTGCGGCAAAACGGGAAGGAATTGCACAGGAGCATCTGCTTGAGCTCGGTCTTATAACCGCAAACAAGCAGAAAAACTCCTGTTATGACACCTTTCGCAACAGGGTGATCTTTCCAATTTTTTCAGTCGGAGGACAGGTTGTCGGTTTTGGAGGACGCACCCTGCTGAGTGACCCCCAAACGCCGAAATACCTGAATTCCTCAGAGAGCAAGCTGTTTGAAAAATCAAAACTTCTTTATGGACTTCATACCGCAAAAAATGAAATCCGGCGACTGGAAACCGCAATACTTGTTGAAGGATACATGGACGTTCTTGCGCTGCATCAGGCAGGTATGACCAATGCGATAGCCTCATGCGGCACATCCCTGACACGCTATCAGGCAAAGGTGCTTCATCATTACACAAAACGGGTCTTGTTCATGTACGATGCCGACAGCGCTGGTCAAAAATCAATGATGAGCGGCATTGACACGTTGCTTTCCGAAAACATCACACCCTCGGTGCTGATTCTTCCTGAGGGTGACGACCCTGACAGTTTTGTTCGTCGTGAAGGGAGAGATAATTTCGTGCAGTTTGCCGAAAGAAATATGCTTTCGTTTCAGGATTTTCAAATCCGATTTTTCATGGAATCGGGAAATTTTGCACAGACTGATCTGAAATCAAGAGCAATAAGGGCAATGGCGCACACCATTTCACTGATCACTGACCGTATCCGGCGGGAACTGTATCTTCAGGAACTCTCAAAAAAACTTGCGCTCAGCCTGCCAGCTCTCCAGGAACTGCTCGACAGAGAAGAGAGTGCGACCGATAAAAAAAGAGCGTCTTTTGAAAACCGCCAGGAAGTCCCGCCGCAGCACAAGTCTGCGCCGAAGATCTCTGTACTGGAAAAGACTTTTTTAAAAGCCCTGCTGGAAAGCACCAGCTACGGAAATGCTGTGCTGGAATTTGCCGCATCACATGAAGAGATGCTGGAGTTGCCGCACAAGGAGGCTCAAGAAATATTTACCCATCTGATCCGCCGCTACCACGAGATTGAGGACAATCCGGAAGAACGGATTGACATTACCTCTGAAATAAGCTCGTTCCTGAATCCTGAATCGCGGGATCTTGCATCCGGCCTGCTGATTGACCCACCGGTAAGCAATAAATGGCTCGAACAATCCGACGTCCACGCCGATAACGCAAAACGGTGCCTTGCGATGTTTCTTGACGCCTTCAAAAACCTTATTCTTGAACCGCTTGTCCGTCAGAAAAACGCACTCACCGAAAAGATACGTCTTGAAAACGATACCGATCGAGAGATCGAGCTGTCAAGGGAAAAGATCATCCTGGATAAAAAAATCAGGAAAACCTCGCATGAACTCAAAAGCATGATCACAAGCATTCTCGAAGACAGTTAACCTCCCCTTACCTGGGCAGGGGGAGGCTTTTAAAACCCTGTGAGTCTTTTACACGCTGTATCCTTCAATAGGATGACTCAGGCAAAGTTCCCTGATTTCCTGTCTGATAGAGCGACAGATATCAGCAATATCCGGCTTTTCAGCAGAAGAGATTACCCTGTCGATCAGGCTGGCAATCGACTTGCACTCCTCCTCCTTCATGCCCCTTGTGGTCATGGCTGGAGTACCGATGCGGATGCCGCTGGTGACAAAGGGTGACTTGTCGTCAAAAGGAACCATGTTCTTGTTTACCGTAATGCCTGCTTCATGCAGAAGGTTTTCGGCAACCTTGCCGGTAACACTTTTGTTGCGCAGGTCAAGCAGCATGAGATGGTTTTTGGTTCCACCACTCACGATATTGTAACCAAGATCAAGAAACTTGTCTGCCATTACTGAGGCGTTTTTGATGACCTGTGCTGCATATTCCCTGAAGGATGGCTGCAATGCCTCACCAAAAGCAACGGCCTTGCCTGCAATAATATGCATCAGTGGCCCGCCCTGAATACCCGGCATCACTTCAGCATCCATAACCTCGGACATCATTTTCAGGCGAGAGCCGCTTTTGGTCTTTATGGTAATGCCCATAGGGTTCTCGAAATCGCTGCCCATCATGATCATGCCACCCCTCGGACCACGAAGAGTCTTGTGCGTGGTGGTGGTCACAAAATGACAATGCGGCATTGGGTCGCCCAGAAGACCTGCCGCAATAAGGCCGGCAGGATGAGCGATATCTGCCATCAAAAAAGCGCCAATCTTGTCAGCAATAGCTCTGAAGGACTTCACCTCAAAACCCTGGGAATAGGCACTCGCGCCACAGATAATAAGTTTCGGACGAACCTGCAAGGCAAGTTCCTCAACTTTATTCATGTCGATACAGCCAGTCTCGGGATCGACACCGTAAGAGTGCGCATCAAACATCTGGCCAGAGAAATTAACCGCACTACCGTGGGTCAAATGCCCGCCATGAGAGAGATCAAGCCCCATGATCCGGTCACCAGGTTTCAAAACCGAAAACAGAACTGCCATATTGGCGCTCGAACCAGAGTGAGGCTGCACATTGACGTATTCACAGCCAAAAAGCTTTTTAGCACGATCACGGGCAAGATTTTCAGCCACGTCAACAAATTCGCAACCGCCGTAATAACGCTTGCCGGGATAGCCCTCGGCATATTTATTAGTCATTACTGATCCACAGGCCTGCATCACTGCACGGCTGGTGAAGTTTTCCGAAGCGATAAGCTCAAGTGTTTCAGTCTGCCGGGTCATCTCGTTGGCAACAGCCTCGAAGATCTCTTTATCCTGCCTCTGAAGGATATCAGTATCCATCGTTTCTCAGTCCTTTTCCTGACGGAAGTTTACGTGTTAAGATTTGCTTTTTCAAAATATCGACTTTTCGGCTCCGCATGAACAACCAATCATATGGCCAAGTTTATCACGTTTTGTGTCCAGATAGCTTTGATTCATGGGATTTGGTGCAATTTCAAGCGAAATTCGTTCCACAATCTTCAGACCATAGCCCTCAAGACCGACCACTTTTTTGGGATTATTGGTCATGAGCTTCATTTTTCTGACACCAAGATCCTTGAGAATCTGGGCACCGATACCGTAATCACGCAGATCGGCCTTGAATCCGAGCTTTTCGTTGGCCTCAACAGTATCAAACCCTTCGTCCTGAAGGTTATATGCTTTGAGTTTATTGATCAGACCAATGCCACGTCCCTCCTGCATGAGGTAAATCAACACACCACGCCCCTCTTTTTCTATCATACTGAGTGCTGACGCAAGTTGATTGCCACAATCACATCGAAGAGATGCAAAGGTATCCCCAGTAGCACATTGAGAGTGAACCCTGACAAGAACCGGCTCATCAGTGGTGACATCGCCCTTCACAAACGCAATATGGTTCTGCTGGTCGGTAAACGATTCGTAGGCAATAAGCCTGAACTCACCATAAGCGGTAGGCAACCTTGATTCAACAGCCCGGTTGACGAGTTTGTTGCGCTTCATCTGATAGGCAACAAGTTCCTTGATGGTGACAAGCTTCAGTCCGAATTTCGCCTTAAGCTTGATTAGTTCGGGAAGCCTGGCCATACTGCCATCGTCGTTCAGGATTTCACAGAGCAACCCTACCGGGCTGCAGCCGGCAAGACGGGCAAGATCAACCGCTGCTTCCGTATGCCCCACGCGCCTGAGCACACCACCATCCATTGCCCGGAGTGGGAAAATATGACCCGGACGGGAAAAATCGTCGGCCTTCGACAACGAATCACCCAACATCCTGATCGTCATGGTACGGTCATAGACTGAAATACCCGTGGTGACACCCTCTGCAATCGCATCCACAGAAACCGTAAAATTCGTCTCATGCTGGGAGGTATTCCGCTGCACCATCGGATCAAGCTGTAACTCTTTGGCACGCTGCATGGTGACAGCCACACAGAGCAGGCCACGAGCTTCCCGGGTAATAAAATTTATCATCTCATTGGTCACCAGTTCTGCGGCACCAATAAAATCGCCCTCATCCTCACGATCTTCATCATCGATGACAATAACAAGCTTTCCCTGCCGAATATCTTCGAGAGCAGCATCTATTGAGTCAAAATTTTTTTTATACATACACGTTATTAGACCTTTTTTTCATACCTGAGCGCACTCGATTGAACGATAATGTAAAAAAATCCTGCACCATTTTCAGAGAGTGAAAAAAGAAGATCTGGAACAGAGAACCGGCAACTTTGAGAAGGATATGCATTTTTGTATAATAGGGAACTATTGCCTTTACACAGCTCTTTCCTGAAGCATCGTAAAACTATCGAGATTGCATGACCATTCAAGCTTCCGACCTGACGCAGGATGTTATTGGCCTTTCCCGGAAATTTCCTGAAGAGTGGCTTCTGAAAGCCAAACAAAACGGATTTTCTGATTTTCAGCTTGCAAATATTTTCAATACTACAGAACCCTCCATACGGTCGCTCAGAAAACATTATGGCATTGAATCCGTCTTCAAGACCGTCGACACCTGTGCAGCGGAATTCGATGCGAAAACACCTTACCATTATTCGACCTACGAGGAGGAAAACGAATCCGTTTCATCTGATCGAAAAAAAGTCATCATTCTCGGCGGGGGCCCAAACCGCATTGGCCAGGGTATTGAATTTGACTACTGCTGTGTTCAGGCAGTTTTTGCACTTAAAGAGGCAGGGTATGAGACCATTATGGTCAACTGTAATCCTGAAACCGTCTCTACAGACTACGATATTGCAGACAAGCTCTATTTCGAACCGCTCACTTTTGAAGACACCATCCGTATCATAGAACACGAAAAGCCTCTTGGTGTTATCGTCAGCTTTGGAGGCCAGACGCCCCTGAAGCTCTCGACCAAACTTCATGAGGCAGGTATCACTATTCTCGGCACCTCATCAAAAGGCATTGACCTTGCCGAAGACCGAAAAAAATTTGGCGCACTTCTTGAACAGCTTGACATTCCCCATCCCGAATACGGAACCGCCATAAGCTTTGAAGAGGCCAGGGAAATCACCCGGAGAATCGGCTATCCTGCTCTTGTCAGGCCAAGTTACGTTTTGGGTGGACGAGCCATGAAAATTGTCTACAATGATGACTCTCTCAAAGAATATGTCGATCAGGCGCTTTTCATTACCGAAAAATATCCTCTGCTGGTCGACCGTTTTCTTGAAACCGCCGTTGAATTTGATATTGATGCCATTGCCGATACCACAGACTGCGTCATCAGCGGTATCATGCAGCATGTCGAGGCCGCAGGCATACACAGCGGCGACTCAACCTCAATTCTGCCCTATCACAACATCAGTCAGAATGTTATTGCCACCATGAAGGCATATACCAAAACCCTGGCAACAAATCTTAAGGTCACAGGGTTAATGAATATTCAATATGCCGTCCAGAATGAAAGTGTCTATGTGATTGAGGTCAATCCAAGAGCGAGCCGGACGGTTCCTTTTGTCGGCAAGGCAACCGCCATCCCGGTCGTCAAAATCGCCACCCGCGTTATGCTTGGCGAAAAGCTCAGTGATCTGCGCAGAGAGTACGACCTGAAAGATTGTGATGAACTCGGCATGAAACACCTGGCGATCAAAGAGCCAGTTTTCCCATTCTCCAAGTTTGTCAAATCAGGCGTCTATCTTGGCCCTGAAATGCGTTCGACCGGTGAGGCAATGAGCCTTGCAGACAAGTTTCCCGAAGCTTTTGCCAAAGCCTATCAGGCCGCCAACATGCAGCTCCCTCTCTCCGGAGCTGTCTTCATCAGTGTAAACGATCAGGACAAAAACCAGCGCATTATCGCCATTGCAAAAGCGCTATTCCGTATGGATTTTGATTTGGTGGCAACCGCTGGCACTCACCGTTTCCTGACCGACAACGGTATCGAATGCAAAAAAGTTTTCAAGGTCGGGGAAGAGGGACGGCCCAACATCTTTGACATTATCAAACACGGAAAAATCAACTTTGTCATCAATACACCGAGAGGTGAAAAAGCCCTGCATGACGAAGAGGCTATCGGCGCTGCGTCAGTACTGAGCAATGTACCGTTTGTAACCACCATCGAAGCTGCAGAGGCATCAGTGCAGGCTATTGACTGTATCCGCCACCAGGAGTTCGGTGTTAAAAGTCTTCAGGAGTACGCATCCTACCGCAACAATTCCTAACATTCCATGACCATGCCCGAACAAATCCGGAAACATCTTGACGAATCAATACAACTGGAATTGAACCTTGCAAAACTCTACACCATCTTCAATGACTGTTTGCCGGATGATGAGGATTTCTGGTGGGATCTGGCAATGGAGGAACAAGGCCACGCAACCCTTCTTCAACAGGAAAAAAAGCAACCTCAGCAAAAAGAGTTCTTTCCGGAAAATCTTCTGGCCAAAGATCTGCAATCCCTTATTGATACCAATACAAAAATTTCCGCACTGATCGATACTTACACTTCCATGCCTCCCTCAAGAGCGGAAGCATTCAGAATCGCTTATGATCTTGAAATGGCCGCAGGAGAATCACATTTTCAGCAATTTCTTGACAGTCCGACAAACTCTTTTTCTGCCAATATTTTCAAACAACTGAATCAGGATGACCGCGATCATGCCGCAAGAATCCTTCAATACATGCAAGAAAATCACATTAAACACAAGTAAACCACGTTTTCAGGGAAGCAGTACAAACTTCTGTTTGCAGCTCCCCTGTCCATCGACAAGCAGTTCACTATAGCACAGTGGATTGTAGCGAAAACTTCCGCCATTGATAAAGGTTATTCCATCGACCGTGTAGCTCTGAAAGCGGTGAAAATGGCCATGCAGCACCAATTTTGCATGCATAACTTTCATAAGAGAGAGAAACTCTTCACGGTTTTTCAGCTCCATGGTCCAGTCAAAAGCCTGATCGATCAACGAATCGGTTCCATAGACTTTAAACGCATGATGGCAAAGCCCGATCACAACACAATCTTTCACGGAAGAAAGAACACCTTCCATGCTCAACGCACGCAACTGCCCCGGACTGACTGATCCTCTGGCTCCAAGAGGATTATCGGCAGGATACCAGGGGTAAACCGAGTTAAGAGCGGCGAAGGCAATCTTCACCGATGGATAGTTTATGATCTTGATAAACGGAAAGGCGTTATCGCCCCGTTCTTCCCCGGTTACAAGCTCCTGAAAAAAAACACAAAACGCTTTCAATTTGCGGTCAAAAGCTTTTTTTCTGGCCAAAGGAAGAGGATTCAGTGCATTATAAAATCGCATCTCTTCTTCAAGATGGATCAAATCATGATTACCGGCAATAACAGTCGTTTTTTCCCAGTGGTAGAGACCATGATTCTCCAGTTTTTCCCTGATCATGCGCCAGTCTTGCGGGTCAGCGCTGTTACTCAGGTCACCTGTAATGACAAGATGATCAAAACCTTCAGTATTGAAATGGTCAAGCAGACGATCAAGGCAGCCAAGTTGACGGCGATCCTGACTCCCGGAAATATGAAGATCCGATATATGCGCTATTTTTGCTGTCTCTGAAATCAATTTAAATAAGACTTGCGATTTTCAATTCTAAAACAGTAAATTGAGCACTATTTTATTCACCAGGCATTAACAAAACGCCGCAAAAGCTATAATGCTATAAGATACGGCCTTTCTATTCACTGCGGCATCAATGCAAATATTATACCGATCTATTATGCAAAAAAAAATCATTGCGCTTCAAGAACTGTCTAAAAATCTCTGGTGGTCCTGGGATACAGAAGCAAAACAGATTTTTGAAGAGCTCTCCCCTCTCCTCTGGGAACGAAACAATCATAATCCAATTGAACTTTTACGGCAGATATCTGATGATGAACTGGTGGCCCGATGCAATTTTGACTTTGGCGAAAAAATTGACCGTGTCCATTCCCGCTTTATAGCCTACCTCAACGAGAAAAATACCTGGGCCGCAAACAACACTCCTGAACTTGTCAAGAATCCTGTTGCCTATTTCAGTGCGGAATTCGGTATTCATGAAAGCGTGAGAATATATTCCGGCGGACTTGGCGTTCTAGCCGGAGACCACCTGAAATCAGCAAGCGATCTTGGTATCAACTTTGTAGGTATCACTCTCTATTACAGAGAAGGATACTTCCGCCAGCATCTTAATCACGAAGGATGGCAAATTGAAGACTACCCTCTTCAGCACCCTGAAAACCTTCCTGTAGAAAAAGTTACCCGCCCTGACGGCAAGGATGTTATTATCACCGTAAATATTGCGCAAAGCGAAGTTTTTGCACAGGTTTGGAAACTCAAGGTTGGACGGGCAACACTTTTCCTCCTTGACACTAATATTAATGCCAATGAATCGCACTATCGCGACATCTGTTGTCGAGTTTATGGCGGTGACCAGAATATGCGCATCAATCAGGAGATACTCCTTGGAATAGGAGGAGTAAAACTGCTTGACCAGCTTAAGATTGAGCCTGCAGTCTATCACATGAACGAAGGACATTCCGCATTTCTTACCCTTGAGCTGCTCGCCCAGGAGCGATCCAGAGGAGTTGCCAAACAAGATGCCATAGACAAGGTCAAGTCACGCTGCGTCTTCACAACGCACACACCGGTTCCTGCCGGTCATGACCGTTTCTCAAGAGACATGATGCACTACACCTTTGACAAGTACCTTGCCAAGATAGATATGAGCTTCACTGATATGATGTTGCTCGGAAGCGAAGACAAGGAGGATACTCATGGACTGTTCACCATGACCGTCCTTGCGCTTAACCTGTCACGATCGGCCAACGGTGTATCAAAACTGCACGGAGAAGTTTCTCGCAATATGTGGCAACATCTCTATCCAGATAAAACTGTTGCAGAGGTACCCATCGGATATATCACTAACGGCGTTCACGGCAGTACCTGGGCATGCGGATATACTGAACAGTTTTGGAAAAATTTCACCGATGACATTGACGAAATGACTTTTTCGCGCGAAGCCACTGAAGCTGTCCTTGCAAAAATCTCCGATGAAGAGCTCTGGGCGCTTCGTTACAACCTGAAGCGTAATCTTATCGACTTTATGGACCGGTATCTGGCCAACCAGCTTTTTCACCAGCACCAGCATGTCGGATTTCTCCAGAACGACTATTATGCCTTGCAATCAGGAACAAACACTTTCTCCCCTGACGTGCTGACCATAGGATTTGCAAGACGTTTTGCTACCTACAAGCGCGCTCCGCTGATTTTCAGGGATCTTGGTCGTCTTGAAAGAATCATCAATCATCCGATCAGGCCAATGCAGATCGTTTTTGCCGGAAAAGCCCATCCTCATGATGATGCAGGAAAAGACTACATCCGTCAAATCGTTGACCACTCCCGCAGGCCCCAATTTGCCGGAAAGGTTATTTTCCTTGAAAACTACAACCTCGGCGTCGCAAAACGGATGGTTTCTGGCGTTGACGTTTGGCTGAACACCCCCGTAAGACCTATGGAAGCAAGCGGTACATCAGGAGAAAAAACCGTTTTGCATGGTGGACTGAATTTCAGTGTTCTTGACGGCTGGTGGCCAGAAGCGTATAACGGCGAAAACGGCTTTTCTATCGGCAATGGTGAATCTTTTGAAAACCATGAGGAACAGGATAGTTTCGATGCCGAAAAAATGTACTCGACACTGGAAAACCAGATCGTTCCATCATTCTACGATCGCAACGAGAACAACATTCCTGTTAAATGGATTAAAATAATCCGGAACGCCATTGCAACCATAGCGCCGGAATACAACACCCATCGCATGGTACGCGACTATGCAACACGTTACTATGTAAACAATAAGAAGAACTAAACTAAACAGCAAAGCTGTGAGTTAGTATCCCTGACCGGGCAAAGCCTGTCAGGGGTAGTTTTTTGCTTTCACCTCCGTCAAGCGCCACCAAAACATGAGTCTTCACGAAGCCGCCAAATTGACAACCAGCTCGGCAGTATCTCTCGGCCGTGGACTTGATTTAAAATCGCCAGTACTCCTTGCATCAGGCACCGTCTCCTTTGGAGAAGAACTGAATCAACTCTGCGATCTGTCAAAAATCGGTGGTCTGGTAACCAAAGCAATTTCCCTTGAACCCAGGATCGGAAATCCACCCCGGCGGATCGCTGAAACGCCCTCAGGAGTGCTCAATGCCATCGGACTGGCCAATATAGGGCTGGATCGGTTCATAGCTGAAAAAGCGCCATTTCTCCGCCAGCTTGATACCGCAGTCATTGTAAATATTGCCGGACGCTCCATCGATGACTACCGTGAGGTAGTATCAAAACTTGATGAAGTTGAGGGTCTCAACGGTTACGAAATCAACCTCTCATGCCCGAATGTCAAGGATGAGTGCATGATTATGGGGGTAAGCAGAAAGGCGACTTTTGAAATTGTTTCGGCGTTGCGCAAGATTACTGCCCGACACCTCATGATCAAGCTGACACCAAACGTCACCTCTATCAGCTCAATTGCCCTGGCCGCCGAAGAGGCTGGCGCTGATTCTGTTTCCCTCATCAACACCGTGATCGGGATGGCAATTAATTATAAAACCCGCAGACCCCTGCTGAAAAACATTACCGGAGGATTATCCGGGCCAGCCATCAAGCCGATTGCCTTGGCAAAAGTATGGGAAGTGTACAATGCCGTAAAAATTCCGGTTGTCGGCATGGGTGGTATTACCGGATTTGAGGACGCTATGGAATTTTTCCTTGCCGGATCACAAGCGATACAGATCGGTACCATGAACTTTATCTATCCCGATATCGGCGAAAAAGTTGCCACCGCCGTTGAACAGTTCTTTTCGGCTCCCGCAGCGCCAATCCTCAGTGAATATTGCGGAAGCCTCGTCACAGGCTGACACTACCGGCCACCTGCCCTTTTGTTCGAAAGATATTTCCTTGCACGGCGTCCACCAATTTTAACGCCGGGACGGCGATATTCACGTGTAAGACGGTTGCGTGACAAAAATGAGGTATTGGTCAGATAAGAAAAAATTCGGGACTCCGACTCCCTGATATCAACATCTGAAGGCCCAACATCGGAAAGCAGCTTTACAATGAGCGGAGCACATTCAAAGGCAATAAAAAGCAGGGTAATAAAATAGACGGCATTAGCAGAAGAGCGGCTGATATCATTTTGTGAATGAGTCAGCTCTCCCAATGCCCAGTTCCTGTCGGCAAAACCTGCATGTGTCGCCTTTTGATCAAGCATTTCATCAGCCAGCATCATCTGATTGTTAATCCCTTCCGTGGTTTTCTGACGATTCATATACTCCTGCTGCGCGGCGAGCTGAGCAGCCAGAAATTCAAGACGCGCCTGCTTGCCCGACACCACAAGTTCCTTGTTCCTTGCATAGAGACCATATCCCTCCACACCGGAAGTCGTTGATGTACGGGAACCAAATACTTCTGCTTTCAGCTCTTCGCGCAACCGGTTCACCTCATTGCTCAAAGCATCATACTCTTTCTGATACGTCGCAATTTGGCCAAGCTCCAGGGCGTATTTCTCCTTGAATGACGCTTGTACCTTGACGATGCGTTGCTGCTGGTCTGACAAATAGCGAGTCCGGAGCTGTTCTCGAATCTCCTTGTCAAATATTTTCAGTTCAAGAGGACGTGCAATAACGACCGCAATCAGAACTGCAAAAATAAGCCTTGGAGAGGCCTGGTAGAACTGTTTCAATCCTTTAGAACTTTTTTTGATACTTGAAACGATATAGCGGTCAAGATTGAAAATCGCGACACCCCAAATCAACCCAAAGAGCAAAGCCCATAATTCGGCAAACGCGCTCCCCGAAAAAACAAAATAGAGCGCATAGCCACCAGACAAGCCTGCAAAAAGCGCCGTAAAAAATATTGTCGCCCCGATACCAAGATATTTGCTGTGCTCCGTAGGATACTTTTCAATCACTGATATCGGTGTACCGGAACAAATCCAGAAAAAACGCTGCACTTGAGAAAAGGCCATAGGAGTACCCATTACTCACTGTTCATTACGATCCAACATTCACTCACTCTTGTGTTTCGGGGAAAGTTAGCGTTTTTTTCATAATTTTTCACCAGCCAACAAATCAGCAAATTCTGAATAGTCACAATTTATTTTATCTTTGATGCCTCCGGTTATAACCCTTAAACCTCTATTGCCATGCGTATTGGAATTGGTATTGATGTACACCCTTTTGCAGAAGGCCGAAAGCTTGTGATCGGTGGCGTTTATATCCCTGAACACAATGGACTTGACGGCCACAGCGATGCCGATGTTCTGCTTCATGCAATCAGTGATGCCCTTCTCGGTGCAGCAGCACTCGGAGACATTGGTTTGCACTTTCCCAATACAAGCCTGGAATTCAAGGATATCGACAGCATGATTCTGCTCAAGCAGGTCAGAAAACTGCTTGAAAAGCACGGTTACGAAACCGTAAATGTCGATGCCATGCTTCTTCTTGAAGCTCCTAAAATAGCAGCTTACATAACCGGGATGCGCAAAAATATTGCACACTGTCTCGGCATTGAGATCGGGGCCGTCTCGGTCAAGGCAACAACCAACGAAAAACTTGGTTACATAGGACGAGAAGAGGGTGCCGCAGCCCATGCAGTCTGCATTATCCGGCCCTCCTAAGCTCCGACTTCACCCCGGAGAATACTGACGGGCACATAGCGCGTAGCCTTTCTTGCCGGACTCCAGGAAGAGAGAACGGCAATCAGGATGCCGAAAACAATCACCATCAGATGAGCGTCCGGCAGTTCAATAATGTTGATCCGGTCACTCTTCAGCACTCCTGCGGTACTTGCCTCGAAACGGATAGATGCTACTAAATGACAAATCAGATGTCCCAACGGACTGCCAATAAGCACCCCGAGAATACCGATCATCAGGCCTTCAAGCATGAAAATAGTGCTGATGTTTCTGCCCGGCATACCCATTGATCGCATGATGGCGATATCTTTGACCTTTTGCAGAATCACCGTGGTCATGACCGATGAAACACCGAGACCGGCCACGACAAAAACAAACCCCACCAGTACCAGCGTAATCAGAGCATTACGATTATAAAACTCAATGATATTTCGGTTGGTTTCATCCCAGCTTTCACTCTTATAGCCACTGAGTGCTTCCACCTGACCAGCAGTCTGGCGAGCACGCTCAACATGAGCTGTTCTCAAACCAATACCGCTCACCGAATTCGAAGCAACTCCTTCCATCCTCTGGGCAAGAGAGAGATTAACATAGGCCTCTCGCTCGTCCTTTGCATTAAAGCCGCTGCTGAAACGCCCTACCACCGTTACGGGAAACTCTTCGCTTTTTTTGGTCACCAGTACGATCCTGCCGCGGTAACTGACGTTAAGTTTTTTAGCAAGCAGATCGCCAACAAGAATACCATTCGGAGTTGCGGCCAACTCCTCGATAGCGTTTTTTTCAATCAGGTTTTTTTTCAACCCGGCAATATCGGCTTCAAGATGAGGAATGATACCACGAGCCACGCAGGGAGTAAAGCGAGTTTTATTGCGTGCAATCAGTTTACTGAGCACAAAGGGTGAAATACTGCGAAGTTCCTCGACAGGCAGAATACTCTGTACAACCTCAGAATAGTTTTTGATAACCTCCTGTTCATCCAGATTGATGTTTTTTGTCACCATCGAAACGCTCCCCCCTGTCGGCACCAAAATATTGTCGGGCACCAGAGGAACAACCCTTTCGGCGCTGATCAGCACATGAGGAGCCGTATCAATCACCTTGGCGATAACATTTGATGATGACCCACGCGAAATAGAGATGGTTGTCACCAGCATGGCAGAGCCGACAGCCACACCAAGTGCAGTGAGGAGAGTTTGTCGTTTTCTTTCCCTGAGATGCACAAAAGCGATCCGCGCCTGATCTCTGTAGTTCATGAAAAAATCTGTAGTTCGATCATCTTCTGATGCGTGAGCAGTTATTTAAATTTTGAGACTTATCGTTGAAAAATCACACAAATAATCTATCTTAATTCCCAGAAGCGGGAAATATTATTTCCTGATAAATAAATAAATTCGACCATTAAATACTAACCTTGGCATTGAATAGGAGAGCATAACTGTGAAAAAAATTGGTATCCTGACCAGCGGCGGGGATTGCGGCGGGCTTAATGCGGTACTGAAAGGCGCTGCAATGATGGCCCTGTCCAAAGACCTTGAACTTTATATCATTCCTAACGGCTACGCCGGATTATACAACCTTGTTGATCAGGAACATATTGTCCGGCTCGACCTGGTTCGACTTGACCGGTTTGACGCAAGTTTTGCCGGCTCCGAAGCCGGCCATTCAAGAGTTAAAATCAAGGCTATAAGCAATCCTGATAAATACAACCGCATCAAGGCCGGCATGAAAAAATTCGGCATTGATGCACTCATTATCAGCGGAGGTGACGATTCCGGCAGCGTTATGGTTGATCTCAACCAGCAAGGAATTCAGTGCATCCATGCACCAAAAACCATGGATCTCGATCTGCAGACTTACTCGGTCGGCGGTGACTCGACCATCAACCGCATCGCGCAGTTTGTGCACGACCTTAAAACAACCGGTAAAACACACAACAGGGTGCTCGTTACCGAAGTATTCGGGCGTTATGCCGGCCATACAGCTTTCCGCAGTGGCATTGCCGCAGAGGCAGACTGTATACTTATCCCGGAAATTCCGGCGAACTGGGATATTGTATACGAACACCTGGCTGAACGCTTTACCCGCAGAATCAGGGAGAGCGACGTGCATAGCGGTACCTATACCATTGTTGTTGCCGAAGGGCTGAAAAATGCCGATGGCAGCGATATTGTTGATGAATCGGCAGGCATTGACGCCTTCGGTCATAAAAAGCTTGCCGGCGCAGGGAAATTTACCTGCCAGCAGATTCAGAAGAGAATGAAAGCCGACCCTGCGATGCCGTTATTTATGAAAGAGACCGGCATGTTCGTCGAAGGGGTCTATGAAATTCCTGAGGTACGCGAAATCCATCCCGGTCATCTGGTCCGCTCCGGGAACTCTTCGGCTTATGACATCAACTTCGGCTTTGAGGCTGGAGCAGCCGCAGTATTGCTGCTGATCGACGGCAAAACCGGCGTCACCATCTCCAAAGTCAAGGGACGCAAGATAGAGTTCATTGAATCAGGAAAGGCAATTGTACAACGTCACGTCGATCTTGACCATGTCGCCATGTATGAATCACTCGGCATCTGCTTCGGTCGCAAGCCCACTGTTTATGAACCGATTCTACGCGAAGTAGAAGGTGTTTACGAAAGGATTTACTGACTTTTTCAACAGTTGGACATAAAAAACCCCGCAACAGAACGCGGGGTTTTTATATCTTTGAGCTTACGACCGGTAATGTTTTAACACCCAAAGCCTGCATCATGAACAAGTCTGCTAAAATCTGGATGAATGGTGAACTGATTGACTGGATTGACGCAAAAATCCACATTCTTTCACATGTTGTCCATTACGGCTCATCTATTTTTGAAGGAATACGCTGCTATGAAACCCTCAAGGGTTCAGCCGTGCTCTTTCTGGATGAACACATCAAACGCCTCAGGGATTCATCAAAAATATACCGTATCGAAATTCCCTACTCAGAAAAAGAGCTGAAAGAGGCAATCATCAGTACAATCAAGTCTAATGATCACAAATCCTGCTATATTCGTCCTCTGGTTTATCGCGGACAGGGAGCACTGGGAGTCAATCCGCACAGGGCATCCATAGAAGTTGCGATTGCGACCTGGGAATGGGGCTCTTATCTGGGTGAAGATGTTCTGGAGAATGGTGTTGATGTCTGCGTCTCCTCATGGAACAGACCAGCCCCCAATACTCTTCCAACTCTGGCAAAAGCTGGCGGAAACTACCTTAACTCACAGCTTATTAAAATGGAAGCCCTGATGGACGACTATGCAGAAGGCCTTGCGCTTGATGTCAATGGTTATGTCTCTGAAGGAAGCGGTGAGAATATTTTTGTTATACGCGATGGCATCATCTATACCCCAATGTCGGCCCAGTCAATTCTGCCTGGCTTTACCCGATATGCAATCATGCACATTGCAAAAGAGCACGGCTATGAGGTTCGTGAAGCACTGATTCCCCGCGAAGCGCTTTATATTGCTGATGAAGTCTTCCTGACCGGTACTGCCGCAGAGATCACTCCGGTAAGAAGCATCGACAAATACCCTGTCGGCAATGAAAAACGCGGCCCGATTACCGAAGTGCTGCAACACGAATACCTGAAAATAGTCCAGACTGGCGAAGACCCCTACAACTGGCTAACCTTTATCTGAGCACAGTAAGGCAGACATGAGCTGGAAAAACATTATCGCACAAAAACAGCAAATACGCGTATTACAGAACGCTCTTGAAACAGGGCGTTTTGCTCATGCATACCTCTTCACTGGCCCTGATGGATCGGGAAAGGAGTCTGTGGCTTTTGAAATCGCATCGATTCTCAACTGCCGTACGATGCCAGTCAACCACCAGACAGGATCATGCGAGTTGTGCCCTGACTGCCAGCAAGTTCACTCGTTCATGCATCCGAACGTCGAGTATATTTTTCCTGTAGAATCAGCTCTGCTTGATGCGGGCGACACCCCAAAAAAGGAGAACAAGCGCTTTACCGAAGCCAAAGAACGCTACAGTGCGCTACTTGAGCAAAAAAAGCAGAACCCCTACTTTGCTCCAGCCATGGAACGATCTATGGGCATTCTTACCGAACAGATCATCACCCTTCAGCATAAAGCCATGTTTATGCCGAACGAGGGAAGCAAAAAGATTTTCATTATTTCACAAGCCGAAAGGCTGCACCCTTCAGCGGCAAACAAGCTGCTGAAACTTCTCGAAGAACCACCGCCGCACGTGCTTTTTATTCTTGTTTCATCAAGACCCGAAACTCTGCTGCCCACAATCCGGTCACGATGCCAGACGGTCAGGTTTTCACGAATAACTGCCCAGGAACTGCAATTGTGGCTAAAAGAAAATCGCCCGGAAATCATGGACAGCGAGCGAAGCTTGATTGCCAGTTTTTCAAGAGGTAACCTCCGAATGGCATGGGAGCTGATCAATAATCGCGACAGCAACCCGTCAGAAACGGCCACTATTGTCCTCCGTGACAAGGCACTGGACTACTTGCGTAAAGTGCTCTCCCCAGGCCGCTTCCATGAAGCCATAAGCGCATGCGAGCAAAACGCAAAAAACCTTTCACGCAGCGACCTCACACTCTTTCTTGCCTCACTCCTGCTCTTTTTTCAGGACACCAACCATCGCACCATCAATCCAGACTTTCAGGAGTTGAATAATCCGGATATTACCAGTGCAATAGACCGTTTCACAAAAAACTTCCCCAACCCGGATTTTTTCAAGGTCTCGACAGTCACTGAAGATGCTATCCGTGCCATTGATCGCAACGCCAATCCACTCCTTGTCATGGCCTCCTTCACGGCCAACATCAAAGCTTTACTTCTGAACAGTTCGACACTGCCCGCGACACGTTAAACAATACATCCTATTCTCTTCAGAGATTACATGAACGTGTATTTTATTATTAGTACCATGGATTACAATTTGGAATAAGAAAAAAGAAATGATAACTTTTGCGTGTGTATCCTTCTCAACACAAAACACAAAAAGTATACTTGCTGTTTAGACTGTGTACTTTTAATGATTGGTGCGGTCAAAGGTTGACGGAAACAGGCCGTTTCAAATATCCGACGTGTTGCTAATTGTAACTGACTTAAATCCACGACAACGCAGTTCATGGAATCCATTATAACAAGCGAAAAAGATGTTTATTAATAAAGATTTGCTCGAATTTTTCGGCTCCATGATGGAGATAAAAAAACAGAAGCGTGATATTTTTAATTCTCTGGCGGCTGATGTTGATGATTCAGACATAAAAAAGACTTTGCTTCGCATAGGTATGGATGAGCAACGGCACGTTGATCACCTTCAGCAAAGTATTGATCTTGTTAACGGCGTGGGATTCCTCGGCTCCACCAGTTCAGCTCAACCGGCCATCCTGCAAACAACTGTGCTACCCCCTGACAACGTAGAACAAAAACCTGCAGTACAAGTTGAGGAGAATCCTCCGCTTGTTAACACAATACCGAGTCGTGATACAATCGCTCATTTCCAACCTGTTATTGCGCCCACTATCCTGCCACACACAGACAAGGAGGAACAAGAACACGTTGATAAACTTCCGCCGATTATTACACTTGTTACCGACGTTCAGACTCCCGATTCGAATATTCAACTTCAATCTACCACTTTGCAAACTGATCACAGCATGAATACATTCAAGCATCCATTAGGGGAGGTCTTTGGTTTTACAGCAACAGACCAGTCACCGAAGGCACAACGGTACCGGTCTCACCGTCATTGTCCCTTTAATAACAAGGTTCCGAACTGTACCAACGACCAGTTGAAAAATCCTCTCGGTGTGTGCAGTATTTTACACAGCGATAAACCAGTCATCACCTGCCCTGTCCGGTTTCATGAAGACTGGATGATTACCGACGATGCTGCCGATTTCTTTTTTGAAGAAGGCACGCGCTGGAGTTCATTAACAGAGGTTCACCTGAGTGATGCCAATGGAAAATCAGCAGGAAATATTGATGTTATGCTCGTTGCTTACAATGAACAAGGAAAAATCATCGACTTCGGCGCGGTAGAGATTCATGCAGCATACAGTTCAGGAAATTTACGTGAACCGTTTGAATATTACATGCAGGATACAAAGTCTAATGCGTTAATGGACTGGACAGCCCAACCCAACTATCCGAAACCAGATTTTCTTTCTGCGGTACGGAAAAGTCTTGTTCCGCAACTCTTGTTTAAAGGCGGAATTTTGAATTCGTGGAACAAGAAAATGGCTGTGGCCATCGATAAAAGCTTGTTCGACACTCTTCCTTCGATGATCAGCGTTAATAAAGAGGATGCTGATATTGCCTGGTTTATTTACAATCTTGAACTGATAACTGAAGGAGATAAGGATCGCTATCAGCTCAAAAAAACCGATGTGGTCTACACCCGATTCGAGCCGACACTAGCAGCCATCACGGCAATATCTGCTGGCAGCGTTGGGGACTTTGTGAAATATATTCCAGAACTGTCCAGTTAATAAACAGGGTATGCACAACAGAACCTCATCACCACCAGTTAAAAAGAAACTTGGAAAAGAGTTTTTTATTCACTGGCGGTGATGCGTTTGAGGTATACCTCTACAAGCTGAGCTGTACCAGCGCTTTTTTTGCATGAATAGAGGGGGAAATGTAACCGAGTAAAAAACTTTTATTGAGAAGAGATAGCTTACGGAACATGGTGTTGTTTTTGTATTGTAAAGCAATTGTAACGCTAAACGAAAGTATTACAGTGGAATCAAATCAAAACATTACGACTATCTAATAAAAGGAGTTTATTATGTCAGAAGAGCAAGCAAAAAAGTTTATCGAAAAGCTGCAATCAGATGAGAGGCTTAAGGAGCGGTTGAATCAATTCATTCTTGAAGCAGGGTTCTCATGTACGCTGGCCGAAGTCAGAAAGGCAGAATGGGACAAAATGATGAGTCACTATGTAGCTGGACTCCCTGCCTCTGAGCACTGGGAAAGATAAATAGACGTTAGCTATCCTTTACCTTATTTTCATTTCCGTCTCTATGTCACGGAGGAGTGGCGTGGTTCCTTGCCGCACCTCCGTGACTTATGGATCCTTCATTACAAATTATTAACCGGCTAATTCCGGAATAAATCTCACAAAATCCCCAACATTACCAGGAGCAATTGCCGTTAAAGCCGAAAGTGTCGGCTTGAATTGCGTGTAGACCACATCAGTCTTTTTGAGTTGATAACGTTCTTTACCTCCGTCATTGATCACCTCAAAATCATAGATAAGCCACGCAATGTCAGCGTCCTCTTTTTTAACACGATTCAAAGAAGGAAGAGTTTCGAACAAGCTTTGATTAATAGCTATCGCCATTTTCTTGTTCCATGAATGTAGAATTCTGCCTTTAAATAAAAGCTGAGGAACAAGACTATTCCTTGCCGCTGAAAGAAAATCAGGCTGGGGATAGCTCGGTTGCGCTGTCCAATCCATTAAAAAATTAGAGCTTGTATCTTGCATGTAATATTCAAACGGCTCACGTAAATTTCCGGTTATATCTGCGGCATGAACCTCCAGTGCACCAAAGTCAATCATTTTACCCCGCTCATCATAAGCAACAAGCATTATGTCAATATTCCCTGCTGTTGTACCGGCAGCATCATTCAGATGAACCTCTGTTAATGAGCTCCAGCGAACCCCCTCTTCAAAAAAGAAGGCTGCGGCATCATCAGTTATCATCCAGTCTTCACGAAAACGGACTGGACAGGTAATGACCGGCTTGTTATCGTATAAAACACTGCATACTCCGAGAGGATTTTTGCTTTGATCATTGGTGCAGTTCGGCACCTTATTATTGAATGGACAATGGCGGTGTGAACGGTACCGCTGTGCCTTCGGTGACTGGTCAGTTGTCGTAAAACCAAAAACCTCGCCTAATGGATGCTTAAGCATAGTCATACTGTGAACAGTTTGCGAAATGTTAGATTGAAAATGAGCAGTCGCGTCATATACTGGAACATCTTTAACAAGTTCAGGACCTTGCTGAATCTGATAAACACCTGGTTCGTCCCCTATGCCTGTGATCGGCAAAGTCTCAATGCCCGTATCCGCAACATCAGCCATAAACGTAGAGGGAATATCACGCTTCTGTTTTTTAGTTTCTGTCACGGATCCAAAGAAACCAAGGAACTCTTTATTAAAAAACATTTTTTCCGCTCGTTTCAATTGATTCAATGAGCTGCTTTGTTGTGGATTTATGGTCTTGAAGATCCGAATTCAACTTTTGAAGCATGTCCAGTATCCTGACCTGAACTTCCTTTCCAAGTGTTGAATATCTCAATACATGCTGGATATGATTCGAGTAAATAGCAATAACAGACTCTTCGCTTTGCTCGATAGCGCTAATTTTTTTAAGTAATTCTTTTTTTTCAATCATTGTTGCATTTTTTTTGCGAGAGCGTATGGCCAAAAAAGCAAGGATTCCTTCCAGCATACTATAACGAAATCTATCATTTTTTTGACTTATTCCAAATAGCAATGGATAACTTGAGTAAGAGCAAATCACCTTAACGGCAGAAGAGATGCGGGATCACTTTCTTTTACCACCTGAAAAAAGAGGGCGGGTTGTCGAATCAAACCACTCAAGGCAGGAGGGCAATCCGACAGTTACTGGCAATTTGAGAAATACGTTCCGGATATCGACCATCTGGATACAGTCTGCAAGCTTTTCGGCTGAATCATAATCGGGAACAGTAAGTAATAACCTTACAATAGCCGCTGTTCATACTTTCATTCTGATAATGTCACAACTCAAGAAGCTCTTTGCTGAACTGCTGCAAGGGAGTAGCACCATGAGGGCCCATCACTACCGTATCCTCAATGCGAACCCCGAATTTTCCAGGAAGGTAAATGCCTGGCTCAATAGTGAATATCATGTTTTCTTGTAACTCGTGTTCTCCTTTCGGGCTGATCCTGGGCTCCTCATGCACATCAAGACCTACACCATGACCGAGACCGTGGCCAAACTCATCTGCATAGCCGTGACCGGCAATGAAGCGGCGAACCTCGGCATCAAGTTCTTTTGCCATCATACCACACCTTGCAGAAGCAATACCAAGCTGCTGCGCCTCCTGCACAATGCGGTAGACCTCCCGTGCTTCACCTGAAACATGACCAAGTGCGACCGTTCGTGTCTGGTCGGATGCATACCCTTCATAGACACACCCGATATCGATAACAATCAGCTCACCAGCCCTGAAGTGCGCTTTTGACGGAGCTGCATGAGGCATGGCCGAACGTGCCCCTCCAGCCACAATAGGATCAAAAGAGTCCTTTTCCGCACCAAGCTTTTTTTGCTGGTAGGTGATCTCCGCAGCAATATCAAACTCTGTGACTGATGGCGAAATCATCGGGAGCACTTTTTCAAGCGCACGTTCGCTTATTTCTGCTGCACGTCGCATCTTTGTGTGCTCAATATCATTCTTCAGCATCCTGAACTCATCGAAAAATGAATCTACAGGTATCACGCGCTGTTTACCAAGAATCTGTTCGATAAGCCGGGTTGCTTCGTGCCAGGTAACATTATCGGACTGAAGTGCAACTGTTTCTCCGAGAGGATAACGGCCAGATCCAAGCTCAGCCGCAAACCCGTCAGTGGCAATAACCGTTTCAGCCACTGACACCTCTCCGGCGGCCTGATCCTTGTAGCGAAAATCGGTAAACAGCCAGCTTTTTTCCCTGGTAATGAGTAACCTCGCACTTGATCCGCTAAAACCTGTCAGCCACCGAATAACAGAAAGATCGCTCACAATAGTTGCATCTATAGCCAGACACATCATTTTTCGCAACACCATCCTCAAAGACTCTTCCCTGCACAACGTTATCTGCGTTTTATCCATTAAAAATACCCTCTGATTGATAAAATTATCTCTATCGCCCCATGCGGCAACGCTCAAGACAATCAATTCCCATTAGTATTTACCTGTACATCAAATGTTTATTATTATTTACATTTACACAATTTGTAATCATTTGACAACCACTCAGCTTCATGCCACAAAAAAAATTACTTCAAAAGCTTCTTGCAGGAGAAAATTTTTCACAGGAGGAGATGACATTCTGCATGAACAGCATTATGGATGGTCTATTTTCCGGGATTGTCATCGCAGCAATACTTGCCCTCCTGCAAAAAAAAGGAGTTACTTCAGCAGAAGCAGCCGGCGCATATTACAGCCTGATGGAAAAAGCCAACACTGTCGCACTTGATGATGACGCCGTTGATACCTGCGGTACCGGCGGGGATCATGCCGGAACTTTTAATATTTCAACAACCGCATCAATTATTGCAAACAGTGCTGGCATCCTTATAGCCAAACATGGAAACCGTTCGGTAACAAGCAGTTGCGGAAGTGCCGACGTTCTTGAAGCCCTCGGCTTTGCTGTCGATCTTCCGCCCGAAGCAACAAAAGAGCTGTTTCAGCAGACAGGATTTGCCTTTCTGTTTGCACCCCTGTACCATCCTTCGATGAAGAAAGTTGCCCATATCCGCAGGGAACTGGGCATCAGAACGATATTCAACATTCTCGGCCCTCTGATCAATCCTGCACGCGCAAAACGACAACTTGTAGGTGTTTTCAACCGCGAGCTGATGGAACTCTATACCGAGGTGCTGCTACAGACAGGTACCCGCCATGCACTGATTGTTCATTCGATGACTGAAGAGGGCATAGCGCTTGACGAGCCAAGCCTCAACGGACCAACATATATTATTGAAATTTTGAATGGGGAGGTAACCGATCATACGCTTTATCCTGAGGAGTTTGGACTTACAAGACATGCTTTGACGGAAATTCAGGGGGGAGGAAAAGATGAAAACGCACTCATCATTCGCAGGATCCTTGACGGAAGTGCTCCGGCAGCACACCTTGATGCTGCCCTGTTCACCACCGCCATGGCTTGCTACGTGTCCGGAAAAGCTGTCTGTATTAATGATGGTTTTATTATGGCAAAACATGCTCTGGAAAGCGGCCATTCGGAGAAAAAATTTAATGAAATAGTGCAGATCAACTCGGAACTCTCTCTGAAGTACAGGCCGATCGTCAACTAAATCCTTATCTTTTTGCCAAAAAACTTGTATACTGTCTGCCTTGCTTAAGCCGAAAGGAGAATCATTATACCCAATGAACGGACGCGACACTCTATCCACTGAAAAGCAGCAAGGCCTTGCCGACAAGCTTCTCCAGTCAGGAGTCAGCGATGCAAGGCGCAAAATCATTGAACAGGCTCTTGACAATGTTAACAAGCCTGGATTCAGAATTGAGCCATCGGCTATCTTGCCGCTCATGAAACCGGTCACCTGGTTTCCGCCCATGTGGGCCTTTGCCTGTGGAGTGGTGTCAACTGGCGAAAATATTGCTGACAACTGGTCAATTCTCCTGCGAGGCGTCCTTCTTGCAGGGCCGCTCATGTGCGCCATGTCGCAAACCATGAACGACTACTTTGACCGGGAAGTTGATGCCATCAATGAGCCTGACCGCCCGATTCCAGCAGGCAAAATATCAAAATCGGCGAGTTGGCTTATTACCTTCGGCCTTATCGTTACAGGATTTCTCGTAGCACTCTCCATTCACCCCTATGTCGTTCTCATCGCTTTTGTCGGAGTGCTGATGTCACACGCCTACTCCGGCCCACCCATCAGAGCGAAAAGAAACGGCTGGTTTGGTAATCTTATTGTTGGGCTTGCCTACGAGGGAGTCGCCTGGCTGACTGGCAGTTTTGCAATTACCCAAGGCATTCCTTCAGGCCAGACGATTTCCCTGGCCATTATTTTTTCACTTGGTGCGCATGGCATCATGACCCTTAACGACTTCAAATCAATTGTCGGCGACAATATCCGCAAGGTTGCTTCAATCCCGGTACAACTCGGTGAAAAGAGGGCTGCAATCCTGGCTGCTATTATCATGGATGTCGCACAACTTGCCGCAATTACTATTCTTTTGGTCAAAGGCTCAATGACGACAACGGTAATCGCAATGCTGCTGCTGATAGCACAACTGCCCATGCAAAAAATTCTGATTGCACATCCAGAGGAAAAAGCCGTCTGGTACAACGCCTTCGGAACCCTCCTCTATGTTCTATCCATGATGGTCTGCGCCGTAGGAATCCGACCCTGAAACAATAGGTTTCCGGTTTACAAAACTATTCTTATATTGATTTTCATTTTTTAACACAATTTGATCGCACCATGTCCAAAGTTTGTTTACTGACTGGCAAAAGACCCATTTACGGTAATACGGTGTCACATGCCAATAACCATGTCCGCACCCGTTTTGAGCCAAACCTCCACACAAAAAGAATCTGGATTGAAGAGGAAAAGCGATTTGTAAAGGTGAAGCTTTCTGCAAAAGCCATGAAAATTATTGCTAAAACCGGCACCGCCGAGCTCGCCAAACTGGTGAAGTAAAGCCGTGCCCGGCGTTTATAAAAAAGTTTTCAATATGATGTAAAAGCTCAACCCTCGCATGGTTGAGCTTTTTTTGTCGATGGATAAAAAAGTGATCATATACACCGACGGAGCATGCAGCGGCAATCCTGGCCCGGGAGGCTGGGGCGCATTATTGATATACGGCTCTTCGAATCGTGAAATTTCGGGATACTCACCAGCCACAACCAATAACCGCATGGAGCTGAGTGCTGCCATAGAGGCGCTCGAAGCACTCAAGGAGAGGTGCAAGGTCGACCTTTACAGCGATTCAAGCTATTTGGTCAACGCCATCAACAACGGATGGCTGAAACGCTGGACAACCAATAACTGGCAAACTGCAGCAAAGAAAAGTGTTGAAAATATCGATCTTTGGCAAAAAATCCTGAAGTTGGTTAACTTGCACGATATAAGGTTTCACAAGGTAAAGGGCCACAGCGACAACCCCTACAACAACCGCTGCGACACCCTTGCCCGTGAAGCTATCAAAAGAAAATCATAACACCCTGCCTTATGGAGAAGAATCCAGGAGCTGACGCAACACCCGCAACACCTGAAAAGCGCTCCCTCTTAAAAGGAGCCGGACTTCTCCTGTCCATCAGCGCCATCAGCACAGTTTGCTTTCTTCTTTTGGTACTCTGGATCAACTGGTCGAAACAGCGCATTCAACCAGAACCGTTAAGCCCTGAGCTTAAATCGATGGTGGATCGCATTCCCGGAAAATCCGATGCACTTGTCTATATCGGCCTTAAAGATATCCGCGAAAGCCGGCTCTGGAAAGAAATCATTCCCGACTCACTGAAAAACGCTCCACTTTTTCAACCCGAAGGCCAACTTGGAGCACTGATAAAGGTCGCGAAAATCAATCCATCTCTCGACATTGACACTCTTTTGGTCAGTTTCAAACGCCATGGTTACAAAGAGCAGAACTTCCTTGCGCTTGTATCGGGACCCTTGTCAAAAAAACTTCCGGTGTCATTTCTCGGAACACACAGCACGACTGCCGAGATAATCGGTGGTCATCAATGCTACAGCCTCAATGACTCACTCTGGCTCTCTTCCCTTAGCCCACGACAGATAGCCCTGAGCAACAACAAAAAAATGCTTGCCGAGTATCTCGTTCCCTCCGGAAGCTTTTTCAGGCGGGACTCTCTCTCCGTGGCACTCATCAACAAGGCAATCTATAAAGCGCACCTCTGGTTTGCCCTTCCCTCCGCCGCATGGACTTCAGGAGCCCTGCAAAGCCTCACCTCGACCAACGAGGGAATAAAGACTATGGGCAATCTGAACCGCATCCAGAGCCTTGCGCTCTCTTTAAAATTCAAGGATGGCATTGAGGGACAAAGCGAATGGGTCTATAACACCAATCAGGCCGCCTATTTCGCATCAACATTTCTCTGGGGAGCCGTCAAGCTTTCACAATACACCGGAACAAAGACAACCGTACAGACAAAAGAGCTGCTCGACAGAATCAAAATCCAGCAGAACCTCAAATCCGTCATAATCCATACTAACCTGCCCATAGAACTGTTTCGGGCAGACAAACAGAAAAAATAGCCTCAATTCAGGGCTCTCGCAAAAAACAAAGGGAGCCTCCTTTCCAAAGTACCCGCAATTGTCGGCCAGCCATGACCATTTTTCCCGGTTGAGAGGCTAGCAGATCGACGAGCTTCTGAAGCGCCTTGGCATCAACCGGTGCCTCCATATCCCGCAAAGCCCTTTTGAACAGCTCCTTCTGTTCAAAAACCGTAAGCCGCTGTAAAGCACGCACATCAAGCTTGCCATCAGCGAAAGAGAGACCTGTCTCCCGTTCACAGAGATTTTCAAAATAGAGTTCAAGAAACTCCTCAAGTTCCCCCGCCTGTTCCGACAACCTCCGGAGGGAAGGCAACAGTTTATGCGGAAAGCGCTCCTCAATCAGCGGAATAACCCGGTTTCTGATAAAATTTCTGTCGAAATCGTTATCAATATTACTGGTATCCGTTCGGCTGGCAATCCCCTTTTCAATCAGATATACCGCTATTTCCGCCTTGTGCAACAGGAGCATCGGACGAATGATTTTACCGTTACTCGCACGAATACCTCTCAGTCCAGGAAGAGAAACACCTCTGAACAGATTAAAAAGAATTGTCTCAGCATTATCGTTGACATGGTGTCCGGTAGCAATCCTTGTAAATCCCCTCTCCAGCATCAACTGCTCAAAAAAAGTATAGCGCAATATCCGCGCAGTTTCCTCAACAGATTTTTTCCACTCTCCGGCAAACCGCAAAGAATCAAACCGCTCCACAAAACAATCCAGCCCCAGGTCAAGAGCGTGATGTCGCACAAAACATTCATCCGCATCACTCTCGGCACCTCGAAGCTGAAAATTGCAGTGAGCCACCGCAAAATCACAATGAAGGAGAGGCTTTACAGCACAGAAAAGCGACAGCATGGCCATCGAATCAGGCCCACCGGAAACTGCAACAAGAACCTTGTCACCATTTTCAACCAGTCGTCGTTCCCTGATCTGCTCGAGAAACTTCTTTTCCAACAAATTCATAGACACCGCAAATGACAACGTTACCATCGGTAAAAAATGCAAAAAAAGGAAAAATATTTTCCGCTTATCACAAGTGCAAAGATAAATAATTATTATGATGGGAATTTATCATAACGTAACCAAACAGAGACAAAAGAAATGTTGACTTCCTATGGCTACAGCACGATAGTTAAAGTTATTCTCCTCTGCATAATACTCAGCATGGCAACAATAGTTTTTCCTGTCTGGGTACAAATTCCTGCTCTCCTGACGATAAGCATTGCTCTCCTGTTCACACTCTCTTTTTTCCGTGACCCACATCGAACAGCACCTGACGAAAAACGGGTTATTCTCGCCCCTGCCGACGGTAAAATAATCCTTGTTCAACTGCATGGCCAAAGCACTTCTGCCGACCATCAAACCCTGGTGAGCATCTTCATGTCTCCCTTCAACGTTCACGTCAACCGCATCCCTCTCAGTGGAAAAGTGACCCATTTGCGCTACTGCCCCGGTAAATTTCTGATGGCGTTCGACAACCAGAGCATGGAAAGCAACGAACGAATGGAAATTGGTATAGACAACGGAGAAATCGAGGTACTGTTCAACCAGGTCTCCGGCTTTCTGGCCAGAAGAATTGTCTGTACCTTACAATGCGGTGAAATTGCAAGAATCGGCAAACGATTCGGCATGATCAAGTTCGGTTCAAGAGTTGACCTTATCCTGCCCCCTTCCGCCATAGTCGCCGTTAAACCAGGCCAGAAATCCCGTGCAGGTGAAACAATCATTGCTCGCTATTGACAAGAACCTCTTCGCGAGTAAAAAGAGTTGTTTCAGGAAGGCATATTGCGTATATAATGAGCATCATATTGTCATAATTACTAATCGGAGGAACACCGATGTTCGGATTAGGTGGACAGGAACTGGTTCTTATTCTGCTTATCATTCTTCTGCTGTTCGGAGCAAAAAAGCTTCCCGAACTTGCAAGAGGTTTGGGTAAAGGAATGAAAGAGTTTAAAAAGGCCCAGACAGAAATAGAGGAAGAGTTCAGCAAGGCTGGCAATGAGACACCAAAAAAGGAAAACTCCTCCTCTTCGAATCAAGCATAACGTGTGTCATACCCGGCCATGCTTTTCAGCCTCTACATCAAAAATTTTGCACTGATCCAGGAGTTGACTGTTGAATTCGACCCTGGACTGACCATTATTACCGGAGAGACCGGTGCCGGGAAATCCATTCTGATCGGCGCACTGAACCTTGTCCTTGGCGAGCGGTCCAGCAGCGATCTGGTTCGCTCAGGAACAACCAAAGCCGTTATTGAAGTCGTCCTTAAAGAGGTTCACTCCGAAAAGATCGTAAACCTGCTGCAAGCAGCAAACATTGACACAGCATCCGAACTTATTCTCCGCAGAGAGCTCTCCTCGGGCGGCCAATCCCGCTGCTTCATCAACGACACACCCTGCACCGCAGCCCTTCTCAAACAGGCTGGAGAAGAGCTGATAGACCTGCACGGCCAGCACGAACACCAACTGCTGCTGCACCCGGAGACACACGAAACCCTGCTTGATGATTTTGCCCAGACCACGACAGAAGTGACCGCCTACAAAAGTACCCGGTCATCGCTTCAGGGGCTCCAGCAGCAGTTGAGAACGCTCAATAACGAGGCTTCCGCCATCCACAACAAAAAAGAGATCATCGATTTTCAGTTGAAGGAGCTCAACAGCATCGAACTGAAAAGTGGTGAAGAAGATACAATCGAGACAGAAATTATCCTTCTCGAAAATGCCGAAACCCTGTTTACGCTCAGCAGCGACCTGAACGACCTGCTCTACGACAGCGAGCGCTCTCTCTATTCCGCCATCACTTCCGCGCTGCATACCGTCGAAAAACTTGCTGCAATTGACAAACGCTTCGATATTCACACCGAGGAAACACGCAACGCAAAAAGCATTATCGATGAGCTCTCTCGCTTCACGCGGAGCTACGCTTCTGGTATTGATTTCAATCCTGAAAAACTTGAATCCCTGCGTGAACGCCAGCTCCAGCTTCAGCGCCTCTGCAAAAAATATGGCCGCACACACGCTGAACTGATCGATCTGAAGAATGAACTTGAGGCGAAAAGCGGGCTTGAAGAGAACCTCGAAGAGGAGGTCAGCCGCATTGAGCAGGAAATAACACTCCTGAAAACAGAACTCTCTCTTCATGCCGAAACACTCAGCAGCAAACGGCAGAAAGCTGCAAGCCGCCTTGAAACTGCCATTCAGGAACAGTTAGCAGAGCTCGGCATACCACACTCCACCTTCATTGTCAGCATCACACACGAAGAAAATCCCAAAGGCGAAATTTCCATCGACGGAGCCACATTTACCGCTTTTCCAAACGGTTATGACAGTGTCGAGTTCCTGATTTCCACCAATCCCGGCGAAAAACCAAGACCCCTCGTCAAGGTGGCATCCGGCGGAGAAATTTCACGAGTGATGCTTGCCATGAAAAGCGCACTCGCTGAATCTGCCAAGCTGCCGATTCTCATTTTCGATGAAATAGATACCGGCATCAGCGGACGGATCGCCGAATCCGTCGGCAAAAGTCTGAGAAAACTCTCGCGCCTGCACCAGATCATAGCCATTACTCACCTGCCGCAGATTGCCGCCATGGGCGACCTGCACCTCAGCGTCAAAAAATCTGTGCAGCAGGAGAGAACCGTTACAGAGGTCACCCCGCTCGATCACGAAAGCCGCCTGCAGGCCATTGCGAGCCTCATCAGCGGAGAACAGATTTCAGCCTCATCCCTCACTCTGGCTGCTGAACTGGTTGAGGCCGCTCGAAACTGACATGCCAAAATTAACCAAAAATGGAGTAAAGTGGCTCAAAGGCTTTCACCTGATCGCCGTTTCCTGCTGGATCGGAGGAGCAGTTTCCCTAATATCGCTCTATTTTTTGAAGTCGGGCATTACTGATGGCCGCGTGTTGTACGGAATAAACCAGAGCCTTCATCACGTTGATATGTCCATTGTTGTCGTACCAGGAGCAATCGGCAGCCTGCTTACCGGTTTAACCTACTCATTATTCACCAATTGGGGCTTCTTCAAGCACAACTGGCTGACCTTCAAGTGGATTGTCACCATTGTAGCCATTGTGTTTGGAACTTTTTTTCTTGGCCCCTGGGAAGCAACCATGATGGACATCTCCGGCAAACTCGGCATTGCTTCTCTGGGTGATGCTGCCTATCTGTACAACCAAAAAATGAATCTGTTGTTCGGGGCTCTTCAGGTGCTGATATTGATGATCACTATCTTTGTCTCCATCCTGAAACCATGGAAATCAAAAAAAGAGACAACGAAAACAATTGCATAATAGTGTTATTCCTCACGCCGCAGGCCTCCGGTACAGATGCTTCTGAAACTCAATAAAGGTCGATAAAATCTTCTCCGTACTGCCGAAAAGAGCGGTGGCATCCGAAAGTTCATGATATTTGAGCTGCAGCAGGTGCGGCAGCTTTTCCTGATCGAGCTCTCCGACACCGGTTTCAATGTATTTGGCAAGCACAAACTCCACAAACTCTCGCTGCTTATCATCCTGTCCGTCATAGATGCTGTTTTGCGCCTCCGCCACCCTTGCTTCTCGAGTGATTGGCGGCTGGGCAAAAGAGACGAATTCAAGCACATCAAAGAGGTCACTTTTTTCAGCATTGATCAGCTTTTGCATCAACTCCAGCTCCCCCATTCCGTAGCCAGCTTTGGCAAGTTTGGCAAGCAAGGCTTTGCGGGTTTGCGGATTCGACCACAACTCCCTCAGCTCCTCTTCGTTTTTGAAGTACTCCGGCAACAGCAGACCGAACATGCCCTGCATAAACTCCTGCGCAGAGATAACCCTGCCATCAGAACTCCAGAAGGAGGTGGCAATGGTGTGCTGTATTTCACGCTCCTTGCAGTCGCTCAGCTTTATTTTCAGCTTTTGGCGAGGCTCACGGGGTGGCTCGGAAGACTCCTGCGGATAGGGTTCAGCCTCTTCGCGGATAATTGGCGGCTCACCCTCCGTTATTGTCGTCTTGTCAACCGACTCACCATCCCACTCCACATCCTGAAAGTGGTGGCAGGCATCGACAAAGTCATAGATGGTAAAGTACTCCTTGCCGTCAAAGAGCCTGGTGCCGCGCCCGATGATCTGCTTGAACTCGATAATCGTGTTGATTTGCCGCAGGAGAACAATGTTGCGAATATTTCGCGCATCAACACCGGTCGAGAGCTTCTGCGACGTGGTCAGCATTGTCGGGATAGTCTTTTCATTGTCCTTAAAATCCCGCAGATACTGCTCCCCCAACTCACCGTCATTGGCCGTCACCCGGACACAATAGTTGGCATCAGGATTACCTTTTGTACTGATTGATCAAATCGCGCACCAGCGCAGCATGAGCCTGATTGGCACAAAAAACAATCGTCTTCTCATTCTGGTTGATCTCAGAAAGCAAAATCTGCACCCGTTTGGCTTCACGCTCCCTGATCTCAATGGTTCGGTTGAAGTCGGGCTCAATAAAGAGGCGTCCCTGCTCCACCTCACCCTCTATGACCTGATCGTCAGAGGTGTAGATATAATCGTCGAGGGTAGTTTTAATGCGTTTAACCCTGAAGGGAGTGAGAAAACCATCGTTGATTCCCTCCCTGAGCGAATAGATAAAGACCGGATCGCCGAAATAGGCGTAAGTATCGGCGTTGTCATTGCGTTTTGGAGTCGCAGTGAGACCAATCTGCACAGCCGGAGAAAAATAGTCAAGAATACCGCGCCAGTTCCCTTCGTTGTTGGCTCCTCCCCGGTGGCATTCATCGATAATGATCAGGTCGAAATAGTCGGGCGGGTAGTCACCAAAACAAGGGGTATTCTCCTTGCCGGTCATGAAAGTCTGGAAGATGGTAAAGAAGATGCTGCCGTTGGTTGGCACGCGCCCGTTCCTGCGAATCTCATCCGGCTTGATACGGGCAAGTGCATCGGCAGGAAACGGAGAAAAAGCGTTGAACGCCTGATTGGCCAGAATATTCCGGTCAGCAAGAAAGAGCACCCTCGGCCTTCGCTTGCCATCACGATTGAGGTTCCAGCGACTCTGAAAAAGCTTCCAGACAATCTGGAAAGCAATGAAGGTTTTGCCGGTTCCAGTAGCAAGCGTGAGCAAAATACGCTTCTTCTCCAAGCCTATGGCTTCCAGAACCCTGTTGGCCGCAAGCTCCTGATAATAGCGCACGGTTTTTGTACCGCCAATCTCCTCAAAAGGAATGCTGTTGAAGATCTCTTCCCACCGGTTCGACACCGCGAAAGTTTTCTGCCAGAGCTCATCCGGCGAAGGAAACGTATCGATCAGCCCTTCTTCACCGGTGATCATGTTGATCTGGTAAATCTCCCGGCCATTACTGGCATAAGTAGTTGCAAGCTGCAGCTTTTCGGCATAGTTCTTCGCCTGCGCCACCCCTTCACCCACCTCAAGGTCACTGCTCTTCGCCTCAATAACCGCCAGCTTCCGGCCACGATAGACCAGCACATAATCGGCCATCAGCGATTTACCACGAATACCGCCACGCTGAATCATCCCGGCAGTAATCGGATACTCCCGTTGAACTTTTGTCCCATCAACAACTCCCCAGCCGCTTGCCTTCCGTTGCGGGTCAATAAGTTCCGCTCTCGTTTCGGCTTCATTCATGAA
>Ga0194037_1000394_pt1 | contig 34266 bp, 28 predicted proteins | sample JunL306m_MetaG_FD_148653 | JGI IMG/M metagenome (GOLD analysis project Ga0194037, IMG submission 148653) | Anoxic zone freshwater microbial communities from boreal shield lake in IISD Experimental Lakes Area, Ontario, Canada - Jun2016-L304-6m | ecosystem: Environmental > Aquatic > Freshwater >... | reverse complement strand
CGGGTGAATGACAGCTTGCCGTTTTTGGCCACGACTTCGGTGATTTGGCAGTGGTTGGCAGCGACCACGGTGCCGTCGGGCTTGAGGGTGGCGCAACTCACGTCGCGATCCACCTTGAGTGCCGTCAGGATGGTGGCGGCCATCGTGTACTGGCCGACCGGTCCGGGATGAACGGCATCACCGCCGAGGGAAATGCCGCTGGGTTTGCCGACCCATGCTTTGGCAAACGCCTGCAGCGTTTTGAGATCGGGAACCTGGTTCTCCGGTTTCAACTCGCGGGCATGGGCGGCGAGGTTGCCGGCATCCTCCAGGATTTTGTTGGCACCCCAGAGCTGGATCAGGGGATGGTATTGGTCGACCACCTGGACGTTGTCTTTTTTGCCCAGCTCCACCAGCGCCACGGTAAAAGGGTGGATGGTGCGGCAACGCACGGACGACCATGCGTCCATCAGGCTGCCGTCGTTGACCGGACTCGACGAGATGAACAGCGGTTGCGCCGGCAGGGCACGGATTTGATCGGCCAGCTTTTTCATCCCGGCCAGATATCCGGCGGCGGCGTCCGGGCTGTCGGGGTTGGGGACGCCCACGTCGTTCATTCCCAACTCGATGCTCACGTGGGTCGGCTTCCACGCCGCCACGTCATAGTCGAAGCGCTCCAGGATGCTGGCGGTCCGGTTGCCGCCGATCCCGGAATTGCGGAAATGCAGATGCCACTGGGGGTGGCGGGTCCGGTAGAAGGCCTCGATGTAATTGCTGTGCAGGCGCTGGGCGGTGATGCTGTCACCCGCCATCACCCAGGTGTCGTTGTCGTGGAGGGTGAAGGCCGGTTCGGTCGCGAGCGCCTGACCACAGAACGCGGCGGCCAGAGGGATAAGGAAGAAGGATTTGCGGATCATTGGCAATGATTGTGACAAAGTTGCTAGGCCGCGCAAGCCTAAGTTATCCTCCCGAGGAACGTGGGGTTCTTGGGCTGAATTCCAAGGAGCGGCGGAATCCGTCCGCCGAGGCCCATGGCAAGTCAGGGAAGAGTGCGGATCCGCTAGGCCTGGCCCCCACATGGGCATGGGCGATCGGATATCGCCCTTCCTTGAGCGCGCGGCACCCGAAAGTCGAAGCACCGCGCCCCCGCTACCTCACAAGCGCACCGCGTAGCGGGTCTGGCGGGTCAGCGGGAATTCCTCGGCGACCCGGGCGTGGGACCGGCGGTGGATGCCCACCAGCATGCCGACGGCGACCAGGGCGAAGACCATGCTGGTGCCGCCGAAGCTGATGAAGGGCAGTGGCAGGCCGGTGTTGGGGAGCAGGGCGGTGGCCACGGCGATGTTGAGCATGGCGGGCACCACGATCACGCAGGTGAGACCCAGCGCGCAACAGCGGTTGAAGACGTTGTTCGCCTGGAGCGCGATGCCACAGCCCGCCACCGCGATCAGCACATAACAGAGCACCACCCCGAGCGTCACCGGCAGCCCCAACTCCTCACCCACCACCGGGAAAATGAAATCAATGTGGGCGAAGGTGAGCGTCCCGAACTTTTCCACGCCATTGCCGAGGCCCACGCCCCACGGACCGCCGTTGCCCAGGGCGAGCAGCGAGCGCCACTGCTGCATGCCGCGGTCGAGCTGATAGATCGGGTTGTCCAGATCCCGCCACGCCGTGATGCGCTCCATGCGGTTGGCATTGTGCGCGACGTACCAACCGACGGCGGTCAGCACGCTGCCGGCGGCGGGCACGGCGTAAAGCAGCCGGGTTCCCACGCAGAACATGATCGCGCTCACGGCCACAGCCAGTGCCAGGGCGGTGCCCAGATCGACTTCCGCGGCGATGAGCAGGATCGGAATTCCGGCGATCAGGCCCGGCACGACAAATCCCCGCCAGAACGTTAGGACCTCGGTTTGCCAGCGCGCAAACCACGCGCCCAAACCGATGACCGCGGCGATTTTGGCCAGCTCCGAGGGTTGGAACTGCGGCAGCCCGGGCAGGTGAATCCAGCGCTTGGAGCCGTAAATCTCCACCTTGACGCCCGGCACAAAACAGCAAACCAACAGCACGCAGGCCGCCACGAACAGCCACGGCGCATACTTGCGATACTGCTCCACCGGCAACAGCGAGGCCCCGAACGCCGCCGCCAGGCCGATCCCCACAAACAGCGCCTGGCGGGTCAGGAAATGATAGGGATCATCCATCCCCCGCACCCAGGTGCCCGTGCTGGTCAGCATGATCAGCCCGAGGGCGACCAGCGCGGCGACCGCGGCACACAGGATGGTGGAGCAATGACGAGTCATATGAAGAGTGAAATCTTAAATTCTGAATTCTAAATTCTAAACGAAGAGGAGAGGTGGATGCGCGGCGAATCTCTTTTCTTCAGTTTAGAATTTAATGCTTAATGCTTAATACTTAGTGCTTAATGCTTAGAGTTTTGAACTTTCTTTCTGAGGGATGGTCAGTTTCATGCCGGGTTTGATTTTGCGCGCGTCGCTGATGCCGTTGGCGCGGAGCAGGACGTCCTGGCTGACCTTGCTGCGATGGGCGATGCGCCAGATGCTGTCGCCCTGCTGCACGACATAGGATTTGCCGGTGCCGGCCAGCGGGGCGGCGGCGGCATGGTCGGGGGACCCGGTGGCGCGGACCAGGTGTGCTTTGGGCGCGCCGCTCACATCCACGGGTGCGGCATCCACCAGGCCGCGGTCACGGTCGGGCGGGGTTGGGGTGTGGATGGCGATGACCGGCGCGGCCGAGGCGGCGGTTGGTGGCGGCGGGATTTTGAGGATCAAGCCGGGGCTGATGTCCACATGCTTGTTGAGCAGGCGCAGGGCATTTTCATCCACTCCGGCGGAGGTGGCGATCCGGGCATAACTGTCGCCGGCTTTGACGATGTAGGGCTGCTCTTTGGATGGGAGAGCCGCGGACTCGGCGGGGGGAGCCACGGCCGCGGCGGTGACCGTGACTTCCGCGGTGCCGGTTTTGGCGACCTCGGAATTTTCCGCCGGGCGGCCGTCGAGGAAATGTTGATGAATGAAAATCAAGCCGATGACGACGATATGGAAGAGAAAGATGATGATCAGCGCGCGGGAGATGATCGACCCGCCGTCGTCCTCCTCCAGGTCGGCGGCGCTGGCGGCGGCGACGCGTTGTTTGCGGCTGCGGGTGACGGCGCTGAGGCGGCGGAAAATTCCTTTGGATGCCGGGCGGCGTTTGACGGGGAGTGTTTGGAATTTCATGGGGTGATGGAGGTCAGGCAAGTTGGTGGACGAGGTCGCGGAACGAGTTGCCGCGTTGTTCATAGCCGGAAAACTGGTCGAACGACGAGGTGCCCGGGGAGAACAGGATGACCGATCCCTGGGGGGCCAGGCTGCGGGCGGCTGCCACGGCGTCGGTTAGGGTAGCCACCGAGGTGCTGGGCACGGCCATCGCGAACAAGGCGGCCAAGGGTCTGGCGATCTGGCCGAAGGTCACCGTGGCCAGGGCCTTCTCCTGCAACAGCGGCACCACCGGCGCATAATCGAGGCCCTTATCCTTGCCGCCGGCAATCAACACCACCGGCCGGGTCTGCGAGCGCAGCGCGCTTTCCAAGGCGTGCAGATTGGTGGCCTTGGAGTCGTTCAAATATTCCACCCCGTCGAGCGTGCGGATGAGTTCGCAGCGGTGGGGCGGGGGAGCATAGCCGTGGAGGGCGGCGCGCATCTGGCCGGCGGAAATCCCCAGGGCCTGGCCGGCCGCCAGCGCGGCCATCAGGTTTTCCGCGTTGTGCAGGCCGCGCAGCAGCGTGTCCTGATCCATGTCAAACCAGGTTGCTCCGGCGTGGCTGACGGTGTGGCCGTCGGAAAACCAGTCCGCCTCCAGATCGGTGGTGGAGAACGTCACGACCCGCGCTGCTAGCGGTGGCAGGTCCTCGCCGCTGCGAACCACCGCTGTGTCGGTCACGTCCTGGTGGTCGAAAATCCGCAGTTTGGCGGCGCGGTAGGCCGCCACGCTCGGATAGCGGTCCATGTGGTCGGGGGCGAAGTTGAGCCAGACGGCCACCACCGGATGGAGCGAGCGGATGGTTTCGAGCTGGAACGAGCTGAGCTCCAGGGCCACCGCGGCGGGCGGAGTTGCCTGGCAGACCACTTCCGCAAACGGCGTGCCGTAGTTGCCGCAGGGCGTGCCGCCCAGGCCGGCGTGGGCGAGGATGAGTGCCACCAATTCGGTGGTGGTGGTCTTGCCGTTGGTGCCGGTGATGCCGATGATTTTCCCCTGATAGAAGCGGGCCGCCAGCTCGACCTCGCCAATGACCTCGCCGGCGTGGCGCGCGAACGCCGCGACGTAGGGGCCGTAGGTGTCGATGCCCGGACTCACCACCAGGCAATCCGCCGCGCATTCCGCGCCCTGTGCGGCGGTGGCGTTGGGGTGGATCTCCACGCCCGGCGGCATGTCCGCAAACGCCTCCGCGTCGGCCTGATCCCAGGCCGAGACCCGCGCGCCCTCGCGCAGCGCGAGGCGGGCGGCGGCGCGGCCGCTGCGGCCGACGCCGAGGATGGCGATGTGTTTGCCGGTTAGGTTCATGGGAGCATCAGGCGATTTTGAGGATGGCCAGGCCGAACAAGGCGAGCATGATCGAGAGGATCCAGAAGCGCACGATCACCTGGCTTTCATGCCAGCCGAGCAGCTCGAAATGGTGGTGGATGGGTGACATTTTGAAGATCCGTTGTTTGCGCAGTTTGAAGCTGCCGACCTGCAGGATCACCGACATCGCTTCCATCACGAACACGCCGCCGATGATGACGAGCAGCAGTTCCTGTTTGGTGCAAATGGCCGCGGTGCCCAGCGCCCCGCCGATGGCCAGCGAGCCGGTGTCGCCCATGAACACCTTGGCCGGGTGGCAGTTGAACCACAGGAACCCGAAGCATGCGCCAGCCAGCGCCATCAGGAACACCGCCAGCTCGCCGATGTAAAGATTGTGCGGAATGACCAGATACTCGACGGCCATGAAGTAGTGCCCGGCAAAATAGGCTAACAGCGAGTAGGACAGCGCCGCGCTGATGGTGCAGCCGGTGGCCAGGCCGTCCAGGCCGTCAGTGAGGTTCACCGCGTTGGAGCAGCCGACAATGATCAGCGCGAAAAACGGGATCACTAGCAGGTGGAGATTGATCAGCGGGACCTTGAACAGCGGAAAGCAGATCGCACCGATCCCGATCGGGTTGTTCTTGCCCAGGCAGAAGCCGGCCTCCCCCGCGGCGATTTGCGCCGGAGTCGCCCCAATCCCCGAAATCTCCGGCTTGTAAAAAATGAAGGCTGCCGCGATCAGGGCGATGAAAATCTGCCAGAACAACTTGGTCCGGCTACTCAACCCGTTGGATTTTTTTTCCTTCACCTTGCGATAATCGTCGCACAGGCCGAGCAGCCCGCAGGCAGCCATGGTGCAGGCGCAGACGGCGACAAACGGGTTGAGCGGGCGCGAGCAGACCAGGATCGACACCAGCACGGTGCCCAGAATCAGCACCCCGCCCATCGTCGGGGTGCCGATCTTGCCGCCATGGAGCTCGGCGAGCTTGTGCACTTCCGCCGCGGTGCGGATCGGTTGGCCGACTTTCAGCGAGATCAATTTGCGGATCACCCGCGGGCCGATGAGCAGCGACAGCAGGAACGCAAGCAACCCGGCGCTGGCAGCGCGGAACGTGATGTATTGAAAAAGATTGAGAAACGAACAGGTGTGCGCCCAACCGTGGTGGCCGGTCGCTTTCTCGGCGTCGAAGGCCTGAAGCCAGAAGTCGTAAAGTGCGGGCAGCATTAGGTGCGGGGGAAGGCGGAGTTCATGACACGTTCGAGGGTGGCGGAGCGGCTGCCTTTGAGCAACACCACATCGCCGGGTTTTACCTCGCTGGCCAGCCACTTGGCTGCATCCTCAAGGACCGGAAAATGGCGTGCCTGGCGCGCACCCAGGGCGATGCCTTCGCTGCCCTCGCCCACGGCCACCACCGTGAGCTGGCGCTGCACGGCGAGTTGGCCGACGTGGCGGTGGGCGTCCGGGCCGTGCGTCCCGAGTTCTCCCATGCGGCCCATCACCATGAACCGGCGCGCGCCGTTGGGCACCGGAGTGTCGGCCAGGGTCTCGATGGCGGCGGCCATCGACTCGGGATTGGCGTTGTAGGTGTCGTCGATGATCGTGATGCCCTGCCAGGTGTAGCGCTGCAAGCGGCCGCCCGTGAGCTGGGCGGCGGACAGTCCGGCGGCGATTTCATGGGGCGAAATGCCGAGTTTCCAGCCCGCGCCGGCAGCTAACAGGGCGTTGGTCACCATATGGCGGCCGAGCACCGGCAGGATGACGGCGGCTTTCTCCTCGCCTTCGATGGCGAGGGTGAAACGGGTGCGCTCGGCCTCGAAGCACAGGTCTTCGGCGCGGACCAGGCCGCGGCCATTGCCCACCGGGATCAGGGTGGCCTTGGTCCGCTGGCGCAGGTATTCGTGGTAATCGCAGGTCACCGGCAGGAACAACATGCCATCCTCGGGCAGCGCGCGGGCGAGCGTGGATTTTTCCTCGGCGATGGCATCGCGCGATCCGAAATACTCGATGTGGGCACTGCCGATGTTGGTGATGATGCCGAATTTCGGGCGGGTGATGGCACACAGGGGGGCGAGTTCGCCGGGATGATTCATGCCCATCTCCCAGACGGCGGCGGTGTGCTGCGGGGTGGTGGCCAGCACGCTCAGCGGCACCCCGATGTGGTTGTTGAGGTTGCCGCGCGTGGCACTGACCTGAAATTTGCGGGCGAGCACCGCCGCGGTGAAATCCTTGGTGCTGGTTTTGCCGTTGGAGCCGGTGATCGCCACCACCGGCAGGTTGAGTTGCTTGCGCCAGCAAACCGCCAGCTGCTGCAAGGCCAGCAGGGTGTCGACCACCACGATCACCGCGCCATCCGCCGGAATCTCACCCCCGGTCCAGTGGTGCACCACCACCACCGCCGCCCCGGCGGCAAACGCCGCTCCGGCAAAGGCATCGCCGTCAAAGTTCTCCCCGCGCAACGCGAAAAACACCGCCCCCTGCGGCAACGTGCGGGTATCCGTGGCTACCCCCCCGAACGCGAGCGCGTCCGTGCGCCCCGCCGCGACGGTCACGCCGAGGAGGTCCGCAATTTGCTGTGCGGTTAGGGGTTGCATCGGCTGTCGGAAATGACTTGGGATCGGTCGCGCAGCGCCTTGGCCGCGTGCTTGCGGTCATCGAAGTCGAGCGTGTGATCGGCGAATTGTTGGGTGGTTTCGTGGCCTTTGCCGGCGATCAAGATGATGTCGCCGGAGAGGGCGTTTTTCACGGCGTAGGCAATCGCCTCGGCCCGGTCGGGGATGCTGAGGTGGCCGTGGCGGCCCATGCCGGCTTCGATCTCGCGGATGATGGCCAGCGGGTCTTCCGAGCGTGGATTGTCGGAAGTGATCACGCAGGCATCGCTGTGGCGGGCGGCGGCGGCGGCCATCAGCGGGCGCTTGCCCTGGTCGCGGTCGCCGCCACAGCCGAACACCGTGATCAGCCGGCGCGGGTCGAGTTCCTTGAGCGTGCGGCAGGCATTTTCCAGCGCGTCGGGGGTGTGCGCGTAATCCACGAACACCGTGGCCCCGCCGGCATTGCCCACGTTTTCCATCCGGCCGGGCACTTGCGGCGCGCTGGCCAGCGCCGCCACCGCTTGCCGCGGGCGGATCCCGCAGGCGTTGGCCGCAGCCAGCGCCGCGAGCAGGTTGTATGCGTTGAAGCGCCCGATGAGCGGCGCGCGCACCAGGTAGGTTTTGCCCTTGGCGGCGAGCTCAAACTCCATGCCGCGCGGGTTCTGGCGGAAATTGTTAGCCCGGAAGTCGCAGTGCACCCCGAACCCGAACTTCACCACCGGCAGCTTCTTGTCCAAGGAGGCCGCCAGCTCCACGCCGTAGGCATCGTCGGTGTTGATCACGGCCACCGGCTTCTTGCCGTGCGGGTCGGCCGCCAACGCCAGAAACCACTCCGCCTTCGCCTGATAGTAAGCGTCCAGCGTGCCGTGGTAATCGAGGTGGTCCTGGGTCAGGTTGGTGAACACGCACGCGTCAAAGCCGATCGCGGCGGCGCGTTGCTGGTGGATGCCGTGCGACGACACCTCCAGCGCCACCCCGCGGCAGCCGTGGTCGCGCATCCGGCCTAGCAGCTCGGTGAGTTCGATCGAGCCGGGCGTGGTGTGGCGCGCGGGCTCGACGGTCTCCCCGTCATCGACGACGATGGTGCCTGACAGTCCGGCGCGGTGCCACACGGTTTTCATCACGTGATGGATGAGAAACGCGGTGGTGGTCTTGCCGTTGGTGCCGGTGACTCCCGCCACCGCCAACTCCCGCCACGGGTCGCCCGCCAGGGTCGATGCCAGCGCGGCGAGTGCCGCCCGGCTGTCGGGCACATGCAGCCAGGTGAGCGCCGGGTCCAGATCAGCCGGTGGCGCGGATTCCGCCAGGATCACCCGCGCTCCGGCCGCCAGCGCCTCGCCCAGGAACCGGTGGCCGTCGCTCACCGTGCCGCGGATCGCGGCAAACAGCGCCCCGGGCACCACCTGACGCGACGATGCTGTGAGGACGGCGACCTCGGTGTCCAGCGGGCCGGCAGTCGTGACCCGGGTCAGACAGGCGATGAGATCACGTAAAATCATGGGTCGGTAGTGGTGGCAATGGCGCGAGCGGTGATCGGTTCGGTGGGAGGCAAATTCATGTAGGCCGCGGCCCGCGCCGCGATACGCCCGAACGCGGGCGCGGCGATGGTGCCGCCGTAGCGCGTGACCTTGTTGGTGCGAGGGTCGTCAATGACCACCACGCAGACAAAGGCCGGGTTCTGCGCCGGCAGCATCCCGACGAAGGAAACGACGTAACTGTTAGCAGAATAGCCGTGACCGCCCGGGCTGATGCGCCTGGCGGTGCCGGTCTTGCCCGCGACCTTGTAGCCCGGCACCGCGCCCTGGGTGGCGGTGCCGCCGGGCTCGGTGACTTTCTGCAGGGCCTCGCGCATCTTGCGCGCGGTCTCCGGCTTGATCGCCTGGGAAACCACTTCGGTCGGATAGGTTTCCACCACCGTGCCATCGTTGGCCACCAGGCTCTTGATGATCTTGGGCTTGAGGAGCTTGCCCTCGCCGGCGATGGCCGAGTAGGCGCAGGCCATCTGCAGCGGCGTCACGTTGAGCGCGTAGCCATAGGAGTCGCGCGAAAAGTCGATCGCGTTGTTGGTGTTGCGCGCGATGCCGGTGCTTTCCCCGCTGAGCAGCACGCCCGTCTTGTGGCCGAAGCCAAAGCCGTGGGCGTAGTCAAAAAACCGTTTGGGTCCGAGCTTGCGGGCGAACTTGTAGGCACCGATGTTGCTGGATTTGATCAGCACGCCCTCCAGCGTGAGGTCGCCATACGGGTGGTGGTCCGGGACATTGATGTTGCCTTCGACGAAACGCCCGTTGTTGCAGAACACCGTCGTGAAGGGGGTGGCCAGACCATCGTTGATCACGCCCGAGGTCGCCACGATCTTGAAGGTCGAACCCGGCTCGTAAATCGCCTGAATCGCAAAATTGAAGCCTTTGGTCGCCACTTCCTCCTTGTGGTTCAAATCGAAGGCCGGTCGGCTCGCCATCGCCAGGATCTCGCCGTTTTTTGGATCCATCAGAATCACCGCGCCGCAGGTTGACTCGAATTCCTGCAGGTTGGCGTCCATTTCCTCCTCGACGATGGCCTGCAGGCCCATGTCGATGGTGAGCTTGACGTTGAGTCCGGCGCGCGGCGGCAGCAGGCTGGCGGAGTTGCCCGGCACCACCAGCCCGTGAGCATCGCGGAAATGTTCGCGCCAGCCGTTGCGCCCGGCCAGATACGACTCCATCGACGCCTCGACCCCGAAGCGGCCTAACACCCGGGTCTCGGGATTGCCCTGGTCGTTGGTTTCCTCGACCTCGCCGGTGAAGCCGATGAGGTGGGTGGCCAGGTTGGGCGCGGTATACCAACGCTTGATCGAGTTTTGGAACTCGAACCCTTGGATCAGGTGGCTTTCGATCGTCTCGCGCAGACTGTCGGCCACGTCTTCGGGCAGGTCTTTGGCGATGGGCAGCCATTTGCTTTTGCTGGATTCGATTTTATCGCGGAGTTGCTCGTGGCGCATGCCGAGCGGGCGGGCCAGCACGCTCACGGCATAGGCCAGGTGTTTGGCGACGATGGATTCGGCGGAGTCGCGGGCGAGGATTTCGCCGCGCAGGCCATTGATGTGTTTGCGCTGGCTGGCGAGATCGAGTTGGTTCCACCCCGGTTCGGCGCTGGCTTCCTGATAGGCCAGCCCGTAGCTCGCCAGCTTGGGATCCTGCAGGTGGTTCTTGTCCACGAACACAGTGGACACCGGAATGCTTTTCGCCAGCGGCTCCTCGCGGCGGTCCACAATCATGCCGCGCAGCGCCGGCAACTTCTCCACCCGGTGAAACGCCTTGCGCGAGCTTTCCGCATAGCGGTGGCGGTCCACCAGTTGGATCTGGACCAACCTCCCCGAAAGCACACTGAGCCCGATCACCAGGATCGAGCACAGAATGATGCAGCGGGTCTGAAACGATGAGGACACGGGCTAGGGAGCAGCAGAAGCGACGCTCCGCCGGTTGGTCGGCGCTGGATCGATCTCTTCCACGAAGGCGAGGGCGATGGGGCGCATGGTCGATCGGTTGTCCTCGAGTTGCTTGCGGATCACGAAGCGGTTGAGGAGTTGATCCATGCGCATCTCGGTGGTGCGGATGTCCAACCGGTCATGTTCGATGTGGCGCTCGATGGCGTCGATTTGGCGGGTGATCTTGATTTGGCTGTTTTTGTAGAAGCTGTGGAGGATGCCGCCGGCGGCGATGATCGCGGCTCCGATGAGCAGGGCGAAAATGGGGAAGCCGGAGGTGCGGGGCTGGTTGCGGCGACGGTTCATGGCTGGGGATCGAGGAGACGTGCCACCCGCAGTTTGGCGCTGCGGGCTCGCGGGTTGAGGGAGATTTCAGCGGCTCCCGGAGTGATCGCCTTGCGGGCGAGAAGTTGGAACTGACAGTCCGGATTGGGCCGGGGTTCGGGCCATCCGGGATCATCGAGCAACGCTGCCGAGCGGTGGCGCAGAAACCGTTTGACCAGCCGGTCCTCCAGGCTGTGGAAGGTGATGATCAACAAGCGCCCGCCTGGTTTGAGCACCGAGGGCACCATCGCCAGCGCCGCGGCGAGCGATTCCAACTCCTCGTTGACCGCCATCCGGATTGCCTGGAACGAGCGCGTCGCCGGATGGGTCCGGCCGTGGCGGCCCACCGTGGTTTCAATGCAGGTGGCCAGCTCGCTGGTAGTGGCAAACGGCCGGATCAAGCGTTGCTTGACGATGGCCGCGGCGATCCGCCGCGCCTTGGGCTCCTCGCCAAATTCAAACAGCACCCGCACCAGGTCCGCCTCGGCCCAGTGGTTGACGACCTCCGCCGCAGTCTGCGGGCTGGATGGCCCCATCCGCATGTCCAGCGGACCGTCGCGCATGAACGAAAACCCGCGGGCGGGCGAATCGAGCTGGCGGGAGGAAACCCCGAGATCCAGCAGCAGGCCGTCGGCCCGTTCCCCCTGCGCGATCTCGGGAATTTCCCGCAGCCGTGAAAAATTGCCCTCCCAGGTGGCAAAGCGCGCGCCGAACCCTGCCAGCCGGACCCGGGCATGCGCCAAGGCCTCAGGATCGCGGTCGATGCCCAACACCCGGGCACCCGCCTGTAGGAAAATCTCACTGTGGCCGCCGCCGCCCAGCGTGCCATCGAGGATCAGCTGGTCCGGTCCCGCGTCCATCCACGCGGCGATCTCCGCCGGAAACACCGGCACGTGATAGGTCCCGCCCGCCGCCGCGGCGGCAGGAGTATCCGCAGGTTCCTGCGCCGACAACCAGCCAGGCGCGGCGCAGGAACCCGTGGACTTCGCAAGACCGTGTGCTGTCCCGAGCGCGCGGTCCTGTTGGGTAGGGAAAATTCGCGAGGTCCGCGCCGACAACCAGCCGGAAGCCGCGCGGACCATCGTTTCAAAGGGCACCCGCAGCTCTGTCCCGAGAGACCGCTTGCGCCCGGCCATGAAAACCATCGGACGCCGCACCGACAACCAGCCAGGCGCGGTGCGGACGTCCGTTTGGAACGACGCGCGGGTCCCTGTCCCGAGGGAGGCCGCGCATCGATATGAAAATGGGTGCCATCCGCACGCCCGGCTGGCGACCGCTGCTGTGCGGGCCGCTCCTGGTGCCAGTGTTGATGGGGTGAACCACATGGGTGAAATGGAAGGATCGGGTTAGAAAATGCCGAGGTCGTCGTCGAGTTCCTCGCCGCTCTCGCGGTCCAACACCGTGGCAAAGTTCGCTTTGCTCCAGATTTGAAAAAAGTTGCCGCGGCCTGCCAGCACCACGTCGCTCTCTGCCAGGATCCCGGCCGGCTCGCTCAAGTCCTTGGGAACCAGCAGCTTGCCTTGGTCGTTGAGGGTCGCCTCGCGGCTCAGCATCGCCAGACGTCCCAGAAATTTGTCCTTCTCCCGCGGCGATTTGTCGCTAGCTTGGATGCGCTCCACCTTGTCATTGTAGGCCGCCTGGCTGAGCACTTTCACGACTGGCAACTCATGTTCCTTCCCAAACATCAGAAACAACGACTCTCCCGCCACCGGCCGCCATGCCGGCGGGATGGATACCCGGAATTTCGGGTCCATCTTGTAGGGATTAAATCCCTTGTAGGGTTGGTCGGTGGTGCTCACGGTGCCTCGGGATGATCTCCTGCGTTATTTGTAGGTTGGAAATACACTCAGATACACCCTGATACAAGAAAAAAATAGGGGAGGGCGGAATTCGATGCAAATCACTGTGCGTCAACGATTTGATTTTTGAAGTTTGCAGGGTTTTGGAGGCTGGACCTCGGATCATTTCGGCAAAACTCGGAATTTTTTGAATAACGAACCCTCTCACTGGAGATTTCCGCGGTTTTTTATGCGGGCGGCGGACGGGATTGGCGGGGTCTGCGACATCTTGCGCTTGCTCGTGCTCCCTAAATGAGACAAAGAGTTGCGCATGGACAATATTTTGACCACGGCCGAGGCCGCCAGCTTTCTTGCGGTCAGCAAGGCACGCGTGCGGAAACTCATTCAGGACGGCCGATTGGCTGCGGAAAAACATGGCCGTGATCATCTGATCCAAAAAGAGGATCTCCAAAATTTTGCCGATCACGGCCGGAAAAATATTGGCCGCCCTGCGGATATTGGTTGCCCTAGCGCAATGATAATGGAAGATCGATCCATGTATCGCGCACCTTCCTCAAACTCGGAATCGCTGGGTCACGGGAAAATCATCACGGGCGACGTCCTTGATGTGCTGCCCACGCTTGCCGCCAATCAATTTCAGTTGATCATTGCCGATCCACCCTACTTTCAAGTGCTGTTGGACGAGTCTTGGGACAACACCTGGAGTTCGCCTGATGACTATTTGGCCTGGATGCTTAAATGGGTTCATGAATGCAAACGAGTGCTGCGGCCCGACGGCCTGCTGTATATTTTCGGGCAACTTGGCAAAAGGGAACATGTTTGGCTGCACGCCTGCTCGATGCTGGCCAAAGAGATGCAATTTCATGACATGATCGTTTGGGACCGTGCTGTGGGATACAATGAACGGTATGACTCGTTCACTCCTCAATATGAAATGATCCTGGCTCTTCGTCAGGTGGCGAATGCAAAACCCTATTTCGACAAGGATGCCGTGCGCATTACCTACGAGGAGGACAAAATCCAGTCCTATCTGAAAGACAAGCGCTACAAGGATATGGATGCCCGGGAGCTCCACCTCCGAAAAGGCAAGTATGCTACCAATATTATCCGCGTCCCATCCCTGAAGGGATCCTCGAAGGAGAAAATCGGCCATCCCTCGCAAAAACCCGTTGCTCTGATCAATCAACTCATTCTCTCGGGCAGCCGCAAGGGCGATGCCGTGCTAGATCCGTTTCTGGGCAGTGGCACCACGGCTGCCGCAGCCGAGGAAGCGGGCCGCAAATGGGTCGGCATTGAACTGAAGCCTGAGTACTGTGAGATCTCCAGAAAAAGGATCGAAAGCCTCCTCGTGAGTCCTGAATTCAATCTTGATTGAATTTTCTAGCAGGAGAAACGACCGGATTCTTGAATGGAAATCCAAAAAGATCAGGATGGTCCCGACTTAGGAAATCGCGCCCGCAACAGGTCCAAAATGTCTGGAACGGGAGCGAGCACTGGATGCGTCTCTGCGTTTTGGAATCGATCTTGGGGTTGATGACAATCCGCCTGTCCGCGGGTGCCGCCACCAGGCTTTTCAATTGTTGGGCTTTCGCTCTGGCGATCGTGTAATGAGTGCTGCGGTCTTTTACCGCTAGATCGATTTCGGATATCTGGGAAAGGCTGAGAGAACCCCATAACGCATCCCAGCTGCTTGGGGTGAATTTCACCCAGCCAATATCCTCAAACCATTTTTCCAGCGGGGTTCGCTGTCGCCAGAATCCAACAATCATCAGGAAGGGTTCGTCGATGTTCCTTTGCCGGAGAATATCTCCAAGGCCTATTGGTGAACCAAGCTTCGCCGTCTTGACGGATACGGGGATATTACGGCAGGCGGCGGGGATGGCTGGATGCCGGTTGTTCTCCGGAGGGATATCCCATTTTTGCGTGTAACCGCCCTCATATCCTTCAAACAACGTGTCGCGGACCCATTGTTCAAATGAAAATCCGTGGTGGTGGACTGCGGCCATGGGTTTGGAAAGGTGATGTCGTTAGCTGCGATCTATCTGCCAGATCGGCCTGGCTGGAGCGACTTGATAGAAGTCAACGGGTCGAGGGTCCGGGGTGTCAAGCATTTCCTTCCGCCTTGCCCTCCGCCGACCGTGCGGGTTGCAGGGTGATTGGCTGATCTGGGCAATGCTTCGTCCTGCCGCCGCCATTGCCTTGGCTTGAATAGAGGCAGATGAAGCCAATCACCCCTGGGGAGGGTTGGGCGGTGCTTCCTGCTTCGGCGGGTTAGAAACGCTGCATGGAGGCTTTAGAGCCGGGGATCGAAGTGAAACTCCTGCGGTGGTGAAATCACCAACTGCGTCGCCTGCGGGTGCAGTGGATTGATCAGCAGGATGTGTTCCTGCGGAATGACCACGCTCGGCAGTAACAGTGCGGCACGGGCCCGCTGGTGGAGCCAGCGCTCACCCAAACTCCGCGCTCCGGGCGATGACGGCCCGGCGCGCCAATCGGCCGGCAGATCCGCAGGTTTCACCGTTTCGATCCACGCCTCCGGCATGGTCACTTCGAGCAACCGCCACTCCAAGCGGATCGCCTCGCGCGGGGCATGGACGAGGATTTCCAGGGCCGCCAGGGCCCGCGATTCCGCCAGATACACCGCCGCCATGCCCGGTGGATTCCAGCGCCCGCCAAAGCGCCGGGCACCCTCGCCGTCCATGGCTGCGGCCACCCATGGCGCCTGCACGATGCGAAAAAACGTCGCCATGATCAGGAAAACACCCCGTGTTGCAACCGCCCTAACAAGTTTTCAACCTCGCGCGCTCCGATCTCGGTATCCGCGAAATCCAGCGGGCTCTCGCCCTGAAACGCCACCGCCGGAGCGACCAGCCAGGACCGCGCGCCCGCGGGCCCGCCAAGGGCGGCCGCCGCGCGGGCGAACAAGCGCGCATACCGGACCAAGCGGTCCGACTCCGCCCGATCCAGCTGTCCGGTCTTTTTGCGCCGGTGCAGGGTGGCGCGCGACATGTCTAACAACCCAGCCAGGCGCTGCTCGCTCAGACCCAGCAGATCGAGCAGGGCTTGGAACTCCGCCAGCGGCAATCCCTCCCGCACCCGGGCGATGAGATACGGAGCCTCCGGCTCACGCAGCACGGATTCCCCTTCACCTGCGGCCAGTCCATGGGACACATCAGCGGCTTTATGTTTCATGTGAAACAATTACTCGATTCATTCGCAGCGCGCAACCGAAAAAACGAATGATTTGAAACACGCGTGACCCTAGGTGAAAAAAAAACCGGCAGTCGTCGTGAGACGACTGCCGGCAGATGAGGCAAACTCAATAGCGGTATTGGTCGGCCTTGTAGGGGCCTTCGACCGGCACGCCGATGTAGTCGGCCTGGTCGGGGGTGAGTTGGGTGAGCTTGACGCCGATCTTGGCGAGGTGGAGTCGGGCGACTTCCTCGTCAAGGAGCTTGGGCAGCACTTTCACTTCGCCCGGCTTGTTGGTGTCGCGGTTTTTCCAGAGGTCGATCTGGGCGAGCGTCTGGTTGGTGAAGCTGTTGGACATCACGAAGCTCGGGTGGCCGGTGGCGCAGCCGAGGTTGACCAGGCGGCCTTCGGCCAGCATGTAAATGCTGTTGCCCGTCGGGAAGGTATACTTGTCGACCTGAGGCTTGATGTTCTTTCTCACCACGCCGGGGGCGTTGTTGAGGCGGTCGATCTGGATCTCGTTGTCGAAGTGGCCGATGTTGCAGACGATCGCCTGGTCCTTCATCTTGTCCATGTGCTCGAGGCGGATGATGTCCTTGTTGCCGGTGGTGGTGACATAAATATCACCCCAGCCCAGCGTGTCTTCCACGGGCAGCACGCGGTAGCCTTCCATCGCCGCCTGCAGCGCGCAGATCGGATCGACTTCGGTGACCACGACTTGCGCACCCTGGCCGCGCAGCGCCTGGGCACAGCCCTTGCCGACGTCGCCATAGCCGCAAACCACGCCGACCTTGCCGGAGATCATCACGTCCGTGGCGCGCTTGATGCCATCGACCAGCGACTCGCGGCAACCGTACAGGTTGTCGAACTTCGACTTGGTGACCGAGTCGTTGACGTTGATCGCAGGCACCAACAGCGTGCCGGCCTTGGCCATTTGATAGAGACGGTGGACCCCGGTGGTGGTTTCCTCGGAGACGCCCTTCCATTCCTTGACGATGGCGTGGAAAATGCCGGGTTGCTTGCCCTGGACATCCTTGAGCAGGTCCTTGATGACCTGTTCCTCATGGCTGCCCGATGGCGTGCTGATCCAGTCGGAGCCGTTCTCCATTTCAAAGCCCTTGTGAATGAGCAGCGTGGCGTCGCCGCCGTCATCGACGATGAGCTGGGGGCCGAGGCCCTGCGGGTTGACCAGCGCCTGCCAGGTGCACCACCAATATTCCTCGAGGGTTTCGCCCTTCCAGGCAAACACCGGCGTGCCACCCGCGGCAATCGCAGCCGCGGCATGATCCTGGGTCGAGAAGATGTTGCAGGAAACCCAGCGCACTTCCGCCCCGAGATCGACGAGCGTCTCGATGAGCACCGCGGTCTGGATCGTCATGTGCAGCGAGCCCATGATGCGCACGCCTTGCAGCGGCTTTTGCGGGCCATACTTGGCGCGGGTGGACATCAACCCGGGCATCTCGTGCTCGGCGATTTCTATTTCCTTGCGGCCGAAATCGGCCTCGCCGATGTCGCGTACTTTGTAGTCGGTGAAACTCATGGGGTGGTGGTGGTGTGGTGTGGTGGTTGGAGAAGCAGTGAAATCCGTCGGATCAGACCGATCCGACCGATCTTCAAATCTTGCGTCTGTCGGCGATCAGCCGACCGCCTTCTTGAGCGCGGCCGCCTTGTCGGTGGCTTCCCAGGTGAGGTCGGCGTCGTCCTTGCCGAAGTGGCCGTAGTTGGTGGTCTTGCTGTAGATCGGGCGCAGCAGTTTGAGCTGCTTGACGATGTCGGCGGGCTTGAACGAGAATACTTTGAGGATGCCAGCCAGGATTTGCTCCTCACTGGCGGTGCCGGTGCCGAAGGTGTCGACGTGCACGCTCAGCGGTTCCGGATGGCCGATGGCGTAGGCGAACTGGACTTCGCACTTGGTCGCGAGGCCGGCGGCCACCACGTTCTTGGCGACCCAGCGGGCCATGTAGGCGGCCGAACGGTCCACCTTGGACGGGTCCTTGCCCGAGAACGCGCCGCCGCCGTGGCGGCCCATGCCCCCGTAGGTGTCGACGATGATTTTCCGGCCGGTCAGGCCGCTGTCGCCCTGGGGCCCGCCGACCACAAACTTGCCGGTCGGGTTGATCAGATAGACGGTCTCCTTGGTGAGCAGGTTCTTGGGCAGCACTTTCTTGATGACCTGCTCGATGCAGAATTTTTCAATCACGGCGTGCGAGACATCGGCGGAGTGCTGGGTGGAGATGACCACGTTGACGATGCGCGTCGGCTTGCCATCGACGTATTCCACGGCCACCTGGGACTTGGCGTCGGGCCGTAACCACTTGGCGAGTTTGCCGGCCTTGCGGATCCGGGTCAGCTCGCGGCCGAGGCGGTGCGCGAACATGATCGGCGCGGGCATCAGCTCCGGCGTCTCGTCGCAGGCGTACCCGAACATGATTCCTTGGTCACCCGCGCCTTGCTCGGCGTGCTTCTTGCCAACCGCCTGCTTCGCGTCCACGCCCTGGGCGATGTCCGGCGACTGGGTGGTCAGGTAGTTGTTGATGAAAATCTTGTCGGCGTGGAAAATGTCGTCGTCGTTGGTGTAGCCGATGCCGCGCACCGCGTCGCGGATGACTTTTTCAATGTTGATGACCGAACCGATCGGTTGCTTGCCGATTTTCGGCACGGTGATCTCACCGCCCACGACCACCATGTTGCTTTTCACAAACGTCTCGCAAGCCACCCGGCTCTTGGGATCGACCGCCAGGCAGGCGTCGAGGATGGCGTCGGATATCGTGTCACAAACCTTGTCGGGATGGCCTTCGCCGACGGATTCTGAGGAAAAAATGTAGGTGCTCATGTTTTTTTGTTTTTTCGTATCGTCAAATCGTGATGCGTAGATACAACTGACTTGCCATGGCGTCAATGCTCAAATCACTAAAATTATTGTCGGACCCGACCCGCCTGCGGATTTTGCGACTGGTGGGCAGCGAGGCGCTGTCGGTGGCGGAGTTGCAGGAGATCCTCGGGATGGGCCAAAGCCGGATCTCCACTCAGCTGTCGCAACTCAAGGCCGCCGGCCTGGTGAGCGACGAACGCAGCGGCAAAAACAACATGTATTCCTGCACCGCCCCGCCGGATCTGATGGAAGTCGCCCACCGCGCGGCCGAAGAGGTGCCCGAGGTCGCCGCCGACCTGGCGTCGCTGCGCCACCTGCTGCGCAAGCGCAAGGACAGCGCCCGCGCGTATTTCGACGAACTGGCCGGCCGCTTCGGCAAGGACTACGTGCCCGGCCGGTCGTGGAAGGCGCTCGCCGAGGCGCTCATCAAGGTCCTCAACTATCAGGTGGTGGCCGACCTCGGAGCCGGCGAGGGAACCCTGGCGCAACTCCTCGCCCAGCGCGCCCACCACGTCATCGCCGTCGACCTCGCCCCCAAAATGGTCGAGTTCGGCCAGGCGCTCGCTCTCCACAACGGCCTGACCAACCTGGAATACCGCCTCGGCGACATCGAGGACCCGCCCATCGCCGAACAATCCCTGGACCTGGCCATCCTCAGCCAGGCCCTGCACCACGCCGAACACCCGCAGCGCGCCCTCGACGCCGCCTTGCGCATCCTCAAACCCGGCGGCCGCCTGATCGTGCTGGATCTCGTCCAGCACCACTTCGAGGAGGCCCGCGAACTCTACGCCGACCGCTGGCTCGGGTTTTCCGAAAGCGGGCTGGCCGCGATGTTAGACAAGGCGGGCTTCCAGGCCGTGGAAACCCTCGTCGCCGACCGCGAGCCCGCCCCGCCGCACTTCCAGACGTTGTTAGGCATCGGCGCGCGGCCGTGAGCGCGCGCCCTTAACATGGCGGCTTGACGCGGCCGATCATATCAGGCAGATTGCAAAAGCCGCGAGGAGCACCCCGCTCCGAGCGCGCCTATCATACTAACCAAACCACCACCATGGGCGACAAATCCCCCAAAGCGAACCAGAAGAAGTCCTCGCAGAAACAAGTCAAGGCCAGCAGCGCCTCGCAGAAGAAGCAGGCCGCGGCCGCCAAGCCGGCCCCGCCCAAGAAGTAACCCTGAAAAGTGAGTGGGACGGAACTTCGGACCGCGAGTCTCCCGACTCGCCCTGAAGTTCGGCCCCTGACTAGATAAACTCGCAGGTTCCACCCGTGCCGTGGCCGACGAAGATCCCCGGATGCCCCCACGGGCCCGCAAGGTGCTTCCCCGGCCGATCACCTGCGCGCTACATTTTGCTGGGCCGAATTGCGGCTTGGCGGCAGCCGGCGGGGGGGTATGTTGGGCGCATGAAACGACACTTGAAGATTGATTTGTCGGCCCTGCCCGAAGACGGCAAGTGCTTTGCCGGCGAGTTGCCCAAAGAGATTTTCGATCTGCCGGAGGGGGACGCGCAGGCGGTCGGGCCGCTGGAATACGATTTGTGGGTGCAGCGCTTCGGTTCGGAGTTGTTGTTGACCGGCTCGTTGAGTGCGCCGTTTGAATTGACCTGCGTCCGGACGCTGCATCCTTTTATCCAGACGATCGGGCTGGATGCGGCGGCGATGGCGATTGAAATCGTCAATGAGGGGGAGATCGACGCCACGGAAGCCTTGAGGGAAGAGGTTTTGCTCAATTTGCCGGTGGACCCGCGATGCGAGGAGGGGGACGTGCCCGGGTCGTGTGAAATCGATCCCCGATATTTATCAGTGGACAAACCGCCTGAAGATGGGCTACCCACTCCGCCCCGCGCCGAGGGTGATGACCGCTGGTCAGCCCTCGACAACCTCAAGGACCTTAAGGACCAACTCTAAACCACACCAAGACCATGGCCGTACCAAAGCGCCGCCAATCCAAAAGCCGTCAGAAAATGCGCCGTGGTGCAAACCGCTGGCGTGCACCGATTTTCAAGAACTGCCCTGAATGCGGCAGCAAAGTGCCCTCGCACATCGCCTGCCCGTCCTGCGGTTCCTATCGCGACCGGCAAGTGTTTGAGGTCGAAGCACTCTGAAGTCACCTCGGTGATGTGTGATCCTTCAGCGGCCGGGGGATTCCTTGGGCGTTGAAGAATCGCATTTCAGCACCCGCCACCACCCGCACACCCGCATGATTTCACCCGCATGAAAGTCGCCTTGGACGCCATGGGGGGAGACCACGCCCCCGCCGTGAACATCGGAGGCGCCATCGGAGCGCTGCAGCATTATCCGAAGCTGCGGCATTTGTTTTTGGTGGGGGATCAAGCGGTGCTGGAGGCCGAGTGCGCGAAACAGGGGCTGAATCTGAACAACCCGCGGGTGAGCATCGTGCATGCCCCCGAGGTGATCGGCATGGCCGAACCCGGCGCCAAAACGGTGCGCCGCAAAAAACTCTCGTCGATCAATGTGGCCATGGAAATGGTCAAGGATGGCAGTGCCGACGCGTTTGTTTCCGCCGGCAACACCGGCGGTGCCGTGGCCTCCGCCACCTTGAAACTGCGCACCCTGCTGGGAGTGGACCGTGCCGGCATCGCCACCGCCATTCCGAACGAATTCGGCCTCTGCCACATTCTGGACGCCGGGGCGAATCCCGAGGCGAAACCCGACCATCTTGTCGCCTATGCGGTGATGGGCACGGCGTTCGCTCGCAATGTCCTGGGCGTGAAGCATCCGAAAGTCGGGCTGATGTCCAACGGCGAGGAAGACGAGAAGGGCACCGCTTTCACCAAGGAAACCTTCAAATTGCTCAAGCAAACGCCGGGCATCCATTTTGTCGGCAATGTCGAGGGGCGCGATCTGTTTGAAAGCGAACTCGATGTGATTCTCTGCGATGGCTTCGTGGGCAACATCATGCTCAAGACCGTGGAGGCCACCGCCAAGGCGGTCGCCAAGTGGTTGAAAACCGAAATCCAGGGCAATCCGCTGCGCCTGTGCGGGGCGATGCTCGCCCAGGGCGCGTTCAAGGCGCTCAAGAAAAAATACAATTACGAGAATTACGGCGGCAGTCCGCTGCTTGGCGTGAAGGGTGTGGTCATCATTGCCCACGGCTCCTCGTCGGCGCTGGCGGTGCGCAACGCCATCCGGGTGGGGATGGAAACCGCCGAAAACCGCGTGAACACGCATATCGAGCACGCCTTGGCCGCTCTCCCCGCAGCTGGCGCGCTCGCCGAGTGACTCGCGCGGACGCCGCGCGCCCGGGTTCCCCGCAATACTTGTGGCCTCTGGTGAACTTCGCGCTTGTGACGGCCCCGTCCCGGTTCCAGTCTCCCGCCGCATGAGTGAAACGACCTCCGTCATCGACGTCTGCATTGCGGGCACCGGCAGCTACGTCCCCGAGCGCATTCTAACCAATGCTGAGCTCGCCGCCAAGGTGGATACCAGCGACGAATGGATCTTCACCCGGACGGGCATCCGGGAGCGCCGCATCGCCGCCGAGGGTGAGTTCACCTCACACATGGCCAGCAAGGCGGCCGAACGGGCGCTCGAACAAGCCGGCCTCAAGGCCGAGGACCTCGAACTCATCATCGTGGCCACCATCACGCCGGACACGCCGACGCCGGCGACGGCCTGTTATGTCCAGCAACGGCTGGGAGCGTCGCGGGCGGTGGCCTTTGACATTTCCGCGGCCTGCTCGGGCTTTCTCTACGCGATGAAAATCTCCAAGCGCCTGATTTCCGACGGCGCCTTCAAAAACGCCCTGATCATCGGCGCGGAGAAGCTCTCCTCGATCACCAATTGGGAGGACCGCTCGACCTGCGTGTTGTTTGGCGACGGGGCTGGCGCGGCCGTGCTGCGCCGCTCCGAACCCGGCGAAGGTTCGATCGTGGCCACCGAAATGGGCACCGACGGCAATCTCACCCATCTGCTGATGATTCCCGGCGGCGGCACCGCCTGCCCGATCACCAGCGAGAACGTCAACGACAACCTCCACACCCTCAACATGCAGGGCAAGGAGGTCTTCAAGGTTGCGGTCAACCGGATGAAGGAAGCAGCGGAAAAGGTCATTGCGCGTGCCGGTTGGCACCCTGAGGACATCGCCTGCATCATCCCGCACCAGGCAAACCGGCGCATCATCGACGCCATCGCCGACCGCCTCGCCGTGCCCAACGACCGCGTGTTCATCAATCTCGACAAATACGGCAACACCTCGGCAGCCGCGGTGGCCATCGCGCTCGACGAAGCCAACCGCACCGGGGCCTTCAAGCGCGGCGACCATATTGTGCTGGTGGTTTTCGGGGCCGGCCTGACTTGGGCGGCCGCTGCAATCCGCTGGTAAGGCGGTGAGCCGCCTTGCGTTTGCGGCAGCCCAAGGCAGAATCACTCCGGCATGTCCTGGTTGGAAATCGCTTCATTGATTCTGGCGGGGGCCGCCGCCGGCATGATCAATGCCGTGGCTGGCGGTGGCACCTTGCTGACCTTTCCGGTGCTGTTATTTTTCGGCACCAAACCGGTCATCGCCAATGCCACGAGCACCACTGCCTTGGTCATCGGCACCGCCGGCAGCATTTTCGGCTTCCAACGCCAACTGCGGGTCATCCGCCCCTGGCTGGCGCGCTTGGTGCCGGTGAGTCTCCTGGGCGGTTGGCTGGGCAGCCTGCTGCTCACCCGCAGCGGCGACCAATTGTTCGCCGTTCTGGTTCCCTATTTGATCCTGTTTGCCACGGTGTTGTTTCTGCTCCAGGAGGCGATCCGCAAGTGGCTGGGACCACCCGCATCCAACGCGATGCCGCGGCACATCACCGCACCGTGGCTGGCCGTCGGGTTCCAATTCGCCGTCGCGCTTTACGGCGGGTATTTCGGGGCCGGCATCGGGATCCTGATGCTCGCCTCGCTCGGCTTGATCGGCCTGACCGACATCCATCAAATGAACGCGTTGAAAAACGTGCTCGGTTCGTTGATCAATCTGGTGGCGGCGGCGTGGTTTGTGGCCAGTGGGATGGTCGATTGGAACCGGGCTGGCGTAATGACCGTGGGCGCGGTGACCGGATATTATCTGGGTGCCAACCTGTCGCAGCGCATTCCGCAGCGGCTCGTGCGGCTCGCCGTGACGGCCATCGGCCTGGCCATGTCGGCGATCATGTTTTACCGGCAGTTTGCCTGAGACAATCCCACAATAGCGTTGGAGCTTTGGTCGCGGATCGGGTAAGACACCCGTCATGGTCCTGCCGCTGCGGCTTCTGTATTCCGGGGTGCTCCTCCAAGTCCTGCTCGTTGGCTTGCCGCTGGCGGACGCCACCGCGGCCGGCGACGGCAGTTGGGACGAACGCCTCGCGGGGACCTTTTCGCAGCGCCTCAAGGACATTGATCGGGAGTTGGTTGAATTGACGCCGCAGCTGGCTGGCTTGCCGCGGATCCCCATCGACGATCAGGGCGGCACCGGCGGCTTCGCCAGCCTGCACTCGACGGCTACGCCGCCGAAAGGCACCCGCTATGCCGTGGAAGTCCGCTGGCCGGCCCCGGCACGGGTGGATCTGGTGGCGCTGGTGCCGGCGCGGCGCTACGACGCCAGGGGCTTGGACGCCCAATACGGGATGCCGGGCGCGTTCAAGGTGGAATTGATCGACGCCAAGGGCGCGGTGCTGGCCGGTGTCGCCCGGGAATCCAAGGCGTGGGCCAATCCCGTGCGCAAAGGCCATCCCTTTGTCTATCAGGTGAACCCGCCGCTCGAGGCGGCGGGCGTTCGCATCACGGCCGAGTTGCTGCCGGCTGACACCGAGGGTGAGGCGAGTTTTGTGCATGCGTGGGCCGAGGTGTTTGCCTTCGAAGGATCGCGCAACGTTGCCTATGGCGGGGACGTCCACAGTCTGGGCGGGGTGTCGCCGTCGGCTCCATGGCACTGGGCGCTGTCCTTTCTCGTTGATGGCCAGACACCCCTGGGCTTGCCGGAAGTCGCGGCGGAGGAACACGGCAACATCGGCTGGATCTCAGAAGGCCGGGACAAAGCGAACGCCGCCGCCGCGATGACCGTGGACCTCGGTGCCGCCGCCCAGATCGATGCCGTGCGCTTGCTGCCGGCCCGCAAGCCGACGTCCGATTTGCCGAGCGGCTTTGGTTTTCCACGGAAGTTTTCGATCGCGGTTTCCGCCACCGGGGAAGTTGGCGAACCAGGCAAGTGGGCGGTGGTGGCCGAGCGCGAGATGCGCAACCCGGGACACAACCCGGTGACGGTGGCTTTCAAGGCCGCGAGCGCGCGCTTTGTGAAAATCGAAGCCACTGAGCTGTGGAAGGCTTTTGAGGGCTACCCGGCGTTCTTTGCCTTGAGCGAGGTGGAGGTGCTCGCCGGTGACCAAAATCTGGCGTTGGGAAAAGTCGTGCGCTCGCCGGACGGCATGATGAACGTGATCGCTCCGGGCGGGCATTACTGGAGCAATGCCGCGCTCAGCGATGGTTTTGGGCCCGACGGGCGGCTGGTTACCACCCGCGAATGGCTCACCCTCCTGGATCGGCGGTTGCGGCTCGAAACGCGCTGCCATGAACTGCGCGCCGAGTCCGCCAGTGTGGTTGGCGGCTGGCGGAGCGCGGAACGCTGGGGCGTCGCGGTGTTGGTTTTGGCAGGTGGGTTCCTGATCATTGCCCTGCCGATCCGCCACCGCCGGCACGTCAACCAGGAATTGCTGCAAGTTCGTGAACGCATTGCCGGCGATCTGCACGACGAGGTGGGCAGCAACCTCGGCAGCATCCAGATGTTCGCCGATCTGGCCGAAGGGCGCTCCGGACCCTCCGAAGAACTCAAGCGGATTCAGCGCATCGCCGGCGAAACGGTCAGTGCCGTGCGCGACATCGTCTGGCTGCTCCGGCCACAGGGCGATCACCGCATCGGCACCGTCGAGCACTTGCGCGAGACCGCCTCAATCATGTTGGAGAGCGTGCAGTGGAAGTTCACGGCCAACGAGGCCGCCTGGCAGGTCGAGCTGTCAGAGGAGGCCAACCGTCACCTGTTCCTGTTTTTCCGCGAGGCCCTCCACAACATCCTGCGCCATGCCCGGGCCTCCACCGTCGAGATCCGCGCCGAGCTCAGCGCCAGCCGGTTCCAGCTCGCCATCAGCGATAACGGGGTGGGCATCGCCCCCGACCGGTTGGACCGCCCCGCCACCCTGCATGCCCTGCGCCAGCGGGCCCAGGCTCTGTCCGCCGAACTGGCCGTCGACAGCCACCCGGAAACCGGCACCCGCCTCCTGCTCAGCATGCCGCGGCCCCGCAAACACCGCCGTGCCGGATGAAGCAAGGCGGCACCACATGCATCCCCAAGAACCGTCGCTCCCAGCGTAGGTAGTCCCGCCTTCAAGCGGACTCCGGGTGCCGTGACCGCCATTCCAAGCTGCCGCCATCTGCGGTTTCAGGAGTCCGTCGGGCATTTGCTCAATCAAGGATGGATTGGCAGGCCGGGACCGCTTAGGGTAGCGCCTGCCGATGCCAAAACGCAACCCACCGGAGAGTCCCAACCGCCGCCAGGGCGCGCCCGCCACAGCGGCGTCGCGTGGCGGCCCGGGTGCCGGCTCGCTGCTGTGGTTCTGGCCGTTCCATGTGTTTGGATTTTTCACCCGCCGTTTGCACTGGCCGCTGCGGCTGCTGACCCGGGCGGTGGGCTATCCGCTGGTTGCCGGACTGTATGTGCTGGTGATCCTGGCCGTGATCTACGGCTTCCGCTCGCAGCACTACGATCTGACGAAAATCCATGCGATGCCCGAGCGCACGATCATCCGCGACCACCTGGGCGAGGAAATCGGCCGGATCCACGGCGAAAAACGCTCGGTCGTGCCGCTGCGCCAGGTGGCCGAAAACTTTCGCAAGGCGATTCTCGCGCGCGAGGACGATCGGTTTTACTCGCATGGCGCGATTGATCCCATCGGCATTGCGCGCGCGATTTTCAAAAACGCCCAAGGCAAGCGCGAGGGCGCATCGACGATCACCCAGCAACTCGTGTCGGATATTTTCCAACTCAAGCGCGGTGAAAGCCGCGGTGCCCTGCTCCACCAGCTCGACCGCAAGCTGCTGGAAATCGCCATCGGCATCCGCCTCGAAACGGCGCTCGAAAAAGACGAGATCCTCGAGGCCTACATCAACCAGATCAATTGGGGCCGCCAAATCAAGGGCATCGGCGAGGCGTCCCGCATCTATTTCGAAAAACACCCGTCCGAACTCACGCTGTCGCAATCGGCCCTGCTCGCCGGCATCGTGCGCGGACCCGATTCCTTCAATCCGTTCCATTCACTGGAGGCCGCCACCCGCGAACGCGACTCGACCCTCGAGCGGATGGTCAAGGCCACCGCCATCACCCGCGCCGAAGCCGACACCGCCAAGCAGGAAACCGTCACGGTCCGCCCGCAATGGCGGCGCGAGGCCCACGAATCGTATGCCATCGACGCGATCCGCAACGATCTGGAAATCATCCTTGAAAAACAGGATATCGAACTCGGAGGCTTGGAAATCATCACCACCATCGACCTGCGCCTCCAGCAGCGGGGCGAGGAGCTCCTCGATCAGAAACTCCACGGCGTCGAGCGGCTGGCCGGCTATGCCCACCCGACGCGCGACGCCTGGCGGAAAATCCCCGAGGCCGACCGCGGCGATTCAACCTATCTCCAGGGCGCGGTGGTGGTCGTCGAGAACCGCACCGGCGCGGTGCTCGCCGTGATCGGCGGGCGCGACGCCACCGAATCGCGCTTCAACCGCGCCAAGGACGCCAAGCGCCAGCTGGGCTCGATTTTCAAACCGTTCGTCTATCTGGCGGCCTTCGACAAGGGGCTGCGGCCTGACAGCTTGATCAGCGACGGCCCGATCGAAGCCGGCGAGATCAAAGGTGGCGGCAGCTGGCGGCCCGGCAACTCCGACGGCAAATTCGGCGGCATGGAGCCGGTGGCCTCCGGCCTGATCCGCTCGCGCAACACGATGTCGGTGCGCGTCGGCAACAGCGCCGGCCTGGCAAAGGTCAAGGACGTGGCGGTGATGGCCGGGTTCACCACCCCGATGCCTGAAAACCCGGCGTCTTATCTCGGGTCGTGGGAGGCCACGCCGTGGGAGGTGGCCACCGCCTACACCATCTTCCCCAACGAGGGGGTCAGGTATCGGCCCTATCTGATTTCCGAGATCAAGGACCGTTCCGGCAACATCCTCTACTCGACGCTGCCGCTTTCCTATCAGGCCGCCGGCCGCAGTTCGGCCTGGGCGGTGTCGCGGATCCTCGGGGAAGTCGTCACCCACGGCACCGCCGCCTCGGTCCAGCGCCTCGGTTTCGACAAGCCCTGCGCCGGCAAAACCGGCACCACCAACGAGTTCAAGGACGCCTGGTTCGCCGGCTACACCTCGTCGCTGACCTGTGCGGTCTGGGTCGGCTTCGACATTCCCAAAAAAACCTTGCAGGGCGGCTACGGCGCCACCTTGTCGCTGCCGGTGTGGGTGGATCTGATGAAGACTGCCGAGCGCCTCGGCTACAAGGCCGGCAACCTCCACAGCAAATTCAATCTCGTCACTCTCAACCTGTGCCGCCTGTCCGGCAAACGCGCCACCGCCGGCTGCCAGGCAGCGGGCACTCTCTACGTCGACTCGGTTCCCGGTGATATGGCGCTGGCCGACAACGACCTCTGCCCGCTGCATCCCGCCCGCGCCCAGGCCGTCACTGAAGCCGGCGCGGTGGAAACCCCTTTGCGCGCGCGCCCCGTCGTGGAGGACGCCCCGCGCGCCGAACCCGTCGACGAACCGTGAAGGAATAGTCATGGGTCATTGGTAAATAGGCTTCCGCTCTCTTCTTCTCTTCACCCATGACCCATGACCCATGACCCATGACCCATGACCCATGACTAACAACCAACACCTAATCACTTCTTCCACACCTCATGTCCACTTGGCGTCCCATTAGTCCCCCTTCATTCTGGCAGCGCTGGCTGCCCGAGTGGCTGCATGGCCCGCTGCGACTGGGGTTGTCGCTGGTGGTGCTGGGCGTGGTGGTGGCGGCGGGGGTGGCGTTTTTCTATTTCATGCTCGCGATGCGCTTCGACCTCGATGAGGTGGCCCGGTTGCCGGCTGGCACGACGTTTTACGACCGGGCCGGGGTGGAGATCCTGGCGGCGGGCGGCGGCGGGCGCAAGCTGGTCAAGCGCGAGGAGATCCCGGAGTTCCTGGTCCAATCGCTGCAGGCGCGCGAGGACGCCCGGTTTTTCGAGCACCACGGGGTGGATGTGCTGGGACTGCTGCGAGCCACCGCGCGCAACCTCAAGGATTGGAACTTCACCCAGGGGGCATCAACCCTGAGTATGCAACTGGCGCGCAACAGCTTCAAAATGAAGCAGAAGTCGCTGCACCGGAAGTTTCTCGAAATCGCCCTGACCCTGCGCGTGGAGGCGCGCTACACCAAGGACGAGATTCTAACAAACTATCTGAACCGGATCTATTTCGGGTCCGGTGCCGACGGCATTGAGCAGGCGGCGCGGACGTATTTCGGCAAAACCACGCGCGACCTGAATCCGGGCGAGTGCGCGCTGATCGTGGGCATCATCCGCGGGCCGCACATTTTCTCACCGTTCCGCAACTTGGATGCCGCCATCGAACAACGCAACCAAACGCTCGCCCGGATGGTCGCCATGGGCTTCATCGATCCCGCGCGCCGCGAGGCGATTGTCGCCGTGCCGGTCAAACTGGTGGTTGACGAGCAGCGCGAAACCCAGACCTCGTATGCCCTGCAAGCCGTCCGGCGCGAACTCGACCGCTTGCTCGACGAGGGCGAAATCCAACTCGGCGGGCTGCACGTGCACACCACGCTGGCCGCCGCCTGGCAGCAGCGCTTGGAAACCGAGCTCACCCATGCCGTGGAGGATCTGGAGCGCGAAAAAACCTGGGGCCATCCCAGCCATCGCGACCACCTGCCCGGCACTGAACCCGACTATGTGCAATACGCTGCGGTCACCACCGAGACCAGCAGCGGGGCCACCCTGGCGCTGATCGGTGGCCGCGATTACGGCCATTCGCGCTTTGACCGGACCCGCTCGAGTCGCGATCTCGGCTCGGCGTTTGAGCCGTTTGTGGCCGCTGCCGCCGCCGAGCGCGGCAAACTGGTGCTGCCCGGCAAACCGGTGCAGACCGGCCGCCAGATTGGCCCGGCGGAAGTCGAGCGCCTGGCCAAGCGCTGTGGCGTCAACGGCTCCTACTTTGCCCAAACCGAGGATTTGTTCCGTGGCTCGGTGAGCGCATCGCCGCTGGAGATGTCGGTCGGTCTGGCCACCCTCGGCAACAAGGGCAAACGCCCGAAACCCTATCTCGTCCGCGAAATCCGCGACGCCACCGGCGAGCTCATCTACACGGCGCGACCTCAGGTCACCCAGGCGATCAGCCCCGCCGCCGCGCTGGATGCCACCAGCGTGCTGCGCCGCGCCAATGGCACCCGCTGCTTCACCGGTGCCACCGGTTCGGAGCGCGATGCCTGGACCCTGCGCCTCGGGCCCGGCGGTGCCACCGCCATCTGGATTGGTTTCGACAAGCCGACCGCCATCGCCCGCGAGCCGCGCCTCAAATCGCTGCTCGACGAGTTCGTCCAGCGCTTAGGCAACGAGTGAGGCCGTCCGCTATCTGCGGTATTGGTTTTGCGGCAACATCCCGAACTGGCCTTGGCCCTGGCCAGCGACCGGACTGTTCCAAGGGATTTGGCTCGTTTCCGAAACCGGACCGCTCGGTTTGGTCTCGGCCGATGGGGCGCACGAGATCAGCCCGAAACTTCCAACAAGTGCGGCCAGGAGCAGGGGCATACGGAGCGTCATGGGCCGAACATAAAACAAGCTCCGGGGCATGCAAGCCCGCAGAGCTTGGGGGACGGGAAAAATCCCGGTTTGGTTCAGTTGGTGTTGGGCGTGTTGAGAATCACGCGATCACCCGCTTGGATGCGCACGCCCGGCGACAGGCTCTTGAAATCAATCTCGGCGATCGTTTGGTTGAGTTCGATCGAGGACGGGCGGACATGCCCGATCAGGTGACCGTCGCGCTGGACGAGCAAGTTGGTTTGCTGGGTGAAGCCGGAGTTGGAGCCGGCACCGATGACCAGGAATCCCCACTCTTGGTCGACCGCGGTGATCACGGCTTCCATGGCATTGCGGGCGATGTGCGCGTTGCGCTCGACGATGCGTTTGGCGAAGCGATCCGCGTCGGCGCGGCTGTTGGCGAGGCTTTTCTCAGCGGCGGCCATCAGGGTTTCCCCCTCTTCCAACTTCGTTTGCTTGGTCTTCTTGTCGGCGTCGATCTCCTGGATCTTGTCGGCCAAATTGTCCAAGGTGACACCGCCGCCGAGGCTGGCGACGATCTTGTTGACTTCCGCCAGGGATTTTTCGATGTCGGCGAATTCCTGGTCCTGGGCTTTGAGGGTGTTGTCCAGATCGATCGAATCGCGCTTCAATGTGGCACCGCTGGCTTCGATCGAGGCGACGCTTTGGGCGATTTCCTCGCGCTTGAGATCGGCGGCGGCGATAATCGCCTTTTCATGCGTCAGTTCCGTTTCCTTCACCGCAGCATTGGCGCTGACGGTTTTGGTTTCCTCGCGGACTTTGATGCGTTCGTTTTGCGCCTCATTGAATTTGTCCGATTGCAAGGAGGTGAAGAACAGGCCCCCGCCGGCGGCGAGGATGGCTAGAATGTAGAGACTGGCTTTCATTGGGTCTGGATGCGGCGAAGAAATTCCGTGGAATCAGTTTTGAGCGGTTTTGGCCTCTTTCTGGCTTGGAATCACCTGGTCGCCGACCTGTAGGGTGACGTCCTGGGCGATCGAATCCGGGATGATGCTGGCCGAGGCCGCGGTGCTTTCCACCGAGGTCACCAGCAGTTTGGCGATGGTCACGCCGCCACGCACCACATCCAGGGTGGAATTGGAGACCACGCCGCCGTTGTTGCCACAGGCCAGGGTGACGAAGCCCCAGGTGGAATAGACCGCACGGATCCGGGTGTTGAGAATGGCCAGCGATTGGCCGGTCGTGTATTTTTCGAAGTTGGCTTTGGTCGTGATCGCCTGGGCTTCGGCCTGAGTGGTCTGGGCCGTCAGGTTGGCGAGTTTGGCGTCGGAGGTGGTGAGTGCCTGACTGAGCTCCTCGAGTTCGCTCTTGGTCGCGCGCATCTTGGAGGCCAGGGCATTGAGGTCACCGATCTTGGCGGTTTTTTCCTTAAAGCCGGCGATTTTCTGCTTGTTGGGCTCGATCTTGGCGGTCTTGGCCGCGTTCTCCTGGGTCAAGCTCTCGTTGGCTTTCTTCTGAGCGGCCTCCTGCTTGGTCAGGTCGGACACCTCGACGTCGCTTTCGGCGTGCTTGACCACCGCCGCGGCAAAGTTGGTCTGGGCGGTCTTGAGGCGTTTTTGACCATTGGCCAACTCGGTTTTTCCGTCTTGGCCGAGTTTCGCGATCGGGTCGACGAGGAAGGCGTGGTTTTTGTACGCGACGAAGCCCGCAAGTGCGAGCGCGATGGCGGCGATGATTCCGAAAACGTTGGCCATAGGTTTATAAAGTGAAACTTTGAATTCCGTGTGGGCGGACACTAGGAAGTCCGTATCGACCTCCGCAATCAAAAATTCACCGACTTGAAAACTTCTTCGGACGGGTCTTTACAAGCCGGCGGCCGCCAGCCATCGCTCGCCGGTCCCATGAAGTCGATTTTCCGTGTTTTTGCCTATCTGCGCCACTACCCCGGTCTGGCCGCGGCGCAGCTCGGCTGCGCGTTGGGGATGACCCTGGCGGTGTTCGTGTTTCCCAATGCCACCGGCCATGTGATCGACAAAATCATCCCCGATCCCAGCCGCCACCACGAGTTCTATTTCTGGATCGGCCTCGCCCTGCTCGGGTTTTTGACCAAGGACGGCTTGAATATGCTGCGCATCTTCATCAACAACCGCTTCGAGCAGCGCGTCATCTTCGACATCCGTTCCGACCTTTACGCCAAAATCCAGCGCTTGCCGCTGCGCTGGTTTGACAGCCGCCGCACCGGCGACATCATGACCCGGGTCGTCGAGGACGTCACTAACATGGAGCGTGTCCTCATCGACGGGGTCGAGCAGGGGTTGGTGGCGGCGCTGCAGGTGCTGGGGATCGGGGTCTATCTGTTTGTCCTGCACCCGACGGTGGCGATGTGGGCGACCCTGCCGGTGCCGATGTTGGCGCTGGGAGCGTGGATTTACTCGACCCGCGGGCGCGACCGCTACCGCAACCAGCGCGACGCGACCTCCGATCTCAACTCGCTGCTCCACGACAACATCTCCGGGGTCCGCCAAATCAAGGCCTATGCCGCCGAGTCCGCCGAGCACGCGCGCTTCAACCGCTTTTCCAACCAACTCCAGCGCACCACCCTGCGGCTGATGAAATGGTGGGCGATTTACTCGCCGGGCATGTCGTTCCTGCGCATGACCGGCTACGTGCTGGTGCTGGCGTTCGGCGGCGCGGCGGTGATGCATGGCACCCTGACGATGGGCGACTTCACCAAGTTCCTGCTGTTCCTCTCGCTGTTCTACGAGCCGATCGAGCGCCTCAACTCGCTCAACCAGATGCTGCTCTCCGGCAAGGCGGCGGCCGACCGGGTGTTTGAAATCCTCGACGGCGAGGACGAACCCAATGCCATCGAGGGGGCCGCCCTGCCGTCACAAATCGCCGGCCACGTGCGCTTCGAGCAGGTGTCGTTTGCCTATCAGGATCAGCCGACCTTGCACGACATCACCCTCGACGCGCTGCCCGGCCAGACCATCGCCCTGGTCGGCTCGACGGGCGCGGGCAAAACCACCGTGCTGGCGCTGTTGGCGCGGTTCTATGAAGCCACCTCCGGGATCATCACCATCGACGGGATCCCGATCCACACCTTGGCCAAGTCCTCGCTGCGCGAGCACCTCGCCTATGTCACCCAGGAGCCGTTCCTGTTCAATGGCACGGTGCGCGAAAACCTGCTGCTGGCCAAACGCGACGCCACTCCCGAGGAACTCTGGAGCGCGCTGACCTCCGCCCACGCCGAGCGCTTCGTGCGCGAGTTGCCCGAACAACTCGACACCAACGTCGGCGAACGCGGCGTGAAACTCTCCGGCGGCGAGAAACAACGGCTGTCGATCGCCCGGGCCTTGCTCAAGAACGCGCCGATCCTCCTGCTCGACGAGGCCACCGCCTCGGTGGATTCCGAGACCGAGCGCCTGATCCAGGACGCTCTCGACCGGCTGATGCACAACCGCACCGCCTTCGTCATCGCCCACCGGCTGTCCACCATCCAGAACGCGGACCGCATCTACGTGCTGGAACAAGGCCGGGTCATCGAACAAGGCACCCACGCCACCCTCCTCGCCCACGGCGGGAAATACGCCGAGCTCTGCCAGAAATCCTTTCTAGCAGCCGAAACGGCGCTCTGATGCCCCTTCTCCGAATGAATGCGACGGCTTCGCGGCGCTGACGGTGGGCGAAGAGTCTAAAAGTCAAAAGTCAAAGGTC